>Ga0209187_1001292_pt1 | contig 30355 bp, 16 predicted proteins | sample BantaG_FD_187430 | JGI IMG/M metagenome (GOLD analysis project Ga0209187, IMG submission 187430) | Marine algal microbial communities from Bantry Bay, Ireland - BantryBay_4 metaG (SPAdes) (version 2) | ecosystem: Host-associated > Algae > Red algae > Unclassified | place: Bantry Bay, Ireland...
GCCAGCGCGGGAAGGGAGGACGGAACCCCAAACCCAGAAAGGATGATGCTTCGGTGTCCTCAAATATGAGGCAACCAACCTAAACAGGCGCCCCTGCTTCGGTGTCCTTTTCTATTGAGTCAACAGGTGCACTCCTCGAAATGGAGAGGGATGACAAGTGGGTAGCCCGAGCATCTTTTTTCGACAACGCAGACGTCATGTCATCCGGGTTGTCCTCAAGATCCAGCCGGCATAAAGGCAAACTGCGGGTAGAGATGTGTCTATAAGGAACGAATAACCAGTGCATCACTCCGGTCGCTCATCGGGAAAGTTTTTGCCGATTTTCCCGGAATGGCACCAGTGGGCCCGCTTCATGGGGCAACACATCAAACACTAAACAGAAAGTAGTAAACACAATGCGAATCATCATATTCTTCGGAGTAGTCTATTTCATCGGAAAAGTTCTCGAGTCTCCTCAGCAGCATCGACCCCGAGTTAAACACGTCTATGCCGATAAAAACACACACGTTCGCGTCCACAGAAAGCGATGAACGCCGGTGCGCTATCGCGACCGCAGTTACGATATTGGTTTTAACCATTTAGAAGGAGATGAGGTAATATTTGGAGGAACTCGTTCAACCCCGGTCCTCCCAGCGGCTGGGGTTGAACGTAGATCATCAAAACGACAAACTTCGGACTCACTTGATCCGTCCATTTTGGAGCGTAATGGTTGCTTCGAGATGTAGCTTATCGCATCCTAAAGCAACTTCGTGGCATCATGATGTTGCCACCCCAAGAGGCTTCCATGGCATTTCAAACACCCATCACGATTAAAGAGGCACTGGAGAACATCCATCGCCATGAATACGTTCTCCCAGCCATTCAAAGGGAGTTCGTCTGGAAGCAGGCGCAGATCTGTCGATTGTTCGATAGCATGATGCGTGAATACCCGATTGGCTCATTTCTGTTATGGCGAGTAGAGCGCGAGACGGTTGGAGACTTCAAGTTTTACGACTTCGTTCGAGGGTATCACCAAAAGGATGCATATCACTGCCCAGAGTTGAATGTACCGCCCGATACCTCAGTGATCGCGGTGCTGGATGGTCAGCAACGCCTAACGGCCCTCAATATCGGATTGAGGGGGAGTCACACCATCAAGGAACCCAGAAAATGGTGGGGCAACCCCGACGCCTTTCCGGAGAAAAAGCTACACCTGAACCTTCTCGCCAAGGCGGTAGATAACGAAGAGGGGCTTGTATACGACTTTCGTTTCCTGACTGAAAACCGGGCCACCGAGCGAGACGATCAACAGTTCTGGTTCCCTGTACCTAAGATTTACGAAATGAATGAAAGTCCGGACGTCTACGAGTACCTCCATGACAACAACCTCTCGAGTAATCGAGAGGCATACAGGACCCTAGACCATCTTAGGAATATCGTTCATGTTAGTGGCACCATCGCCTACTTTCTGGAGACCTCGCAAGATATCGAGAAAGTCTTAAATATTTTCATTCGAACGAACAGTGGCGGGACGGTGCTGTCCTACTCTGACCTCCTGCTGAGTATCGCGACTGCGCAATGGGATAACCTGAATGCGCGGCAGGAAATCTTCTCGCTCGTTGATGACCTGAACAGCACCCGAAATGGCTTTAGCTTCAGTAAAGACTTCGTGCTGAAGGCAGGCCTAATGCTCTCTGATATCTCCAGCGTCGGGTTCAAGGTAACCAACTTCAATCGGGCGAACATGCAAAAGCTCGAAGAAAACTGGCCGCGTATTTCGAACGCATTACGATATACGATTCGCCTCGCAGCCGACTTCGGATTTTCTGAACAGAACCTCGGAGCAGACAGCTCTCTCCTGCCCATCGCATATTACCTCTATCACCGTGAAGTTTCAGGCTCATATCTCACCTCGTCGAAAGAGCGCGATGACCGGGACGTAATCCGAAACTGGCTCATTCGATCCCTGCTGAAATCTGGTGTCTGGGGCAGCGGACTCGACACTCTCCTAACTCAGATTCGGGCCGAAATCCAAGAGGCAGAAGTCGGTGCGTTCCCTGTAGAGGCCATCGAGACGGTGATGATCCGCCGTGGTCGCAGTGTTCGATTTGAAGATGACGAGATAGAGGACCTCGTTGATTCCAGTTACGGGAACAGGCGAACGTTCGCGCTTTTGGCGCTCTTGTTTCCCTTCGTAGACCTGCGAAATGAGTTTCATGTTGATCACATTTTCCCGCAAAGCCGCTTCACGAAACGCAGGCTCATTGATGATGGTGTCCCCGAGGAAGAAGTTGAGGCGTACCGAAGCATGTTGAATCGCATGGCCAACTTGCAACTACTTGAGGGCGCGTTCAATATCTCGAAAAGTGACAAAGCTCCGCTGGATTGGGTCAAACAGCACTTTACCGATAAGGCAGAGCGCGAAAACTATATGACTAACCACATGTTTTCTGACCTACCGGGTGACATACGACACTTTCCAGCTTTCTTCCAGGCTCGTCGTGCGCGTCTGAGCGATCGTCTCAAGGCGCTTCTACAGGTTTAATGTAAAATCGGTAGACGCGTGATATTGGAATCAAACATGGTTAGTTAGGTCGACTGGACTAGACTTTCTGCACCTCAAAATACAGTAGCGCATGATCTGAGAACGTGGCGGTCCACCGGTCTTTGGCCTGGTCGGTAGATTCCTCTACCCAGCCACGAACATCGACCTCCGCGCCACCGAACGATCGAAAGACGAGATGGTCGGCCGCAACAACATGGTCGAGGTTTCCCGGATCATAGACCGAGGTCCGCCCCGGCCAGTAGGTAGCTTCCGCATTTTTGTCAGCGATCCGCATTGAGACGCTCCGGTAGCCGAGCCGCTTTTCGAGCCGTGCGATTTCCTCAGCTCCACTAATGTCTTTTCCGCTGTATGTCAGGTTCATCCCCATCGTGTTCAGATCGCCGAGGAAGAGAAAGTTGGATCGCCCCGTACCTCCAGCTCTTTGGTGCGCCCGATCGAGCACCTTGCGAAACTTGATCGCTCGTTCGATCATATCGTCACGCAGACCAAAGCCCTTCGGTACGCTCAGGCTCTTGAGGTGCAGAAAGAGGAGCGGGTAGTTCACCCCATCGATCACGAGTGTAAGCAACGCTCCTGGACGTAACGCCGCTGCACCGGATTTGAACTCCACCTTTTGGGTGAAGAAACTTGTGAGCTTCTTTTTGACTCCGATCAGGATCTCTTGCGACTGGGGGCCCTCCGTGATGCTGAAGTGGTACTCGGGCATCCGTGTAACCATCTCCTCAAAGACCACGCTGCCGACCACCTCGTACACCGCCAAGACATCGGCTCTTTGCGCCGCGAGGTATTCGATGATCGGCTGGATAGGTTTGTTAGGTCTTCTTCGCTTTTTGTCTGTGGCTCCAAAGTGCTCCACATTCCACGATGCCACACTAAACGCCTTCGCCATAAAAACCTACCTGGATTGTTTCCATGCAAAAGCTTTGCCGATCACGTGGTCAAAGGCAACTTGGACCTATCGCTCCCCTTATCTTCGCGACTTTCCGAAGCCGTTTATAAAGCTAAGTTTACCGGGATCGGAGCGGCTCCACAGACTAGAAATGAGCAGGGGGACCATGCAGTCCCTCTGCTCTCTGTAAATATTTACTAAATATTGGGACGGATTTGGGACGGCAAATCTGGCTTTTGAGGTCTTTTTTTAACCTTTCATGCCCCAGCTTGTCCCTGTTTGACCCTTTTGCAAAGTGTTGCATATTAGGTATTTACCTGAATAATAACGACTTGTAAAAATCAGCAAATCTAGATTATGAGTCCCGTGCTCTAACCAACTGAGCTACAGGCCCACAGTGCGGAAAATCAACGACTTACACAAAGGGTTCGGAGATTTCCAGAGAGGAAAAATCCAGTTGTCACCGGGTTGTCACCATACACATGATGCGAACCAGAATGAGCAGCCAGCTGCGCCGAGGATATAGGCTTACCAGTTCAAATGGCAAGCAAAGGGTGAGAATACAAACCGGCGATATGATCCCTCCGAATGGAAGGCTGCAAAATCATTTAGCATGACAATGAAGCGCCGGAGGTTAAAGAGAGCCTGTGGGTTACGATGACCCCTACATCAGCCGAGGCCGTCTTGCATTTTTCAACATTTGCTGAATCCATTCTCTTCTTCGATCTCGAAAGCGATCTTGAAGGACGTATCTTCGAACTCGGCGCGGTTCTCGGCGATCGCCCTCCTCTCCGAGCATCGACGGCAAAGGCGGTTCGCGAGGCACTTCCCCACCTTCGAACTTGGGCCGACGAGGCGACGCTGGTCTGCGGGCACAATGCCCTCGACCATGATTTTCCACTGCTAGCGCGCACAAGCTTCGGCAAAATCCCGACGGCGAAGCGGGTAGACACTCTGCTGCTCTCGCCGTTAGCTTTCCCGAAAAAACCTTATCACGCTCTGGTAAAAGAGGGCAAACTAGTGAGTGAGTCGAAGAACGATCCAGTCAAAGACTCCAACTGCTGCGCCAAGGTCTTGACCGAGTGCATGCAGGAGTTCGCGACGCTACCCGAACGCGAACGCCAGTTCTACATCGCCGCCTTCGAACTTGCCGGACAGTCCGGCGGCGCTGCGGTCCTTCGGCATTCCGGACATGCCGGCACCCTCCCCGAACCAACAAGGATCCCCGCAAACCCGAATGCGTTCGTAGCCGAATTCCGCACCTTGAACACCGAACGCTGCTGCCTGAACCACCTGCCGCAACCTGAGCAAGCCGACGACTTCCTCGTGCTCGCCTATATTCACGCTTGGCTGAACGTGGCCGGCAGCAATTCTGTGTTGCCGTTCTGGCTCTGCCGCCGCTTTCCCGCCATCCGAAAAACACTCCACGGCATGCGCGCCCAAAGCTGCGGCCCAGCCAAGAACGCCGACTGCGCCTACTGCTCCGTCGCGCATTCGCCGGTGGCCGCCCTGCAACGAATCTTCGGTTTCGAATCCTTTCGACCCGTCCCCGCCGTTCCCGGCGAACCGGATGCGAGCCTGCAAGAACGCATCGTATCGAAGACCTTTGCTGGCGAATCGAGCTTGTCCATCCTGCCCACCGGCGGCGGTAAATCGATCTGCTTTCAGATTCCGGCCATCCACCGATACCACTGCACCGGCGCGCTCTCTATCGTGATCTCGCCACTGCAGTCTCTGATGAAAGACCAAGTGGAAAACCTGCGCGACCGCGTGGGCGTCCTCCATTGCAATGCTCTCTACGGCCTGCTCACCCCGCTCGAACGCAAAGCCTGCCTCGCCGACCTGAAAACTGGCGGCATCGGTCTGATCTATGTCGCCCCCGAACAGCTGCGCAGCACGTCGTTTCGTAAGGCCATAGGCCATCGGGAGATCGCCTACTGGATTTTCGACGAGGCACACTGCCTGTCCAAGTGGGGCCACGATTTCCGCCCCGACTATCTATACGCAGCCCGCTTCATCAAAGCCTTGGCAGCCGAGCAGGGCGTGCCCGTACCACAAGTCATGGCGCTCACCGCAACCGCGAAACAAGATGTGAAGGACGACATCCGGGCGCACTTCAAGTCCGAACTCGGCTTGGACATGACCTTGCTGGACGGCGGCACCGAACGCGCCAACCTGAGCTACATCGTTGAACAGGTGAGCCAGCCCGGAAAGTTCGAACGACTGCATGAAATTCTCGTCGGCCATTATGGTTACAACGGCGGCGAACTCCCCGACGATACCGACAAAGGCTCGGTGGTCGTATTCGCGCCCACCCGCTGGCAGACCGAGGAATTCGCCGATCGACTCGCCGCCGCCGGCTGGAACGCGGCCGCCTTCCACGCCGGTCTCGACCCGGAGGAAAAGAAGGCCATCCTCGAACGCTTCATGGACAGCACCCTGAGGATCATTGTCTCAACCAACGCTTTCGGCATGGGCGTGGACAAACCCGATATCCGTTATGTGATCCACCTGGGCGCCCCCGGCTCGCTGGAAAATTACGTTCAAGAAGCGGGCCGGGCCGGGCGTGACGGCGTCGCCGCCGAATGCATCCTGCTGTTCGATAAAAGCGATCTGGAAACCCAGTTCAGGATGGCCGCGTTTTCGAAAGTCACCCAGCGCGATATCCAAACCATCTGGAAAGCGATCCGCACCGCCAAGCCGGACAAAACCGGTGCCATCGTGCTGACCGTGGACGAGATACTGTCCAGCCCGGGCGGTGGCGGCGGATTCTCGTTCGAGGACGAACAACGCAGCCAAGTGACCACCAAGACCAAAACCGCCATTGCCCTCCTCGAACGACAAGATTTTTTAGAACGAAAAGAAAACCGCTCGCGCGTGTTTCAAGCCAGCGCCCTAATTGCGAACCTAGAGGAGGCGGCGACCCGGATCGGCTCCCTGCACCTTTCCCAGTCCAAGCAGCAACTCTGGCTGGCCATCATGGCGCAATTCTTCGAACTTCCCGACAACGAGTGTTCGGACATCCGCGACTTCACCCAACTTCAACAAGTGATCGACGCGTTCGAAAACGCCAAAGAGCAGAACCCGCGGATCACCATCAACACCGTGGTCTTCCGCATCCTCAACGACATGGCCCGACCCGGCACAGGTTTATTGAAAAAGGATTTGCTGTTCACCGCCCTGCTGAAGTCCGGCAAGCGCGGCGCGACGTCCAAACTCAAACGCCTCGCCGAACTCGAGCGCGCCTTCATCGCCTTACTGCAAGAACAGGAACCCGACGCCGAGGGCATCTGCCATCTGAATTTGCGCCGAGTCAACGAAGCCCTTTGCCGCAAGGGCTTGTCCTCTCATGTCGAAACCCTCAGCCGCGCGTTAAAAACGCTGTGCGACGACTGGAACAAACTGAAACGCGGCGTCCCCGGACTCGAAGCCACCCACCCCTCCGCCGGCAACGTTCGCCTGCGCCTGCGTAACGATCTGAACGACATCAAAGAACTGGCTGAGGTTCGGCGCGATCTGGCCGCGTTGATTCTAAGCCTACTCATCGACAAAGCGAAAGACGCCGAAGCCAACGTGTCGATTTCCTTCAGCGAGTCCGAACTGATCAAACTTGTGCGCAACGACATCGCCCGCCTCGACGCCAAGGTGCACAGCCTCCCCGAGGCCCTGCATCACGCCCTGCTGTGGATGCACCACGGCAAAGTGATCGAACTCCAGCAAGGCAAAGCCCTGATCACCTCGGCGATGACCCTCTACCTAAAGAATCACAAAAAGGGCCGCCGCGCTCGCGTGTTTACGCAAGGCGATTTCGAACCGCTGGCCAATTATTATACCGAAAAGGTCCTGCAAATTCACATCGTCGGCGAATACGCCAAGAAAGGCCTCGAAGCGGTCAGCACCCACCTTCATTTTATTAAAGAATATTTTTTACTGGAGAGCGACCGCTTCGCCAAACGCTATTTCGCCGGGCGCACAAAACAGCTGCAACTGGCCACCGGAATCGAATCGTATAAACAAATTTTCGAACGTTTGGAAAACCCGCTCCAGCAGGCGGTGGTCGGTGCCGAGGAGGACAAAAACATGCTGGTGCTGGCCGGGCCGGGTTCGGGGAAAACCCGGGTGATCGTGCATCGCTGCGCCTGGCTGCTGCGCGTCCAGCGCGTTCGGCCGCGCGGCATCATCATTTTGTGCTTCAACCGATTGGCCGCTCTCGAAATCCGTCGCCGACTCTGGCGGCTGGTGGAACAGGACGCAGCCAGAGTCACGGTGCAAACCTTTCACGGACTCGCGCTGCGCCTGCTCGGACGAACCATGGCCGAGCTCGAACACGACGACGGCACCGGCACCCTCAAATTCGATCAATTGATCCCCGCCGCCAACCGCCTGCTGCGCGGTGAAGACGTGCCCGTTGGCATGGACGAGGAGGAATTCCGCACCCGCCTCGTCGGCTCCCTCAGCCATATTTTGGTCGACGAATATCAAGACATTGGTCCCGAGGCCTACGAGATGGTTGCCCTGCTCGCCGGCAAGGCCCGCACCGAGAACGAGGACAAACTGACCATCCTCGCGGTCGGTGATGATGACCAAAGCATTTACGGGTATGCCGGCGCCAACGTCGATTTCATTCGCCGCTACGAACAAGATTACCCGAACCGCGCCCGCGGCTCGAAAACAGGTTACATGCAGCGCCACTACCTAGTGGAAAACTACCGCTCCACCCGACAGATCATCGCCGCCAGCAATCGGATGATCTTCCGCAATACCGACCGCATGAAGGTGGACCACCCGATCCTGATCGACCAGGCTCGCGAACAGCAAGCGGACGGAGGCCCGCTGGAGGAAATGGATCCGATCTCGCAAGGACGCGTCCAAGTGTTTTCGGTTCGGGATCCGCGCCACCAAGCGGAAGTTTGTGTGACCGAACTGACTCGCCTGAAGGCCCTGCTCCCCGACGCCCGCTGGTCCGACTTCTGCATTTTCTCGCGCAACAATCGTGGCTTAGACGCCGTTCGCTACCTGCTGGAAAAGGCCGGCATCCCCGTCCTTGTTCTCGGCCAAGAGAGGATGCCCCAACTGAGTCGCGTTCGCGTCATCCACCGCTGGCTCGAATGTCTACTCGAACACGCGGATGAATCGTGGACCGGCGAAGAACTCCAAGAGCAGCTCGCAGGCTTCGTTCGCGAACAGGGCGAGCCGGACGAATTCACCAAGATCCTCGCCACGCTCGCCAAGGTCTTTTACGGCGAGACCGGCGGCCTGAGTCAACGCACCGACAACATCCATGCCTTCTTCCGCGAGTCCTGTGCCGAACGGGATCTGCCGGTCGAGGTCGAGGCGGTCCGCCTGTCCACGGTACACAAAGCCAAAGGCCTCGAGTTCAAATTCGTCTTCATTCTCGACGGCGGCTGGAAGCCCGACAATCCGAACCGCCGGAAACGCGAGGAGGAGCGCCGCGTGTTCTACGTCGCCATGACCCGCGCCAAACAACTCCTGTCGATGTTCCAATTCGACGAACAAACGTGCGGCCAGCCCCACCGGTTCATCGAAGACTGCGGCGGCCGCTCCACCCCCGCCCTCCTCTGGCGTTCGCCGGACGCACCCCACCCATCTGACCCCGAACAAATCCCCAACGTCGAATACCGCGTTCTCAGTCTAAAAGAACTCTTCATCGACTTCGGCGGTATCCGCCCCCCAAGCGATAAATCCCTAGAAGCCATCACCCACCTCCGCCCCGGTCAGCGCCTCGACCTCACCGAAGAACACAAGGGCCTCGCCCTGCGCAACCACGACCGCACAATCGTCGCATGGCTGTCCAACAGCGCCGAACTCGACTGGCACCCCCTGCGCTCCCGCATCCTCAGTATCCACCTCATCGGTCTCCACGTCTGGAAAGCCACTGATGGCGACCAAGGCCGAACCACCCAAATGCAAAAGAAGCGCCGACTCAGCCTTAAGCGCGATCAATGGTGTGTTCCGATTTGCGAGGTGATCCTCTCGAAGTCCCCGCCTGATCAGGTGTAACAGATCGAAATTTCTGCCAGTCAGGTCATTTCGAAATCATGACCTAGTTCTCGGACCTTCCACCATACCTTACCCCCATGTAGGCACAACCTCACGTACGGCGGGGCTGGTTCTCGAACGAGAGGCAACACGATGGTTCGATCTTCGATATGAAAACCCGAGTGAACCACGATCCTTGAAAACCGCAGAAGCATATCGGAGATACACATCCAGTTGTAACATGGAGTAGTGTAATAGTAGTATTAACTGAAGCTTGTGAACCCATACCCACATTAGACGCGCTTTAGAAAACGGAAACCTACCCTGTGGCGGACACCCAACAATTCGGTCAAAATGCCAAGTGGCAAGTGGTCCGCGCGGACTTGGAAGATCCCCGTGACTGGCTCGCCGAAGCCGTTCATTGCCCGCAATTGGCGCGCCTGCACATCGCGCACGCCGGGATTCTCTCCTCCGAGGGGGCGTTGAATATCCAGCGTGAAAATCAAAGCGGCTCGTTTATCCTCGTGAGTCAAACAGGCATGGGGGAGGTTCTGATCGATGGCAATTGGCAGGAAGTCGGCGTCGACCAGGCGATCCTGCTACCGCCGTTCATGCCCAATCATTTTCGCAGTCGGAAGGGCGTCGCCTGGTCTTTTTGCTGGGTCCGGTTCCTCGACGAGCCCGAACGACGCCCAGTGGTTCACTCGCTTTCTCCCTCGACTTGTCGATTCCCGCATCGACCGTTCCGCCTCGTGGTGGAAGGCCTCATCCACGAGGCGACTCGGCAAGATGGGGAAACAGCCCGCAACAAGGTCGGACTCAGCCTGTGGGCAGAACTGCTCCACCACTACACGGTCCGCATCGCGAACCCGGCCCAATCCGATGAGCGGTTGCAACGCTTGTGGCGACAGGTCGGTGACAATCTCTCCCACCAGTGGAATCAGGCTAAGATGGCAGAGGTTGCCTGCATGAGCGCGGAGCACCTGCGACGCCTGTGCAAACGGGAACTAGGACGCAGTCCCAATCAACACCTGATTTTTCTGCGCATGCGCCGCGCCCGCGACCTGCTGGCCGCGTCCAACGATACCGTCGAGGCTGTCGCGCAAGCGGTGGGCTACGGAAATCCGTTTACCTTCTCCAACACCTTTCAAAAGTGGATGGGACAACGCCCCTCAGACATGCGCGCTTGAGTCTTCTCTCGGCGCTATCGCAGTTTAATTTGAAGCGTATCCGAAGCGCTTGTTCCAATAGCTATTGGGGCGGGGAGCATCGAGGAAACGCTGGACCGATTCCGACCAGAACAATGCTCCGTCGCTCGGCGGCGCGGCCCACATATAACTATCAAAATCCCACCTAGCGCTGACGATTCTGGCCAGTATAAACGAGTGCAGAGCCCTTGCAAAGGTCGTGGCTAAAGATCTGTTATTGTCAAACGCCGCAGGATGTCCAAGGTTCCGCGAAATTTTAAACGGACTCATTATGCCCAATCCTTGGACCGGAATCGGAAACCCCTACACCCGCGACGAAATGCTGGAACGGCTGCGCGACACGATGGCCAGCGGCAAGGCGATCATTGGTGCCGGTGCCGGCACCGGGATTAGCGCGAAGTTCATCGAAAGGGGCGGCGCAGACCTGATTATCGTCTACAATTCGGGTCGTTTCCGGATGGCCGGTGCGGGTTCAACGGCGGGACTGATGTCCTACGGAGACGCCAACGAAATCGCGATGGAGATTGGCGAGCACGAGGTCCTGCCGATCGTGCAGGAGATCCCGGTGATCTGCGGCGTCCACGCAACCGACCCGCGCCGCCGCATGTGGCACTGGCTGGGGCAAGTGAAGGACATGGGCTTTAGCGGCGTGAACAATTTCCCAACCCACTGCATCGTCGACGGACACTACCGCCAGACTCTGGAAGAAACAGGCATGAGCGTTCAGAAGGAAGTGGAGATGGTCGCTCTCGCCCACAAAATGGACATGTTCACCATTCCTTATGTGTCCTCTCCGGACGAGGCGGCCGCGATGGCCGAGGCCGGTGGCGATGTGATCATCGCCCACGTCGGGTGCACCGTCGGCGGGTCGATTGGCGTGACCGGTGCCACCTGCTCGATGGACGAGGCGGTGGCTGCCACCCAAGCGATTTACGACGCGGCTGCCGCCAAGCGCGACGACGTGATGGTGCTTTGCCACGGCGGCCCGATCCTCGCCCCGGAACACGCGGCCGAAGTCATCGAACGCACCAGCGCGGTCGGCTTCGTCGGCGCTTCCAGCTTGGAACGCATGGCGGTAGAGGGTCCGTTGCAAACACTGACCGAGAAGTTTAAGTCCATTCCCCTCTCCTAATCGCAGGCAGGTATCCCATGAAAATCGCAGTCCTCGGCACCCTTGATTCCAAAGGTCACGAACATGCGTTCGTGGCCGAACGCATCCGCGAACGCGGTCACGAACCCGTCCTCATCGACCTCGGCAGCGGTGGCGAACCGCAGGTCACGCCCGACATTACCCGCTTCGACATTGCGGAAGCCGACGGCCTCGACTTCGCCGCCATGATCGCCAAGCAAGACCGCGGCGAGTGCGTGGTTGCGATGTCCGAAGCCGCGCCACCTTATGTGGCCGCGCTGGTCGAAAAAGGCGAAATCGACGGCATCATTTCGCTCGGTGGCGGCGGCGGAACCGCCCTCGGCACTGCCGTGATGCGCGCCCTGCCCGTCGGATTTCCCAAGCTGATGGTGTCCACGCTTGCGAGCGGCAACACCGCCCACTACGTCGGCACCACCGATATCACCATGATGCCCAGCATCGTCGACGTGGCCGGCCTGAACCGGATTTCCCGCACCGTCTTCAGTCGCGCCGCCGGCGCGATTGTTGGCATGGTCGAGTCGAAGATCCACGTCGGCGATGAGAAGCCGCTGGTGGTCGCGAGCATGTTCGGCAATACCACCGAGTGCATCGGCAAGGCGTCCAAAATTCTCGAAGACGCAGGCTACGAAGTGCTGGTGTTCCACGCCACCGGCACCGGTGGCCGCACTATGGAAGGCCTGATCCGCAGCGGCATGGTGGCCGGCGTTCTCGACGTCACCACCACCGAGTGGGCCGATGAAGTTGTCGGTGGCACGCTCTCCGCCGGACCGACCCGGCTCGACGCGATGACCGAGGCCAAGGTGCCAGCAGTAGTCGCCGCCGGTTGCGTCGACATGGCCAACTTCGGCGAACGCGACACGCTGCCGGCCGCGTTCGAAGAGCGCAACATCTACATCCACAATCCGCAGGTCACCCTGCTGCGCACCGACGCGGCGGAGAACGCCAAGATCGGCAAGATCATCGCCGAAAAGGCGAACGCCAACCCCGCGCCCACCGCCATTCTCAATCCGACCGCCGGCGTCAGCGTGATCGGCGTCGAAGGGCAGCCCTTCCACGATGCCGATGCCGACGCGGCCCTGTTCAGCGCCATCCGCGAACACGCTACCGTGCCGGTCACCGATCTGCCGGTCGATATCAATCACGACGACTTCGCTGCCGCCTGCGCCAACACGCTGTTGCAGCTCATGCAAACCCACACCAAGGACTCCTCATCATGATGCGCCACTTTGGCGTCTTTCAATGGAAAGACGACGTCACAGAAGAAAAAATCGCCGAACTCTGGGAGCTCTTTGATACGATGAAAGACAACATCCCGGGGATCCTCTCCATCGAACACGGAAACTATGACAGCGCCGAAGGCCTGAACGACGGTTACACCGACGGCTTCATCATGACCTTCCCGGACGCCGCCGCGCGCGACGCCTATCTGCCGCACCCGTACCACCTGATGGTCGCAGAAAAAGTCCAGCCCTGCCTCGAACGCCTGGTGGTGTTCGATTTTGAAGTGCCGGACCCCAGCTGACTTAAACCAGCAGGCCGATGAAATGTAGCACGGATTTGCAATCCGTGTTCGTGGGACGGAATTTGAAAGGTGATGTGGACGAGTTCTTTGAAAACCAAATTGGTGTCGAGGCCCCACGGCTCGGGAGGCCCCTCGCCCTCCAGTTGATGGGGCTGGAATTTTCGATTGGAAGATTAAAGTGGGAGGCCGGCCCCGTCGACCGGAGTTGCCGCGCAACAGATGACGACCGCCATCCCGAATACATGAATAGGGCTCGACGCGCAGAGTGACCGATCTTCTACACAGCACGAACGCGACACGTCCACTCCCCGATAATCGCTCACAAACCATCGCCCACAATACACCCACATCCATGAACCTCCGTCTCCTGATTCTTTCCGTAGGTTTCGTCTTCGGCACCCTCTTCCTCAACGCCGAAGAAGGTATCGTCACAAAAAATCTCATCCTCGATTTAGACGCCGCCCGCGGGGTCACGCTCGCCGATTCAACCAACCGAGTGGTCCGCTGGGAAAACCAAGTCGCCGACTCCCCGGCAAAAGCCTTTGTGCTCCAAGACAAAGGTAGAAAGGTCGTCGGCAGCGGGCGACCCACCCTGAAAACGAACGCCACCAACGATCAACCCGCTTTGGTTTTTCGCCAGCAAGAACTGGTCAACCACAACGAAGATGCCTTCGACCACCTGACCACCGGATCCGGCTACACCTGGATCTGTGTGTTCGCGCCATACAAACAACGGGTCGGTCTAAAAGATGTGAATTCCTTTTTCGGCAACCTCGCAAACCGCGCAAAGTACGAAGGCATGTGGGGCTGCCTGAACGACGACAACACCATCTGGAGCGGCGACCGCAACGGCCGCAGTTTCGGCCGCTTCGATAAAAACAACCCCAAGCTTCTCGGACCCAAACTGACGGAGGAAAAATACGTCGTGGTGGCCGGACGGCTTCAGCCCGGCAAAGGCCGCCAGATGTCCGAACTCTTCGTCAACGGCACCACCGCGGTGGCGAGCGCGATGTTCCCGGTGAACCCCAATGCCAATCCCTCCAAGATGGTGATCGGCCAAGAACGCGACGCGATCCAGCATCCGGGCAAGGAGTCGTTCGACGGCGAAATCGCGCGCTTCCTGATCTACACCGGCGCGCTCAACGACGCGCAACTCGGCGCGGTCATCACCTCGCTTTCAGCCATCTACGCCGTTGAGCTCCGGTAAAAAGGGAATGGCGAAGTCTGAATGACGAATGGTGAATGATGAATGGGGCGCAGCCCATTAATCATTCACCATTCACAATTGATCATTCACCATTAGCTGAAGCCCGCGCTACATTCGGCGTGCACGCCAAACGACGAGTATGGGATCCACGCGTGCATGTGGCATAGGTTTTAACATCCAGCGTGCACGCCAAATGAACGAGTATGGGATTCACGCGTTTATGTGGCATAGGTTTTAACCTGTGTTTGCCCGGCGGGGCTTTAGCCCGCCGTCATCGTCGCTACGCGACGTGCGGAGCTACTTCCGAACGATCGAGATGCGTTTTCGACGGAACAGTGTTTGGTCAGAGCAACGTAGTCATTCTTGACACAATGCTACCGGCAGTCACAACGAATCTCCTCCCGCCCCGGAGGTGAACCCGAGCCACTTATGGAAATCACCAACAAAACAACAAAGCCCCTCCGCATAACCCTCCCCGGCGGCAAGACCCTCTTTTTAAGCCCGGGCAAGTCCGGACAAATCACCCGCAAAGCCGCCGAACGTCCGGCGGTGGTAAAAATGGTGGAAGCGGGAGACGTCGAACTCTCCGAGGACGGCGCCCAGCGTAAAGGTGGCGGTCGTTCCAGTGGCGGCAGCTCCGGCAGCGGCGCGTCCGGTGGTTCACGCCACGGCGGTTCCAGCGCCATGCGCCAGTCCGGCGACAAGTAAGGGTCCAAGTTCTTGGGCAGAAAGATGCTGCCTGCATTCGCGCATGTTTCTATGCCCGAAGGATTCGCGAGAGATATTCAAATTGTCGAAGGCCTCGAAACCGAGTCGGTGACCCTCGAGGAGTCTGTCGGACTTCGGTTGCACAACGGGTCAACCGCGGTTGTTGGCTGGTGCCAAGCCCCAACGGGGCGAGACAACGTAGCCCGCGGGTGGAGTGAGGTACGAACGAAACCCCGGGGATTGTATGAAGCTGACCGAGGCGCCCCAAAGGGGTGCGACAACAGCGCGGGCAGAAAACCAATCCTTTTGTCGTCCCCCGGTTGGAAAACCTCATCAACCCCACCACAACCCGGCGCTGCGCTCATCCCGCCAAGGCGAGATTCGCTTGCACCGGGCTATCCCGCCCTGCGGGATCTCGCCCGCTTTGGGGCTTTTCTACTCTCCCCTAAGGCATCTGCCTCAAGCTGATCTCCGCGTTTGGAGAGCGATCCCGGAGTCATTTCCGAGTCATTTCCCCAGTGCGTTTTCGATAGTTTCGTGTTGGCTATAGCTCGGCCATATTATTGCCGTAGTCGGCTCTCACCCTTAGGTTCATCTCATGAAGCTATCCCGACTGGCAGGTATCCTGCTCCCGTTTTTCCTTCTCTCTCTCCTCGCATCCGGCCAGTCCGAACCCGTCTCCCTGTTCGACGGCAAAACCTTGGCCGGCTGGGACGCCACCGAGGGCGTGTGGCGCGTCGAAGATGGCTGCATCACCGCCGGCTCCCACACCAAAAAGTTTCCCAAGAACGAGTTCGTCTCGACCAAAAAGAACTACGCCAACTTTGACCTGAGCTTGAAGATCAAATGCGCCGGCGATCTCGCCACCGGACAGGTCAATAGCGGCATCCAAATTCGCAGCGCGCGTCTGCCCAACGGCTCGGTCGCCGGCTACCAAATCGACTGCGGCAAGGGCTGGTTCGGCAAGATCTACGACGAACACCGCCGCCGACTCATCTATCCCAAACCCGTCGACGAAGCCGCGCTGCTCAAAGGCGTCGACACCTTCGGCTGGAACACCTACCGGATCCTCGCCGACGGTCCGCGCATCCAAGTCTGGATCAACGGCATCAAAGCCAGCGACTATACCGAGAAGAATCCCGACATCCCCCTGAACGGCATTATTGCGCCGCAAATCCACAAAGGCGGGCATGTGATGGTGCAGTTCAAGGATGTGTTCATCCGCGAACTTCCCCCGACCCCCGGCGCGCCCACCTGGGAATCCCTCGGCGGTGTCGAGGCCGCGCTCGCCAAGGTGAAACCAAAGCGCCAGCCAAGGAAACAGAAGCCGGCCAAGCCCGCCGCAAAACCAGTCGCCGCGGCAAAACCAGTCGCCACAGCGCCGGCCGCCAAACCCGCCAAGGAAGAACGCTTCGTCTACCGCGGCGGAAAAAAGGACACCAGCTACAACAACGTCAAAGGCGACCCGCGACCCGCCACCGAACAACAAAAACTGTTCACCGTGCCCGACGGCTACCAGATCGAACTGGTCGCGCAGGAAAGCGCCGGCATCGGCAAATTCATCTCGGTCTATTTCGACCAACAAGGCCGACTCTGGACCCAAACCGCGCTCGAGTATCCGGTCGACGCCAACCGCAACAAAGCCACCGCCGAGGCGCTCTACAAAAGCCGCGCCCGCGACAAAATTCTCGTCTTCCCCCGCGAATCCCTCGCCAATCTACCCACCGGCGGCCTGCAAAATCCCACCGTGTTCGCCGACGGACTCGCCATGCCCTTGGGCATCCTCCCCTGGGGCAATGGCGACGCCGCCTACGCCCTGCACGGACAAGATTTGCTTCGGCTCACCGACACCAACGGCGACGGCTCCGCCGACCAACGCGAGGTCATTCTCACCGGCTTCGGTATCCAAGACTCCCATCTGTTCCCCCACCAATTTACCCGCGCCCCCGGCGGCTGGATCTGGATGGCCCAGGGGCTGTTCAACCAAAGCTACGTGAAACGTCCCGGCGAAAAGAAGACCGTCCACTGGCCGAAATGCTCGCTCGCGCGCCTGCGTCCCGACGGCGCCGGGTTCGAAGTGATGACCCTCGGCCCGCACAACATCTGGGGACTCGCGATCACCGGCGAAGGCGAAACCTTTATCCAAGAAGCGAACGACTTCGGCTTCCCGATCATGCCCTACCACGAATACGCCTACTACCCGAAGGGCATGAAACCCTACACCAAATCCTACCAGCCCGAGTTCCCGCCGATGGCCGAGTTCCGCATGGGCGGCACCAGCCTGAGCGGCCTCGCCCTCATGGAAAACGGCAACGCCGTCGACGCCAACGCCGACCTGACCATGCTGCTCGCCAACCCGATCATCTCCAAGGTGCAGCGCCTCGGTATGCACCGCGACGGCTCCCAGTGGGACCTCGAAAAACTCTCGGACGTGGTCACCTGCGACGACCCCTTCTTCCGCCCGATCGCCATGACCCAAGGCCCGGACGGCTGCACCTACATCGTCGACTGGTACAACAAAGTCATCTCGCACAATGAAGTGCCCAACAACCACCCTGACCGCGACAAAACCCGCGGCCGGATCTGGCGCCTCAGCCCGACCACCGGCGCCGGCCGCCTGCCCATTCCCGACTTCACCACGCTCAGCAATCAAGCCCTCGTCGACATGCTCGGCAGCAAACCTTCCGGCCGCGCCCACCTCGCCTGGCAAACGCTGCAAGACCGCAACGATCCCGCCGTCGTCAAACAATTGTTGAACGAACTGCGCGCTGGCAATGTCCCGCCGGCCCGCGCCATCCAAGCCCTCTGGGTGCTCGGCGAACAAGGCGCGGGAGTCCACGAAACCTTGCGCGGTGCTTCCCAAACGGCCAGCAACCGCAACCTGCGCCGCGAACTCGCCAGCTACCCGCGTCAGGCCGCCGCGCTGCTCGAGGACGAAGATGCCGAAGTCCGCTTCGCCGCGCTGACCACCCTCGGACGCCACTTGGAAACAGACGCCGCTGCCACGCTGCCCACGCTGATCGCTTCGGTAAAACCCTCCCTGCCCGGACCCATGGTGAAGAGTGCCCGCAGCGGTCGGGTCATCCCCGCCGGCGCCGCCTACCACCGCGAGTTCGAACGCTTCCTCGTGCGCTTCTTCCTCGAACGCCATCCCGAGGCCGTCGCCGCCTTCCTCGCCTCGGACGCCGCCGCCGACCTGCCGATCGAAGGCCAGATTCTCGCCGCGCTCGCCTTGCCGGCCAAAACCAGCGCGTCGCGCGTCGCCGCCACCCTGCCCAAACTCGACCGTCCGCCGAACACCGAAGAGCTGTTGCGTCTGGCCCAGTTCCCCGACGCGCCCGGCTGCGGCGAAGCACTCACCGCCCTGCTCGCCAATCCGAAGACCCGAACCCAAGTCGCAAAAGACCTGCTCAAACAAAGCACCAAACTCGATCCGAAAAAGATCAAGAGCCTGCTCACCGACGCCGGACGCACCCTCCTCCAAGGCGACAGCGACAGGGTGATCACCGCGCTCGAACTCGCCGGGTCCTTCTCTCTCACCACGCTCGAACCCGACATCGCCTACTTCCTCAAAACCAACAAGCAAGCCGACCCGAAAACCAAGCAAGCCGCCCTCGGCGCGCTGCGCAACATGGGTAGTTCGGAGATCGACCTGTTCGCGTCCATCCTCGCCTCCGACACAGAAGAAGCGGCGGTTCGGGACGCCGCGCTCGAGGTGCTCGCCGCCTCACCCGCCCCCGGCGCCGCCGCAAAACTCGTCGAACTCTACCCGACCTTCTCCGTCCGGCAGCGGCGCAGCGCCCTGGCCGGACTCTCCTCCACCAAACGCGGCGCCCGGGCCATTGTCGGCGCCATCGACGCCAAACAAATCCCCGCCAAAGACCTCGACGGCGCTACCGCCGAACGCCTCTCGGCGGTGCTCGGTTCGGACCCCGCCCTCGCCCGCCTCACCGACTCGCTCGACCATGTGTTCGGCAAGGTACTCACCTTCAACGGCCGCGCCAGCGCCTTTGCCAGTCCGGGCATCGATATCGCGGGGCCGTTCACCGTCGAAACCTGGGTTCGGCTCGCGCCAAACATCACCAACACCGATAGCATCCTCGCCGGTGACAAAGTGCTCGATCTGAATTTCTCGGCCTCCACCTTCCGCGTTTGGGGCGGCCCCACCTTGAGAGATGTGGCGGTGGCGACCAAGCCCATGGCGGCGAATCTGTGGATGCACCTGGCGGTTACTCGCGACGCCAAGAACACGGTGCGCATCTACATCGACGGCGAACTCGACACCGTCGGCAGCAAGACCCTCCCCGCCGATTTTTCCGGACTCAAAGTCGGCTGGTCCAATGCCAAGGCGGGCGGCACCGAAGGCGCCATCGCCGAGTACCGCGTGTGGAACCGCGAGCGGACCGCGTCCGAAATCCGCCAAAACTTCGACCGCCGGTTCAGCGGTTCCGAACGCCCCAAAGGCCTCGTCTTCTACAACGCCGGCGGCGACCCGTCCTGGGGCAAACTCGGGAACGGTGCCAGTGTCGCCAAGACCACCGACCAACCGCCCTTGATGACCCTTGAGGAGGCCGCAGCGCTTGACGCCAAGTTCACCAAATACATGGCGCTCGGGCACAAAGGCGGCAACGCCGCGAACGGCAAAAACTTCGCCGCGCTTTGCACCGCCTGCCATGTTTTCGACGGTCAAGGCGGTCAGATCGGACCCGACATCAGCGGCGTATCGGCCGGCGGCTTGGAGGGCTTGCTGCGCAACATCCTGACGCCGAACGCGGCCATGGAATCCGGCTATCGTATCTATCGTGTTGAGATGAAGTCCGGCGAGATTGTCGACGCGTTCTTCGTCAGCGAAGACAAAGACGCCGTGGTCATCCGCCAACTCGGCCTCTCCGACCGCCGCATCGCCAAGCGCACCATCGCCAGCACCCGCTTCCTGCGCCGCAGCCTCATGCCCGAAGGCCTGCTCGACGGACTCGCCGACCAACAAGCCGCCGATCTGCTCGCCTACCTGATGCAACCCAAAGACGGCGCCGCGCCCGCGCCCAAACCCGCAGCACCCGTCGCGCCCAAGCCCGTCGCAAAGCCATCCTTCGGCCAACAAAAATCCGCCACCGGCATCACCCACTCCTTCCTCATCGCCGGTTCGCCCACCGTTCTGGTCGGCGAAGACGGTCAAGTAAAATGGCAAGTGCCCGGCAAGGCTCGCGACGGCTTCGTCCTCGACAACGGCAACGTGCTGCTCTCTATCGGCAACGTCGCCAAGGAGATCACCATGGACGGCAAGGTCGTCTGGAGCTACCCCCTCGACAAAGCCAACAAAGAACTCGGCACCGCCGTGCGCTTGGAAAACGGCAACACGCTGGTCGTCGAACGCGGCGTAAAACCGCGCCTGCTCGAAATCACCCCAGCCGGAAAAATCGCGGTCGAGGTGCCGCTCAAACCAGAGACCGACAACGCGCACATGCAAACCCGGATGGCGCGCAAACTGCCGAACGGCAACTATCTGGTTCCACATTTGCTCGCGTTCAAGGTGATCGAATATCAAGCCGACGGTACCGTGGTCCGCGTGATCAAAACCGACCTCGCAGAACTCGGTGGTCGTGAGGCCCGCAACTGGCCGTTCACCGCAATCCGACTCAAAAACGGCAATACCTTGGTCAACCTGACCAACGGCAATAAAACGGTGGAGTTCGACGCGGACGGCAAGGTGGTGTGGAAGGTCACCAACGAAGATGTCGGTGGCCGCTTCGCCGATCCCTGCGGCGGCCAGCGCCTCGAAAACGGCAACACCATCATCTGCAGCTACGGCCAAAAAGACCCCAGCAAACCCAAACTGTTCGAAATCACCCCCGACAAGAAAGTCGTCTGGGAGTTCTTTCATCCCAAAGCCCGGGCGCACGAGGTCCATGTCTTGTCGACGAATGGAATGCCGGAAGGCGCTCTGAAGTGAATCGCCAACCATGGTACCTCGTCGCTGTGGTGCTTCTCTTGTGGTGGGTCGGCCTCGAGTCGGCCGTTGCCGAACACCAACCCAACGTCGTCGTCATCCTGACCGATGACCAAGGCTACGGCGACCTCGAACTGTTCATTAATTCTGCCTCACCGGTGGACCGCAAGAAGGTCCCCATGAACCCAAAAGCAAATCCCTCAAAAATGGCGATCGGCCAAGAACGCGATGCAACCAACCATCCGGGTCATAAATCGTTCCACGGTGAAATTTCCCGCTTTCTCATTTATGAGCGCCCGCTGAGCGACGCGGATTTGTCACAGGTCATCAAGCAGTTGACCGAAACCTATCGGGTTCCATAAGTTTTCGATGTAAGAAAGTTGACCGGGGCGGGTAAAATGATGACCCGTTGCAAAGTAGCTAGAGGACCATCAAGTTCAGAGAGTATACTGTTATGAAAATTGAAAAGTACGTGATCCTCGCTGTGGGCTTAATCTTCCCATTGATGGCCCTCGCCCAATCTCCCGAACCGGTTTCTCTGTTCGATGGCAAGACGCTCGCGGGATGGGACTCCACTGAAGGCGTCTGGCGGGTCGAAGACGGCGCCATCACGGCCGGTTCCTATATGAAGAAATTTCCCCGCAACGAATTTGTCAGCACCACGAAGACCTATGCGAACTTCGATCTGAAGCTCCGCATCAAATGTTCCGGCGATCCCAAAACGGGACTCATCAACAGTGGCATCCAAGTGCGCAGCGCGCGCCTGCCAAACGGCCGAGTCGCCGGCTACCAAGTGGATTGTGGTGCAGGATGGTTCGGCAAAATCTACGATGAACACCGACGCAAGTTGATCTACCCGACGCCCGTCGACGAAGAAACGCTCGTCAAAGGAATCGATATCCAAGGGTGGAACGACTACCGCATCCTCGCCGAAGGGCCGCGTATCCAAGTGTGGATCAACGGCATCAAGGCGAGTGACTACACCGAGACCAATCCACTCATTCCCCTGAACGGCATCATCGCTCCGCAGATTCACGGCGGCGGCCACGTGGTGGTTCAGTTTAAAGACGTGACCATCCGCGAACTCCCAGCGACCGCCGGCGCGCCGACCTGGGAATCGCTGGGCGGCGCGGACGCGGCGCTGGCGAAGCTGAAGCCGAAGCGGCCGACCGCAAACCCGAAGAATACCGCTACCGCATCGAATAAAATCCCGACCCCGCCCAAGGGCTCGGATCGGGTCACCTTCGATTTCGAAACGGGCGACCTGCAAGGTTGGTACGTCGCTGAAGGCGGGTTCGCCCATCTCGTGGCGAACAACCAAAAAACGCGCGGCGGCAGGCCGATGAACCAAGAGGGTGCCTTCTACCTCGGAACGCTGGAAGTCAGCCAAGGAGGCAAGCCCTCGGACAAGCAGATGGGGATTGTCGAATCGCCGGTGTTCCGACTGTCCAAGCCCAAGATGACTTTTGTCCTCTCTGGCGGCAGTCATGCCAATACGCGTCTTGGCTTGTACACGCTCGACGGCAAAGAGGTCCGCAAGGCCTCGGCGAGCAATTCCGAGACCTTCGTGCCAAAAACCTGGAACGCGCCCGAGCTCGTCGGCAAACCCGTTTTCCTGCGCTTAGTAGACAAGAATACCAAAGGCTGGGGCCACATTACAGTGGACGCCTTCTCCGCCCAAGCAACCCTGCTGCCGGAAGAAACCAAAAAGCGGCAAGCGCTCGCCAAACCCGGCAAGGCAACGGTTGAAACGGTGGTTGCCGCCGCAAAACCCGCCGCAAAACCCAAGCCGAAACGACCGACGAAAAAAATGCAGTCGGCGCGCTCGTCGGCATGGTCATCAGCCGAACAACATGCGGGGTTCACCGTCCCTGATGATTTCGTGATCGAACTCGTCGCATCCGAACAACACGGCGTCATCAATCCCATCGACTTGGCGTTCGACGATGCCGGCCGCCTCTGGACGCAGACCGCGCAAATGTACCCGCTCGACCCACTCGGCGAGCTCGGCTGGCGAGAACTCCTCGCCATCATGGAAGATGAAGAAAGACAAAAGAAGCACCCCGAATTTCAGAAGGTCAAAGACCTCTATCAACTGAAGGAAAAGGGCCGAGACAAGATCCTCATTCTCGACGATCCAAGCAAGACGGCCTCGGCCCCGCTGCATGTCTGGGCGGACGGCTTGTCGATTCCGCAGAGCATCCTGCCCTACAAAGACGGGGCTTATGTCTGTCACGGCTCCGAACTGTTCTTCCTCAAAGACAGCAACGGCGACGGCACCTCGGACACAATGGAACCCGTGCTCACCGGCTTTGGTTTTACCGACACGCACACGATGTCGCACCTGCTGATCCGCGGACCGGGTCGCTACATTCACTTCTCCCAAGGCGCCCTGAATAAATCGGTGGTCACCTCCGTCGCTTCCGGGTTCAAGGCGCGGGTCGACGCGTCTTGCCAAGTTCGGTTCGGCTTGGACCACCAAGAACATGAAGTCATCGCCTCCGGACCCAGCAATATGTGGGGTCTGCAACTTCGCGCCCGCGGTCAATGGTATGGCATGGAAGCCAATGACCGGGGCTATTGCGTGATACCGTGGGAGCACGGCACCGCCGTCACGGGGGCTGCGTTTCATCCGATGCGCCCGTATCAACCCTTGTTGCCCGAACTGCACAAATTCCGCGTCGGTGGCACTGGCCTGTCGGGCCTAGAGTTTTCCGAGGACACCGAGGGAAGTTTCCCGTTCGAGGAATGGAAAAATGTCGCGCTGATGGCCAACCCGATCACCTCGTCCATCAACGCGGTTCGCGTGCACCGGAATGCCGACGGCACCGTCGAGTCCGAACACCTCGCTGATTTTCTCACCTCCAAAGACGACTGGTTCCGCCCGGTGAACATCGAGTTCGGACCCGATGGCTGCCTCTACATTGCCGATTTCTATAACAAGGTGATCTCGCACAACGAACTGTCCCGCAACCACCCCGACCGCGACAAAACCCTCGGCCGGATCTGGCGGATTCGCCACGAGAGCCAAGCGCCGCGCAAGGCTCCGGACATGACGAAGGTCCCCGCCGACCAACTGGTCGCCCACCTTGCAGCACCCAGCCTGTGGCAGAAGCGAGCCGCCTGGCATCAGATCGCTGACCGCGGACTGGTTGAGTTGACTCCGTCCTTGCTCAAACTCGCTGGCGATACCGAACAGGATGTCACCACCAGAATTCATGCGCTGTGGACGCTGGAGGAGCTCGACAAGTTCAATGCCGATTTGATGGACATCCTGTTAGCGTCCGAGGACGATGATCTGCGGCGCGAGGCGGTTCGATCATTGAGTTCATTCGACCTATACGCACCAGAGGTCGCGGAGCGACTGATGCCGTTCCTTGATGACCCGAACTGCATGGTTCGCTCGCAGGCGATTCGGACCTTGGGCGATCTTCGTTCGCCCGATCCGGCGGTGCTGGCCGGCTTGATCACCGCCTGCAAACCCAGCCTCGGCAAAAACGTGCTCGGCGGTGCCTACGAGCGCAACTTCGAACGATTCCTCGCGCGCATGGCCTTGGAGCGTTTCCCGGCCGAGCTGAAAACCCATCTCGAAAAATCCAGCGAGGACTATCCGGCCATGAACCTCCTCTGGGCCATCCAAGCCTTGGATGACAAGGCGAAGAGCGAAGCCTTCGTCAACCTCTGGAACAAGGCCAGCGATCAAGCCCTCGACAGCGAAACCTTTATCGCCATTGCCGGTATCCTGAGTACACCGAACGTGTATAAGGTCGTGCAGCCGACCTTTCAAGACCCCGCTAAGGCGGAAGAAATGGTCGGGCTCGCCTTGGTCAACCAGTCGCGAGTGCAATCGAAACAACTCACCGAGATCCTCACGCCGCAAGTGGAACGCTTGCTGCAACGCCCCGAAACACGAGCCTTGGGTTTGCAAGCGGTATCCCAATTCAACATGAGCAAGCTCGGCCCAACGGTGGCGAAGCTCGAACGGCCCAAGGACGCGGCAGAGTACCGACTGCTGCTCGCAGCCCAGTCGGTGAATCCCAACCTCAATGCCGACAAGTTCAAGACCATCGCCAACGACCAGGCCCTGCCCTTTGATCTTCGCGCCGAAGCAGCCCATGCCCTAATCGCCGCCGACCAGAAAACCGCCCATGGCATAACCACGTCCTTGCTCACCGCCGGTGATGCCGACCAGAAATCTCAACTCATCAGCCTCTTCACTCAGTCGAAAGCGGGCAGCATTATGCTGTGTGGCATGGTGAAGCAAAACGTCATCCAACCCGAGAACTTCGATCGCTCAGCCGCCGAGCGCTTGATCCAATCCCACCCCGGCAGCCCCTATGCCAAAGAGGTCATCGGCTTCACCCGCAAACGCGTCGCCGAACAACGCAAAAAGGCCGGCGAACGGATTGAGCATCTCACCTCCTTCATCAACAAACATCCTGGCGATCCGTCCCGAGGAAAGGCCGCGTTCACCAGCTGCCTCACCTGCCACAAAGTCGGCGGGGCCGGGCAAAACATCGCGCCGCCGCTCGACGGATCCGGCCACCGCAAACTGCACGAACTTCTCACAGCCATCGTCGACCCCGACGCGGCGGTGGAAGGCAGCTACGGCCTTTACCGGGTGACCAAAACCGACGGTTCGGTGGTCGAAGGGTACCTCGACAAAAAGGAAGCCCTCGGCTCGACCGTCGCCTTGATGGGCGGGGTCCGGATCTTTGTTCCGCGCGCTGAAATTAAAAAAGAGAGTTTTGTCGGCGGCCGCTCCTTCATGCCTGCGGCCTTCGGCCATATGCCCGACTCGACCATCGCAGACCTCGTCGCCTACATTGCCACACTCAAAGGCGAGCCGACGCCCTAACTCGCCCTGACATCAAGAATCTTGGTCCGAGGCACCCCGCCTCTGACCCTTACCCATGCAATTATGACAAAAAATTATTTCGCTTTGCTGTTTCTGCTATCCGCGTTCATCCCCACCTTGAACCACGCCGAACCCACCGGGCGGCCCATCACCATCCGCGCCGTCGAGGGGCTGCAATTTGATCCGCCCCGAGCAAAAATGAATCCGGGTCAGACGGTTCTGATTCGGTTTTTAAATCGCGACCCCAATGACCAACCGCACAACTTGATCCTGATTAAGCCGGGTTCGCTGCAAAAGATTCAGCAGGCTTCGCTACAAGTCACCACCGAGTCCATCGCCCGTGACTACGTGCCCGAACACGACGCGGTGCTCAAATCGACCAAACTGCTGACCGCAGATCAGACGGAAGAATTTGAGTTCACGGCACCGAAAGAAGAAGGCGTGTACCACTACATCTGTACCTTCCCTGGGCACGCGATGATGATGTATGGCGCCCTTTATGTCGGCGAAAAATACGGCAACATCGAACACGACATGAACATTCCTCAAGTCGCGCGCGATCGGGCAAAACGAATAAGCGCGGCGAAAGCAGAAGTGGTTCGACCCAAAGTACGCCGCTGCTTCATGAAGGACGTCGGTCCGGCCGCTATCGCGGTCGCGCTCACGAACGATCTAAATTATTGCTGGGACGCCGGCAATTGCCGCCTGCGCTACGCTTGGTCCGGCGAGTTTATCGACACGGGTGACAACGCTAGATCCAACGGCAATCGACAGTTCGGCATCAACGGCGAGACCTTTTGGAACGGCGCTGGGGATGAGTCCACCTACGCGATCCGCCTCGACGACCCGAACACGAAACCGGACTTTAAAGGCTACCGACTGATCGATGGTCAACCGGAGTTCCGATACACCTTGGGCGAACTCGAGGTGACAGAATGGATCACCAGCACGCCGAAGGGCTTGGTGTCCCGATTCCAGATTGCCAACGCCACAGCGCCGGTAAAACTCTACGCCAAGGGCAATATTACATCCACAGTCGGGGTTCGAGCGGGTGATTACATCATCGTCGAAGCAACCGATGCCGCCGAATTTTCACTTTCCATCGCCTCGAAATAATTCTGATGAAACTCTTTTTCTCCTCCCTCTTGTTCCTTGGTTTTTTGGCCGGATTTTCCTCGGCTGAACACCCCGCCTTTAAAGTCGAATCGATCAACATTGAGTCCGGCAAAGATGCCCAAGTTGGCGGCATCGACATCATGCCCAACGGCAACATTGCCGTCGCCTTTCACGAAGGCGACATCCGTCTCTACGATCCAGAAACCCAGACCTGGTCGCTCTTTGCCAGCGGCCTGCACGAACCCCTCGGCCTCGTGGCTGAGGACAATCATACGGTGACGGTGGTCCAACGACCGGAGCTGACTAAGATTTCAGACAGCGACAAAGACGGTGTGGCGGACCGCTACGAAACGCTGTGCGACGACTTCGGCATGAGCGGCAACTATCATGAGTTCGCGTTCGGCCCGGTGAAAGACAAGCAGGGGAATTACTTCCTGTCGCTCAATGTCGCGTCGAACGGCGCGCCGATCCGTAAAGAAATTCGTGGAGATTGGCTGGAGATCGGCCTGCCGCGCAACGCGTTCTATGGCTCGAGAGAGGCGTGGAACGAGGGCGTGAAAAACAAAGCCGGACGCATGTACTCCCGCGTGCCCTATCGCGGCTGGGTCATGAAAGTCGACGGCAAGACGGGAGAAATGACGCCTTGGGCGTCTGGACTGCGTTCGCCGAACGGGCTCGGCTTCGATACCGATGGAAAACTCTATGTCTCCGACAACCAAGGCGACTGGCTTGGAACGAGCAAGCTGTTCCACATCGAACAGGGGAAGTTCTACGGCCATCCGGCTAGCTTGCCTTGGACCAAGGGCTATCAGGGCCCGGCACCGCTCGAGCTTTCGCTCGACGAGTTGGAAGACCGGCGAACCCCTGCCGCTGTTTGGTTCACCCAAGGTACCATGGCGAACTCGCCCACCCAGCCGATTCTCATTCCAAAAGGCTTCGGTGCGTTCGGCGGGCAAATGCTGATCGGCGAAATGAACAAGGCGCGCATCATTCGACTGATGCTCGAAGACGTCAACGGCGTCACACAAGGCGCGTGCACGCCCCTGATTGACGGACAAGGCCTCGACATGGGCATCAACCGCTTCGTCTTTGATGGTCCAAACAGCCTGATCCTCGGCAGCACCCACCTTTCTTGGCCCGGCGGCGAAGGCTTGGCGAAACTCACGTTCAGCGGCGAGAACAGCTTTCAAGACATCAAAAATATCGCCATCACCGCCGACGGTTTCGAACTCGAATTTTTGCAAGCCGTAGACCCCGCAACGCTGCAAGATATCCGACTGAAACGGTACACCTTTGACTACCACTCAAAATACGGTTCCGGGCAGAACGACACAGAGGACCTTGCGATCACGTTTTCGCCGGTCGGAAAATCCGGGACGAAATTCACGGCGGCCCTGTCGGCGGAGCACAAAAAGGATTTTTGCTACGAGTTCAACTTCCCGATGTGTCAGAACCCTCTGCTTTGCTACACCGTCCGGGAGATTCCCGTCGCCACTGCCGCCGCAGGCACCAATGAGAATTGGGTCGACTTGCTGGCCAACGACAGCTTGGAACTCTGGCGCAACGGTTCGAAAACCAGCCGCGACAAATATCCAACCGTCGGAGAGCAATGGTCCGTCAAAGACGGAACCCTTGTATTGGATAAAACCGCACCGGGCCGCGGCGGACATATCATCACCAAGGCGGACGACTACTATAACTTCGAACTGCAATTCGAGTTTTTGATCAGCGTCGAAGGCAACAGCGGCGTAAAGTATCGCGTGAATCCAGAAACCGTCGGCTTGGAATACCAAGTGTATGATGACGTGAAGTTCCAGGGTGAGAAAAACAGCCTGGCATCTCTCTACAACTTGAAGGCAGCCACTGCAGATAAAGTCGCCAACGAACCCGGCAAAGAATGGAACACCGGACGGATCCAAGCTGTGGGCAACACCCTCAAGCATTGGCTCAACGGCAAACTGGTCATGGAAATCGAGTTCGGCTCCGACGAATGGGTGAAAACGTTTAATAAGAGTAAATACAACGTGGATCCAGCCTTTGCCCGCGCCCCGGGTCCGATCCTGCTACAAGACCACGGCGATGCCGTGAAGTTTCGCAAGCTCATGATCCGCGAACTTATCTACGCATCGAAGAACGACAGCGCCGTTCATTCCTCGGAACCACAGAAAGTAGTCCCATCAGAGCCACTGATCCGAGAGGCAAAATTCAATTCAACGAACACATACGTGGTCGTCCCTGGGGGGGTCAGAAAAGGGGCCAAACTTTGGACCGACCGCTCATACAAGGTTCGAAAACTGCCGGACGCGTTGATCGGCGGCACCTTGATCCAAACGCCAATGGTCGATCGTAAGAATCGCAATGGCGACATTATTTCCTTCGAACTACTGGAGGATTGCGACGTCTACGTTGCCATGAAGGCGAGCAACCCTCATCCGGCTTGGATCACTTCATGGGAAAAAACCGGCGAGTTTATCGAAGCGTCTAATCAGCTGGCTTGTTATCGCAAATCGTTTGCGAAAGGAGCGACCGTGGTCCTCGACAATCCTGAAAGTTTACAAGCGATGTATTCAGCCATCGTAGTTAAGACCGATTAGTAATTCCTCAAGGATTTCCATGGCTCTTCGTCGCCAACCTCGACGACAGAGTATCCTTGCTCTCCTTCCTCTCCAATGCAGGCACCGAAGGGACCTAAGGCGGCAAGAAACACGGCCGGTTCACGACTGCGATTGAATGATGCGTGCACGGTGCCGGCCTCGATAAAGACGGCATCGCCCGCATTCAACACCTGCTTTTTTCACCGACCCACTGCTCACGTTGGCCGTCCCTCAATCGATTTCTTCGAGTTCTTCACGGGGCGTTTCAGACGTTGAGAACAATTTCATTCATGATGTGGATTTCGGATAGGTTCAGGTGCGCGTGCCTTTGAGCATCAAAGACAAATAAATTGTGGTACTTTCGTATCTACTATTAAGCGCCAATCAACCGTCGATAAAACACGAACCAAAGATCTTTAAATTTCGAATATCATCAAACCGACGCCGAACCCTCTACGACGAACCACGGAGTGGTGGCAAGAAAGTAGCAACTGTGTTTCGAATTTAATTTCTGAGGTTCAAATTACTCCTCCGAAGTGTGGTTCTTTGCGGGTAGGCATTTTCCGCATTGGGCCAAAAAAGACGCCGGAGATGCGAACGGTCTCATCTCC
>Ga0209187_1001293_pt1 | contig 30353 bp, 29 predicted proteins | sample BantaG_FD_187430 | JGI IMG/M metagenome (GOLD analysis project Ga0209187, IMG submission 187430) | Marine algal microbial communities from Bantry Bay, Ireland - BantryBay_4 metaG (SPAdes) (version 2) | ecosystem: Host-associated > Algae > Red algae > Unclassified | place: Bantry Bay, Ireland...
TAAATCAACTCAATTAATAGTCAAAATAAAAATATATAAGAGCAATTCCGACTGCCATATCAGCTTGCGGAATAGTGGAAATGCTAATAAAGTGGAAAAACAAAATTATTAGTATGCGGATTTGAGGTATGATGAATTTCCAGCAAGAATTGCAGAAGTAGCAATGTGGCTTATAGACCACCAAATGAATATGCGTGTATCAGAAGAGTTTGGGCAATACTTTGTGCGATTGCCACTTAAAAAATCAGCAACCATACTAAACGACAACGCCCTGCGCACCGATTGGGGAAGCATTGTACCCAAAAATGAATTGAATTACATTTTGGGAAATCCGCCGTTTTATGGTTATTCGCTTCAAACAAAAGAGCAAAAAGAAGATATGAAATTAACCTTTGATAGGGTTAGAGGAGCAGGAGTTTTAGATTACGTAGCTGCTTGGTATTTAAAAGCCAGTCAGTATATACAGGAAACAAATATTATTTGTGCCTTTGTTTCTACTAATTCTATATCGCAAGGCGAGCAAGTGGGTATTTTATGGAATGAACTATTTACGAAATATAAAGTGAAAATTCATTTTGCCCACAGAACTTTTAGTTGGAAAAATGAAGCAAAAGGTAATGCAGCAGTTCACGTAATTATAATTGGTTTTGGTTTAAAAGATATTTCAAAAAAGAAATTATACGACTATGAAGATATAAAAGGAGAGCCACAAGAAATAAGCGTTAAAAATATCAATCCTTATTTGATAGAAGGAAATAATATTTTAGTAGAGAAAAAAACAAAACCAATATGTTTAGTTCCAAAAATGAACAAAGGAAGCCAGCCAACCGATGGAGGAAATTTATTATTTACAAATGAAGAAAAAAATGAATTTATAAAAATTGAACCATTAGCTGAAAAATGGATAAAGCCCTTTATTAGTGCAAGGGAATACTTGAATAACAAAAAAAGATGGTGTCTTTGGTTAAAAGGTATTTCTCCTAACGAATTAAAGAAAATGCCTAATGTTTTGAAAAGGATAGAAGAAGTAAAGAAAATGAGGTTATCAAGTAAAAAAGAAGCAACGAGAAAATGGGCTGATTTTCCTTATCTATTTTCCGAAGATAGACAACCCAATACAAACTATATTTTAGTTCCATCACATTCATCAGAAAATAGAAAGTATATACCTTTTGGTTTCTTTACTAAAGAGGATATTTTAAATAATTCTTGCTTTTCTATACCAGATGGAAACTTATACTATTTTGGTATAATTGCTTCTCAAATGCACATGACTTGGGTGAAATATACTTGTGGAAGAATTAAAAGTGATTTTCGATATTCAAATAAATTGGTTTACAACAACTATCCATTTCCAAAAGAGCCAAGTGCCAAAAACAAAGAAAAAGTAGAAACGGCAGCCCAAAAAGTATTAGACACCAGAGCCAATTATCCAGAAAGTAGCCTTGCCGATTTATACGATCCACTTACAATGCCGCCCGATTTGGTAAAAGCCCATCAGCAACTCGATAAAGCCGTTGATTTGTGCTACCGCCCAAATGCATTTACCAACGAACGCAACCGCATAGAGTTTCTGTTTGAATTGTACGAGCAATATACAATGCCTTTAATAAAAAAGGGGAAGTAGTAGGCTTTTGCATTAACTCCCTAAAACCTACCTCTTTTTAGCCACCACCACAAAGGTTGGGAAAGCATAAGTTGCTCTTTCAATAAACTTTAAACATTCAAAACCATTAATGGCCAGCCAATTTTCAATTTCGTTTTTGGTAAAGGCACGTACCATTGCTTCATCTGTGCCCAACAATTTTAATTCGTTATTATTTTGTTTGTAGTAGTTGGCCGTCCAATAAAAATCTAAACCGTGAGTAAACCTATTTTGCCAATGGCCTTTTCTAACATAAGTAATGCCCATGCTGGTAGCTTTGTGTATTGGTTTATTATTTGCTGCTAATTGGCTAATGTATTTGTTGGCATCAATAAAATCGAAACATAAAATGCCATTGGGTAATAAGTTTTTGTTTATGGTTTCGAGCGCATTGTTTACATCATCATTAGTTATTAAATAGCTAATAGTGCGGGCGGTAATAATAATACAATTTACGGCTTGCTTTAAGCTAAACTGGCGCATATCAGCCTCCAAAAAATTACAATTAGGTGCTTTAAGCTGAGCTATTTGCAGCATTTGAGTGCTAACATCTAAGCCGGTATAATCATATCCGGCATCATTAAAATAATTAGCTAAATTGCCTGTGCCACACCCAATTTCTACAATGGTTTTTTTGGTAAGATGGGGTTCAACTAAACTTTTATACAGTTCAAATTCATCTGCATAACTAATAAAGCTTTTATACATAGCCTCATATACCGCAGCTAATTGATTGTACAAGTTTGACATACAACAAATTTTACTTTTAAGAAAGGTTATAAAACATCCATATTATAAACACCAAATAACCGCTTGTTAAACAAATGCCTTCTAAACGGTTTATTTTACTATCAATAATAAATAGCAAAAAAAGCAACGTAGCAACTGCCATAATAGGCAGGCCAAACTGAGTAACATTAAAAGTTACTATTAATGGCGAAATTAAGGCAGGAATACCAGCAATAGCAAAAGAATTAAAAATGTTAGACCCTACAATATTACCTATAGCAACAGAATGTTTACCCTTTCGGGTAGCATTAATTGATACTATTAACTCGGGTAACGAAGTGCCGAGAGCCAAGGCGCTTAATGCTATTATATCTTCACCAACACCGAGCATGGCTGATATTTTTTGCAAAGAATTAATTAAATAAACCGCAGAAAAGTAAATGGCTGCTATACTTGCCATAAATATTAAAACGTGCTTTGTAATAGATGTTTCTGTAATGATTTCTTCTTCCTCTTTAATGTTGTTTTTGTACATACAAGTAGCTAAAAATACAGCCATTAAAATAAGTGCAACCAAAGCATCAAAGCGGCCAAAAACATTGTCGAAACAAGAAATTATTAACCAAATAACCGATATTATTAGTAGGGGTATAAAGCGTTTTAGTTCCTTTAAATTTATATTTATTTTACCGTTTACAATTGCTGTAATGCCTAATATTAGTAAAATATTTGAGGTGTTAGAACCCACAACCGTACTTAAAACAACCTCACTTGAGCCTTTTAAAACTGTAGCAATTGATGATGCTAATTCGGGCAAACTAGTGCCTAAGGCAACTAAAGTTATCCCAATTATATGTTGCGGTATTTTTAGATGGTTTCCAATTACTAAACTTGCATCAACAAAAAAATCTGATGATTTAATAAGCAGGATTAACGATCCTAAAAAAACAAGAGACCAAAATATCATTTATAATTACTATTAAATAACAGGTTGTAAGATAACTTTATTTTATTGAGTATTTGCTTACAACAGTTAATGCACCAAAAAAATTCATTAAGGAATGATAAAAAACAAAAAGCAATAATTATTTAGCTTTACAGCAAAAATTGTTACATCATACCAAAGGCATAGTATTAAAGGTTACACGTTTTAAAGAAAGTAGTGCCATTGTTAATATTTACACCGAAAAATTTGGTGTACAAACTTACATAGTAAATGGTTTGTTTGCTAAACGGGCTAAAAATAAAATTGCTTACTTACAACCGCTTAATTTATTAAGTTTAGAAGTTTATTTTAAAGAAAACCAAAACATTAAACGTATTAAAGAAATGCAATGGGCTTATATGTTTAGTGAAATTCCTTTTAATAATACGAAACGTTGTGTACTTCTTTTTTTAAATGAAATATTGGCAAAAAGTATTAAAGAAGAAATAGCCAACCTCCATCTTTTTAACTTTTTATATCAAAAAATTGAACTGTTAGATGTTTATAAAGAAAAACATGCTGATTACATTATATTTTTTATAATAGAGTTGAGTGCTTTTTTGGGCTTTAAGCCATTGCTTAATAAAACTGAGAAGCAAAATTATTTTAGCTTATCACAAGGGCAATTTATTGAAAATCACATATTAAATCAACATCAACTTACAGCAATACAATCAATTTTGCTTTACAACTGCTTAGTTGCTGTAAACAACAAAACCAAACTTAAACTTACAAAGGTTGAAAAGGTGGATATACTTGATATACTTTTAAGATATTATCAATATCATATTGCAGAGTTTGGAAAAATACGATCAAAAAAAATTTTAAACAGTATTATAAACAAGCAAACTGCTTAGTTAACTTAAACTTTCTATGTTTCTTACCAATACGTTTCTACGGTCAATATGTATTTGATCAGATTTTTTAAGCTCATTTAAAACAATAGTTACTGTTTGCCTTGAGGTACCAATTATGCTTGAAATTTCGTTGTGGGTTAAAAAATTTTTAATTAAAACTTCGTAGCCAATATTTTGTCCTTGTTTTTGAGCTAATTCTTTTATCAACTCAACAATACGGCTACGGGCATTTTTAAATACAAAATTTTCAATTCTCTTTTGCGCTGCTTTTAGCTTACTTCCAATTTTGGTTGACAACCTGATGGACAAAGCAGGATTACTGCAAATAAATTTTTTTAACCAACTGGCATTAATAGATAGTACTTCCACATCTCTATCCATTGCTTGTGCATAATCTTCATAAGTATCTCTTTCTAACAAACTATCCTCTCCAAACATTTCGCCAGGGTAATGAATGTTTTTTATTACTTCTTTACTCAGTTTATTGTAACTGCAAATCTTAATTCTACCTTTTTGTAAAAAATAGACCCTACTTGCAGTTTCACCTGGTTTGTAAGCATACTTATTTTTTTTTATTGATTTCAATTCTGACACACTTACTAATGCATCAAAGTGAGGTTGTTTCACTTCATTAAACAAACTAATTTGATGTAAGGATTTACTACAGTTTATGAAATTGTTCATTGTGGTTAATTTACCTTTTTTCGGCTTAATCTATATTATTATATAGATAATTTTAAGATGAAGTTAATTCCATTAATTTAAATTTGCTTGAATAAAAAAAAATTAACTTATAACAAAAATTTAAAAAGTGATTTCTACAATACACTTACTTATTAATTTTTTCTTATTTTACTTGTTTACAAAACAGCTTGTGTAGGTTTAGTTTTTACAGCTAAATTTTCAAGATTTATATATATCTATTTTATTTTAAATGAAATGATAGAATATCTATTATCATCATTTTAGCCAAAAATTATAGGCCTTTTATTTAAATACCGAACAAACGTTATAGCGGAATTTTATGGAGAGCAACGGAATAAAATATCCGCTATTTCTCCCAAAAAAATAGGCGAGATCGCAGATAAAATCTCCGTTTCTCTCCGATTTTTCTGCGATGACTGTTGGGGTATAAGTACTTCTAAGACTTAAATGCAATGTTCCATTAAATTCGTAGTAGAACCAAATAGTTTAGGTTTAAGAAAATTAAAAAAAAGATACTGGCTTATTTTACCAGTATCTAATCTTTAACATTTTGGAATTATATTTAAAATTTCGTAATATTAAATTAAATTATTTATATCTCTAACCAAAACATTTCTACGATCTATATGTATTTGATTGGTTTTTTTCAACTCATTTAAAACAATTGTAACTGTTTGCCTTGAAGTACCAATTAAACTTGCAATTTCATTATGGGTTAAAAAGTTTTTGATTAGTACTTCATAGCCTATTGCTTGTCCTTGTTTTTCAGCTAAGTCTTTTATAAACTCAATAATTCGACAGCGTGCACTTTTAAAAATGAAATTTTCAATTCTTTTTTGTGCTGCTTTAAGTTTACTACCTAACCTAGTTGATAACCTAATGGAAAGCGAAGGGTTTTGACAAAAGAATTTTTTTAAATCATTTGTATTTATAGCTAATACCTGCACATCTCTATCCATACTTTGCGCATAATCTTCGTACGATGTTCTTTCTAACAATCCATCTTCGCCAAACATTTCGCCCGGATAATGTATGGTTTTGATTAATTCTTTGCCTATTTCATTATAGCTACAAATTTTTATTCTTCCTTTAAGCAAAAAATAAATTGTATTAGCCGATTCTTCTGATCTATAGACATACTTGTATTTCCTTATAGATATTTTTTCAGAAATTTTCAATAAAGCATCAAAACAAGGTTGGTCTATTTCCTTAAATAAGTTAATGTTTTGTAGCGTGTTGCTACAGTTCTCATAATTCATCATAGTGGTTTATTTTTTTATGTTATTAAAAAAAAATTATAGTTAAATATACTCAATTAAATAGTGTGGTTTAGAAGCGTAAGTAAGCAAACCAGAAATACAATGTTTCTCAATAATTATAATATTTATTTCATTTGTTTTATTTTAGACTGAAAGATATTTAGAACAATACAAAATTTTCAAGCTATTTTTTTTTAATTTCACGCATCTAACAACAACAAAATTTAATTAACTAATTGAATATCAATTACTTATTACAACTTTAAATCACATTTCTAATGAAAAATTCTATTGACTTATTTGACTTAATTAAATCGCTCGAAAAAACCGAGAAGCGTTATTTTAAACTAAAAATGAAAACCAGCGATTCGAATTTGCAACAAAACATGGTGTTGCTTTTTGATGCAATTGATAAACAAAATACTTACAACGAAAATAAAATAATAAAAAAATTTTCTGATAAAACTTTCGTAAAAAGGTTAACCGTTACTAAAGCAAGGTTGTATAATGCCATTTTAAGAACCTTAGAAGCTTACCACTCATCAACCAGTAGCGACTCGCATTTTATAGGCATGGTTGAGCAAGCCGAAATTTTATTTGAAAAAGGGCTGTTTAAACAAGCACAAAACTTGCTATTTACTACTAAAAAAAAGGCCGTAGAAGAAAATCGTTTTATAGTATTACAAAGAATTTTAAAAACTGAAAGAGCTCATTTTAACAAACTCGTAGTTGACAACAGCCACCAAAATAAAAAAAACAAAGATTTAAACCTTACAATTTTAGATCAACACCAAAACTTGTTAAACTTTAATAGAATTTGGGTAAAGTTTCATTATGAATTAATTAACTCAACAATGCCACTTACTGGTACTAAAATAGTAGATAAAGTATTAACTGATTATGAACAAAAATTATTAAAAGATAAAGCGCTATCCTTATCAATTGGAGCAAATGTACATTGGGTTTCGTTAAATAGCTTTGTTAGCAGTTTAAATGGAGAGCTGGCAAAATGTTTAGAATATCGTTTACAATTAGTAGATATTTTTGAAGAAAACCCGTATTTAATTGGCAGTTATACTATAGCATACATTAACCAACTTAATAATGTTATTTTTAGCCAATATCATTTAAAATTATATAACGAAGCACTTAGTTCTGTTTCTAAATTAGAAAACTTAAAAAACAAGGTTAACTTAAAATTAAATAGCAAAAACTTACTTTACATAAACGTGCGCACACATATAGCACGAATTACAATTTACCGAACCACCTGCAATATTAGCCTGGCAACAAGCTATTTAAAACACATTAAAGCCTTTTATTTAGAGCATAGTTATTTAATGGAGTTACGCAACCAAATATCATTTTTAATAAATATTGCTTTGGTTTATTTTTTTAATGGCCATTATAATAAAACTACTGATGCTTGTAATACAATATTAGGTTTTGATATTAAAAAAACCTATACCGAAAATTTTTTAACCTCAAACATTTTGTGCTTAATTTGTTATATGGAACTGGGCATAGAAAATTTATTTAAGTCTGTTTACCAATCAACAATTAGGTTTTTAACTGATAAAAAAGATGCTTATGAAATTGCTCATTTGATAGTTAAGCATTTAAAATACATCAATAATATACCTAAAAAAAAGGATGTTATTAACAAATGGGTTGTATTTAAAGCAGAGTTGTTAAAAGCTTCAGATGAAAGTAAAAATAGCAAATCATTTATTGATGAAATTAAATTGATAGATTATATTGAATCAAAAATTATTGAAAAGCCAATATTAAAAGTTCTTAGTTCTAAAATAATTAAGTTAGATAAACAACTAATTTAATTTAATATTGAGATTAACAGGTTGATGATCGCTACTTTCAAAGTTTAAATTATCTGTTTTAACCGATATTACTTCAATGTTTGGTGAAAGTAAGTAAAAATCTATTATTGTTGTAAAGGTATAAGCTACCTCAAAAGGTTTTGCCAATTTACGATTAGTAGCCGTACCAGCATCATAAATCCATTGCCAGTTATTAGGTAAATAATCTTTAGCAATTGGTATTTGATCGTAGCTTTCTTCTATTTTTTTAAAAGTATTGTTGTTAAAATTAGTAGGAGTTTGATTCCAATCGCCACCAACTATAATGTAATTTCCTTTTTCAAATTCTTGTAGTAAAATATTTTTAAGATAGGCCATTTCTTCTTTTTTTAAACTACCACCACTATCGTAAGCAGAGTTATGAGTATTAATTACAACTAAATCTTTTTTGTTATTAGTTTTGAAACGTTGCAATAAAAAACATCTTTTTAATAAGTAATTAGATTTTGGCCAGCTATAACTACCTGGAAACTGATACCGAGTGCTTTCCGTAGGTTGGTATTTGCTGTAAGTGGCCAAACCACTCCAAATTTTGCCTAAAGGCTTGTTAAATGGAAATGGTAAAAATTGCACTTTATAATTAGTTGCAAATGCAGCAGCATGGCTATTTAGCAGCTTATTTATTGCTTTGTATTGGTTAGTTTTATGCGATCGCCACGAGTTTCGATCTACTTCTTGTAAAAGCACAAAATCTGTATTTTTATGTTTAGATAGGTATTCAATGTTTTTATTCAAATAACCTTCAATTAAATCCTTTTTTCCATAAACTGTTTTTCCACCATCGTAAAAAAAATCCATTTCTTTACCTAAACCACTATAGCCAATATTCCATATTAGCAAGCTCAATTCATTGGCTACAACTTTAGGTTTTAGGTTATTTTCAACAGTTACTACTTCTGTTTTTTCGGGTTTAAATACTGTTAAGCTACCGTGTATAATTAAACCACCAAGCACAACAAATATTAATAATATTACTAATAAAATTATTTTAATTATCATTTTTAAGATGGAATTCATTTTACTTTTTATGCCCTTAAATTATTGTTTAATATGCTAATGTTATAAAAAATAGCTTATTATTTTGACCTTTTATGTATTTTAGAGGAATAGTTGAAACTACAATATGAATACAAACTTAGAATGGAGCAGTAAAGATGGCTTAAAAATGTTTGGCCAAATGTGGAAACCCAGTAATACTAAAGCTGTTATATGCTTAGTGCACGGTATGGGAGAACATTGTAACCGCTACGAGCATATGGCTAATTTTTTTAATGATAACGATATTGCTGTTTTGGCTTACGACCAACGTGGGCACGGCAAATCGGGTGGAAAAAGAGGCCACACACCAAGCTATGCCATGTTAATGTTTGATATTGACAAGCTACTGGCCGAAAGAAAAATACACTTGCCTGAAACACCAACCTTTTTATATGGACATAGTTTTGGCGGTAATATGGTTAGTAACTACATTTTAGCCAATCAGCCCAAAATAAAAGGTGCCATTATTACTGGTGCTTTGCTTAAGTTAGGTTTTGAGCCTCCAAAATATAAGGTTGCTTTAGGAAAAATGATGAGTGGTATTTATGGTGCTTTTACAGAGCGCAGTAAGCTTAATGCAAATGATTTATCGCACAATAAAACGGTAGTACAAAACTATAAAGAAGATGTGTTAGTACACGATTACGTAAGTGCGCGCATGTTTGTTGATATGATGGATGCTGGTAATTGGGCAATAGAAAATGCACCCAAATTAAGTGTGCCTGCCTTAGTAATGCACGGTGCCGATGATAAAATTACTAGCCCAGAAGGCAGTAAGGCTTTTGTTGCAAAAGCTGGCAGCTTGGCTACGTTAAAAATTTGGGACAACTTATTGCACGAAATACATAATGAAGTAGAGCAAAATAAAATTTTCAACTATACTTTAAAATGGATTGAAAGTCAACTTTGATAAAAAATCACATCAGTTCGATAAATGAGAATATTACGTTATCTACTTTGGTTTCCTTTTGTAATTATAGCATCGTTATTAATATTAGCCCTATGTTTTCCAAAAGCAACTATTGAAAATAATTATGTTATAGATGCACCTATTATTAATACCTGGAATTATTTTCACAACCAAAGTAAAATGCCACTATGGATGGACGGTTTTAAACGCTTGCAAGTAATTGAAGAAACGCCCAATAAAATTGATAGCAAATATATATTACATTTTCAAGTGGATGGTAATGATATGATGATGAACCAAACTATTACATATTTTGAAATATATAAAAAATTTGGTTTTACTATAGAAAACCCAGGTGCTAATAGCTATAATAGTATTGCTTTTATTGAAAATGAAAACAATTCAACTTCCATTATACAAAAAACCATTATTAAACCTACTTCATTTTTTTTTCGGCCAGTTTTGCCCATCGTTAAAATTGCTATGAGCAAGAAAAATAATAAAAACTACAACAGACTTAAAAAGCTAATTGAAGAGGAGTATAAATCTTAGCCAAAAGCTTTTGGATTTGCTTGCCAACTTTGCAAACGCTTTTTTTCTTCAACAGTTAAAAAATTTTTCCTTTCTAATAAATCTAACAAAAAATTATACTCACTTAATGTGTAATAGGGTACGCTAATTTTTTCAAAAGCTACCCTCGCTTTTTTAAAACCATAACTAAATATTGCTGCCGCGCCAATAACCTCATAACCTGCCTGTTGTAAGGTTTCAATTACTTTTATAGTGCTGCCACCAGTAGAAATTAAATCTTCAATTACAACAATTTTAGCATTGTTGGCTATATCGCCTTCAATATTGTTTTGCCTGCCGTGAGCTTTGCTTTTATCTCGTACATAACTAAATGGCAAATCCATAACATCAGCAACCAAAGCACCAATACCTATACCTGCGGTTGCTACTGCTGAAATTGCGCTTACGTTTTCAAAATTATTTTCAATTAAATATTTAAACGCCTTTTTAACTTTATTGCGTTGCTCTGTATAGCTCAATAAAATTCTGTTATCACAATAAATAGGAGACTTTATACCAGAAGCCCAAGTAAAATAGTTTTGTTTTTTTATTTTAATTGCATTAACTTGTAAAAGAAGTTCAGCAATATTTGTAGCTATTTCAGTATTAAAAACCATTAAGCTAATGTATAAAATTTATATCAACGATTTGCCAATTACGCTAATTGAAGCGAAAAGTTTTCCAGACTTATATCCTAATACCGATGCTTTGGAATTTCATTATGAAACCAATGCCGATTTATTGGCTATTATTAGTTATGCAGAGCTATACCCCATGGCTCGCGAAATTGTTGTTTGGAGTGATCAACTTAATACCCTCAAAACCGATTTTTTTGGCAACTTTAAATACATTGAAGCAGGTGGTGGCGTAGTATTTAACTCTAAAAATGAAATACTATTAATAAAGCGCCACAATGTTTGGGATTTACCAAAAGGTAAATTAAAAATTAATGAGCCTAAAGCCCACGGAGCTTTGCGAGAGGTTGAAGAAGAAACTGGAGTGCAAAATTTAGAAGTAATAAAACCAATTACATTAGCTGGCTTTCAACAAACTTGCACTTACCACAATTACGCCAGTAATTTACTGCGTATTTTAAAAGCTACTTATTGGTTTACTATGAAAACCGATTTTGATGGCACATTAATTCCGCAAGCTGAAGAAGGTATACAAGAAGCCAAGTGGATAAATATTAATGAGGTAATGCCCCTATTGCGCAACAGCTACCGAACTATACAAGATGTTGCCGCTACTGCAATTGATGAGTTTTATGGTTGATTTTTAAGAAAACAAAGCACTACCGACTCTAATTATTGTGCTACCTTCTTCTAACGCAATTTCATAATCGCTGCTCATGCCCATTGATATTTCTTTAAAAGCAATATTACTACTAAAGTAATTTTGCTTTAACTTATCAAATATTTGTTTTAGTGTTTTAAACTCTAAACGAATTTGACTTTTATTTTTAGTAAAAGTTGCCATACCCATTACGCCACAAATTATAATGTTTTTATGAGGGTTTTGTTTTAACAACTGTATTAAGGCTTCTATTTTATTAGCTTCAAAACCATATTTCTTACTTTCTTGTGCTATATGAAATTGCAGTAAAATATTTATTTTAAGATCAAGCTTTTTTGCTTCTTGCTGTATTGTATTTAATAGCCGCATACTATCAACACTATGTATTAAACTTACATAAGGTAAAACTTGCTTTACTTTGTTACGCTGTAAATGGCCAATTAAATGCCATTTAATATTTTTTGGTAGGTTTTGTGCTTTTTCAATTAGCTCTAATACCCGGTTTTCTCCAAAAACAGTTTCATTTTGTTTATATAATGCCAATATTTGTGCTTCAGTTCTCGTTTTGCTTACAGCTACCAATTGGCAATTATGGGTTTTACAGGCCTGTTTTATTTTTGTGTAATTGATTGTATTAATCATTAACAGTTTTAAATTTAAAATGATCTATTGATTGATATTTATAAAAAGCTTTAAATATTAAAAATATATAACGCATATTTACCTAATGCAATTTATTTCTACCATAAAATTATTTCTATTTTTTGGCTTTATTGTTTTATTTTTTGGTTGTAAAAATTCAACTAATACAATCATTGAACCAAGCTTAGATAAAGATAAAATGAAGGCAGTTTTAACAGACTTGTACCTGGCAGAGGCTGCTGCTGAGCTAAATAGAATTACAAGCGATAGTACATTACTGCCTCACAAATCTAACTATTTTGTGCTTATTTTTACTAAACATAGCATTACGCAACAACAATATGAAGATGCCTATGAATATTATACCGCTCAACCAGAAATTTTATTAAAAATATATGAAGAAATAGAATCGGACATGGAGTTGATAGAAGACTTTGTAAACAAAAAGCCTGAATTAGAATAACTCAGGCTTTTAAAAAATTTTTATCAAAATTATCTATTTTTCTAAGGCATTATAAGTTGCATTTATAGTTACTTCAATTTCTTCGGCAATATTTTTAATTACCAATTTTGGTATTTTTATTTTATGATCTACACATTTCACATTAAAAACTGCGCTGCAACTAATTGTGCCATCTTCTGCAATTGTTATAGTTCCTTTATCTGTTCTTTCTTGCTCTTTGCCGTGTACTTCCATAGTTCCTTTTACTTCAACATCGTAAGTACCTGGTTCATTCCAATCAATTTCACTTAAAAATTTGCCATTGTATTTTGCAGTTGGAAATTTGTCACTTTCCATGTAATTTTCGTTAAAGTGCTCTTCCATTAAATCTTTTTCAAAATCTAACGATTGAATTGGCACTTCAAAGTACAAACTATTTTCTTCTGTATTAATAGCAGAAACTGCTTGATTAGATTTGGCTTCAATATTTTCTAATGGTGCTTCTGAAAAAATTTTAACATTTACGGCCTTACATAACTGAATGTTTTGCGCATTAACTAAAGCTACCGTAAATAAGGCTAAAATTGAAAAAAGTATTGTTTTCATATTGTTTAAAATATTTAATTATTAAGAAATCCATTTTTTAGCCAACAATCAATTAAACCTAATTGATTAACTGTTAGCTCAGTTGGGCCCTCAGTAGCATAAATTGGGGGCATATTTTTATTTACTAAAACTCTGTCTCTAAGTAATTCGCTTTCTAAATAAGGTTTTAAGGCATCATAAGATTTTAAAACTACACTAAATGCTCCATCTCCGTGACAACTACTATTGTACGAACAACTTGTTTCAATTATAGGTTGAATATTTGTTTTAAAGCTAACCTCATCAATTGTATCGCAATCTAATACTGTTGGTTGAGGAGTTTCGTCATTTGTACAAGCGTACAGCGTACCAACTAAAAATAAAATTACTACTATTCGCATTTATATATTATATTATCTGATTTTAAATTATTAGTTTAACAAAATTCAAAAGTAAAATATTAAATCTATTAAAAATGTCTTTTAAACTGCAAATTATCTTATCGTATTAGTAACAACTTTTTTATTATGGTGTGTTGCTTATCAAAAATTTGCAAAAAGTAAGTGCTATTTGGTAAGTCTTTTAAGTCTATTGAAAATTTATTTTGTTTGTTTACACTAATTTTATTCATTAAAGCTTTGCCAGAAGAATCATATATAGTGTAGCTAAAATTCTTATTGCTTTTATTTGGATTTAAAGTAAGCCAAAAAATTCCAGTATGGCTTGGGTTTGGGCTTATAGTTACTTCATTATGAAATTCTTTATCGTTTAAGCCAACAGGTAAATCATTTAAATTTATGGTTTTATATTTATAAATTGAACAATTGCCGTTAAGTACATTTAATGAAACAGTATAAATACCAATATTTTCATATATATGCGACGGGTTTTTGTCGGTTGATGTTTTTCCATCCCCAAAATCCCAAAAATAATTAGTGGCATTAGTTGATAAATTACTAAAATTAATGAGCCCGCCATAAGCAACTGCTGCTTCAAAATCAGCTAAAATATCTGAATTTATGCCAACATTAATAGAGTCCGTTTTAAAACAATAACCATCTGTAACGGTTAAACTGTAATTACCAGGAAATACTGTAATTTTAGAAGCTGTGCTCCCAGTTATCCAATTGTAAGTAATATTATTATCTGTACTTGAATTTATTTCTGGTGTAATTTCAAAAGCTATAGCACAATTTAAACTTATATCTTCTGGCATAGTTAAGTTTAAGGTATTAAAAATTATTTCTTTTCTTGCCAAAATAGAATTATCTAATGCATCAGTAATGCGTAGTATATAGGTTTCGTTATTTTGAGGTGCTAAATCAATTTGTTTTTGTGTAGAAATTGGTGAGCCATCTTCATATTGCCATAAATAACTATATGGTGGAGAACCAAAATTTGCATTTGCTTCTAAGGTAAGTATGTCTCCTTTGCAAAGTGTATCTGTGTTAGAAACAATATTACCTACTAATTCGGCTTCGAATGAAACAGTTACACCAATATGCCAGTTTTGAATATAAAAAGCTTCGCAAAATTCACTTTCTCCAACTATTTCATTACCATTTGCATCTATGCCTAAAATTCCATTTGGCGATAATGGAAAAAGGCCTTCAATATTTGTATTTCCGAATTGTGCACTTATATTAAAAAAACTATTAGGATAAAATTTGCTATGCTGGGCTAAAGCAGTATCATCGTTTGTGCAAGAATTGTTGTAAGTATTTAACAAATAAAATTCGTCTAATTTTTTATCTCCGCCGTAAAAATCAACTACAACTGCAAAAGGTAAATTAAATAAAATTGGCTCACTTAGCGGAATAACCATTACATCATTAAATAAATAAGATGGATCATTATTTGGTGCGGTTAAAGAAGTATCGGTCTCAATAATATTTTCCCATATCGGCTCATCAGTTAAAATAGGTATTCCTGTGTTTATATTTACATTTACTACTCTAGTTCTTATAAAATTAGTTGTATTACTTCGGTTTACGTGTGCGTAAGTAAAATATATAGAATCTAATTTAATTGGTGCAATACTATTAAATGTATAAGTTACAGAGTCTTCATTAAAAGAATCGTTTAACCATAAAAAATTTACAATTGCGTTTTTATATTTTAGATTGATAGAGTCTTGTATCACCTCATCATTTAGGATATAAACATACTCTTGTGGCAAAAAATCATTGTGAATTCGCCAATATACACCAGTAGTAATACTATTATTTATTGAGTCTGGTTTTGGGTATAAAATATCCATATTTTGCCTGGCAGTTGCTACTTTATTTTGATGTTTATTACTTTTATGTGCTAACAAAACATCTTGACTATCAATTATGTAAGGTTGTTTAACATGAAAGGTTTGAGCTTTACAAAAGCAAGCAATTAAGCTAAAATATAAAACTAAACTAGTGTATTTTTGCCACATATAATATCTTTAAAAACAAATATACGGTGTTTTGTTAAATTAAAATATCTTTGTTTTTGGTGTAAATGAATTATATTGCCACTATTATACTACATAAATTAGCCTTCACTTAATAACAAATCATAGTATAAACAGTTATATTAATAATGGCAAAAGTCGCTTTAAAAGGAAAAGTTAAGTTTAAAGGTATTAATAATAATTTTTTTAATACCTTAAAAAAACGAGTAAATCAATATTTTGAGAAAGCACAAATTTCGAAACACGCCAATTTTAGTATGGTTTTAAAAACAGTTGTTTTGTTAAGTACATATATTGGTTGTTTTATTTTTCTAGTTAGTTTTAAACCTGTTTTTGGTTTTGCCATATTAATTTGGTTTCTGATGGGTTTAGCCATATCTGGTATAGGTATGAGCGTTATGCACGATGCTAATCACGGGGCTTATTCTGCTAACAAAAATATAAATAAATTTTTAGGCTGGACCCTCAATTTGGCGGGTGGCACAGTTCATAATTGGAAATTACAGCATAATATTTTACATCATACTTATACCAACATATCTAACATGGATGATGACATTGATGCTAAGGTAATATTGCGTTTAAGTCCGCATACTTTGTTTAAAAAATTTCATCGCTTGCAATATGTATATGCCTTAATGGTATATAGTATGGCAACCTTATATTGGGTATTAGGTAAAGATTTTGTTCAAATGCATAAATATACTAAAAATGGTGTAAACCCGAAAAGCAAAGCTGAAAACCGACTAATTCTGTTAAATATTGTATTAGTAAAATTATTTTATTTAGGCATCATTATTGGCTTTCCTATTGCTGTTGGTTTTCCGGTTTGGCAGGTTATTGTTGGTTTTTTAACAATGCATTTTACTGCTGGCATTGTATTAACAGTGATATTTCAATTAGCACATAGCGTTGAAGGCACTACTCACCCCTTGCCAACAAATGATGGATTTATTGAAAACAGCTGGGCCATACATCAAATGAATACTACCGTTAACTTCGCTCGTAATAACAAAATACTAAGTTGGTACGTTGGTGGTTTAAATTTTCAAGTAGAACATCACTTATTTCCGAAAATATGTCATGTACATTATCCAAAAATTGCAGAAATTGTAAAGCAAACTGCTGATGAGTTTGGTGTTCCGTATTTAGAAAATAAAACTTTTTTTAAAGCTGTAGCATCGCATTTTAGATTATTAAGAAAATTTGGCCAAATTGATTTGCACGATGCAATTGCGTAGTTTAGCCTAAAAAAATATTGTATATATATATTTGTGGAATGACTTAGCCAGTTATCTCACAATAGTTTAGTGATCAGTAAAACATCATTTAATTCTATATTGAATTTTTGCGCAATGTCTTCGGCTGGCAGGCCTATTTTGTGACACACCCTTATTCCTCTTTCCAAACCTTCTCTCAAACCTTTCTTTTCTCCTTTTTCTAAGCCCTTTGCCAAGCCTTTCTTTTCTCCTATTTGCAAGCCCTTTTCTAACCCTTTTTTATATAGGCTGGCTATCTTTCCCTATGTCATAAGTTATTGGCATATCTTCAACTTTTACATCGTGTTTCAAAGATGATTTATGTCTTGTTTTTAATAAAAATTTTTCAGTTTCACAATTGTTTAATAATCCGTAAAACATCGTTCAAATCTAAATTGAATTTTAGCGCAATTTCTTCAGCTGGCAAACCTATTTCGTAACATACCCTTATTCCTCTTTCCAAGCCTTCTTCCAAGCCCTTTTCCAAACCTTTCTTTTCTCCTTTTTGCAAGCCTTCTTCCAAGCCTTTCTTTTCTCCTTTTTGCAAGCCCTTTTGCAAGCCCTTTTCCAAGCCTTTTTTATATAGGCTATCTTTTTCTATGTCATAAGTTATTGGCATATCTTCTAAAATTTTTTCTGATTGTTTCCCAAAGTTACGCAATCTTGACAATAATAACAACTGGGTGATATAACGTCTAAAATCTTTTTCAGTTACAACTATTTGCTTTAGCTTTTTTACAATTAACCGTAAAACCGTTTCAATTTCATTTTCTGGGTAATTAGATAATAAAGCCAAAATCACTACTTCTGGTATTTGATTGCTTAATAGTTCATTAGTTGAAAGTTCAAATAAATTAATCACATCGTAGCCAGTAAAAATTTCTTTAGGTTTTAACTGAGTTCGAGCTGTAAACGCTTTTTTACTTAAATTAATAACTAAAGGCCTTACTGGTAACTTATATTTTTTATATATTTTGCTATGATATTCTTGCATTCGCTCCAACATCACAGGGTCGTTATTTGTTTGAAATTCTAAATGTAAGAGCTGTTTTTCTTCATTAGCTTGCTCTATCTCATATAAAAAATCAACCTCATGTTCGCTTGTTTGCGGAAACTGTGCTTCTAAAGCTTTGTATGAAATAATTTCAATGTTCAGCACTTTTTCTATTAGAGGAATAAACAGATGTTCTGCATTTTCTCTAAAAATACGATCATAAATATTGCCTTGTTGTGCTTTACTTTCTTTTTTTTGAGGCATTAAAAGTTGGTATTTGCTTATTTAATTAAAAGGCTCTATTAATACCCAGCACCCATCTTAATTTAATAAAACTTTCATCAAATGGGCGGTGATTTACGATTAATGGCACATCAAACCTAATAGTTAATGGTTTCACTTTTTCTAATAGCCACCATTTTTTAATAGTTAAAGCCGCTCCAACTCCAGTATCAAATCTTATATCGGTAAAATCTTTTTTGCCATCAGGCAAAGTATATTGTAAAGCTCCTATATCAAAAAACCAATAAGCATCTAAACTAAAAGGTTTTAACCATTTGTTTTTTGGTATGAAGGGTGAAATATACTTGTCAAATTCCACCTCTGCGTTTATAGCCCAACCAGAATTACCTTTATAAGCAAAAACTTGATCGCCTGTTATTTCGGTATCTCTATCAGCTACTAAATAACCACTATAACCTCTTAAATTTAAGCCTCCACCGTTATGAAAGTGATTAGTCAGCGGTCCAAAACCACCAACATCCATACTTCTAAAAGCTAAAGAACGGGTATACTTATTATCCATTAAAGTTTCGTTATTAGCACCGGCTAAAAATAAAGCGGATTCGGCAGGCGCATTACCACCACCTGCTTGTATGTACACTCGCGTGCGAGCATCTATTTTTGATTTTCTTAATTTATTAACCACATTTAAATAACCATATTGGTATTGAGAATCGCTAAACAAACTAGAGGTACGCAAACCAACTTCAATAGCACCGCTACCAGCCATAAGGCTATTACTAATGCGGTAATTATAGTTGTAAGTTAAATCTAAAACGTTGTTGCGTTTGCCAACCGCCCATTCAGTCGGGTTAATTAAATAATTTAAATCAGCTTCTTCTTTACGAATCATTGATTTAAAGCGAATACCAATTTTATGCTTTTTAGCCAATACCGTGCTTACACCTGCGTAAGCTGCATTTAGCCCATCTAAATGTTTGTAGCCAGCCATAATATAACTGTTGGGTAAAACTTTATCAATGCTGGTTTTATAGTCGGCAAAAACAGAAAACAGATCGTTATCGCCCCTTTCTCCATAGCGTAAAGCGTGATCTGTAAAAGTAAATTTAGCCAAAGTTGTATTTAAAAAAACACCAGCATCAACCAAATGCTTGTAACCAAAATAACCACCATTAAAACGTGCGCCCAATTTTACACCATCGTAAGCATTATACCAAAGTGCAGGTCGCCATTTTATATCGTAAGCATAGCGGTTGGCTTGTTCGTATAACTGATGATCTAATTCAAATTTAAAAATATTACTGGTACGATTGTTTAGCATATTAACATCGGCCAGGCGATTACTTGGGTCAATAATTACCGCTTTAATTTTACTACGTAATGGCACTTCTGCGGTGTAAGTATTGTTTAAAAAGTTAAAGCTAGTCCACTTTGGTAAAACCATATCGGCATCACTTTTTTTTATAAAATAAGTGTTGGGTATGTGTATATCCAATTCACTACTATCTGCTAAAACTAACTTTACATCTAAAGGCATTACCATTTCACCTTTGCGCTCAAAAGTAATACGGGCCGTTCCATCTTCACCAGCTTGTTTTACTTTTTTTATAGCATAATCAATGTTGCCTTCTGCTTCTATCCATTGATCAAAAAACCAGTTTAAATCAACTTTTGTATAATCGGTAATTGATTTTTTAAAATCATCAAAATAAGGGTGTGCAATTTTCCAAGTATTGAAATAATGCTGCATTGCGCCTAAAAACAAATCATCGCCCAAAACATATTGCAAGTTATACAACATGGTTGCGGTTTTGTAATATACGTGTCGATAACCTCTGCTTGGGCTTTTGTAGTGGTTAGAGTGAATGTTTAATGCCGGATCGTTATGATGCTTGGCATCTGCCAGGTAAGCGCCATAAGCTCTTCTATCTAAAGTAATTTGAGGGTCTTTATATTTAGCCAAAAATTTATTAGCAGGTTCATTGCGTGGAATGTATTTCCCTTCAATAGCTTCTAAACCATAAACTGTTAAAAATTGGGTAAAACCTTCATCAAGAGCTGCACGGTAGGTTTCGTTAGTACCTATCATACCAAAAAACCACATATGGCCTATTTCGTGTACCAACAAACCTCTGTGGCCTGGGTCGGTACCACCATCTAAAGTAAGCATTGGGTATTCCATACCATCTTTAGCATCTGCAACAATTATTTTGTTCCAAACATATTCGCCAATATCATTTGAAAATACTTTTATAATTTTAGCTGCGTAGTCGGCTGCATTTTGCCAACCAGAAGCACGGTGTTCGCGAGCTAAAGAAATTGTTTCAACACCATTATATTGGTTTGTGCCTATACGGTAAGTTGGGTCGGCAGTAAAAGCAAAATCGTGAACATTTTCGGCATGATAGCGCCATGTTTTTCTTTCATTGGAGTTGTAGGGTGTTATTATTGAAGGAATTTCATTCCAGGGTTTATCGGCAAATTTTTTAATGTCTAATTGCTTAGCTAAGCTGTCGGGTAAAACTTCTTCCCGGTTTTGTAATGCACCAGTAGCCTCAACTACAAAGTTGCTGGCAAAATTTAAGGAAACATCAAAAGTACCGAAATCGCCATAAAATTCGCGGCCTAAATGTTGGTTAGTATTCCACCCAAATTTATTATCGTACACACAAATACGTGGATACCAATGTACACCGTCGTAATGTTTGTTGGCGTATAAATCCGGATTATAATTTGGGTCTGTTTTTGAATTTGGTTCTCCAATTTTATAAGCGTTAAACACTTTCATTCTTCGGCGTACTGTGCCTGCATCGTAATACGTTTTAAAATTAATATCAAACACTACCGAAGCGTTTGGTGCAATTGGTTCGGGTAATGTTATAATTAAAATAGTATTATCTAATTCTGTTTTAACTTTTGTGTAAACTGAATCTTCGGTGGCAATGCTAATTTTTTTAATAGTTGTACCCAACTTTTGACTTTCGTAACGCCCATATTTTGGTTTGATGCCTTGTGCTCGCTGATATTGATCGTAATACGAACCTGGTTGAAAAGCATTTTGGTATAAATGAAAATAGACCTTTTTAAGCGTATGTGGTGAATTATTGGTATAAATTAAATTTTCTACACCGCTAACAATGTCGGTAGTTTCATCAATTGTAGCGTTTATAGTGTAGTGAACATCTTGCTGCCAATAACCTTCATATGGTTTTTTGTTTTTCCAATAATTAGGATTATCTATACTTGTATAAGTGTTAGGTTGTGTTACCGGATCGTACTGCGCAAATAGTGAGTCAGATAAAAATATAAATACAGACAATAGAGAGATAATACTCCAATTTTTCATAAACTTAAAATTGTAGCTGCGAAAATAACAATTTCAAAGTTTTGTATGCATAAAAATTGAATAAGGATTTGCAAACTGAATATTTGACACTAATGTTTTTTAAATAGAACCTACTTATTTATATTATTGATTTAACATTTTACAACAATAAAAACCCTTGTGCTTATGCCTTAAAATAAATTGTGTTTACTTTAATTAATAAGCCTTTTTGCTTACTTATATTATATTGGTTAACTCTTTAAAGGGAAAAGAATATCGCTTTGTTAGAGGACGGTTTAATCGTTTTAGATAATATATAATTTATTTTAAAATATTTTATCAATCAGTTGCTGTACCGCAAGGCTCAATGGCTGCTCTAAAAGTAGCATTAGCTGGCACACTAAAGCTATTCTCCAAGCTAATTCGTTTGCCTGCATGAAAATGTACATCGCCATTACTTATTACTTCTGAAGTACTGGTTATATTGCTGCCAGCTTCATAAAGTGAATTAGAAACCACTCCATTTAAAGTTAAAATTGGCGAGCAAGTGGAAACACAAGGCAACTCTACTAAAGCAATATTATCTAACACAATAGCCGAAGGGTCGCTTCCTATATAAAACTCTAAAGAACCAGAAAATGAAGTTGCCTCTAACATAGTAAAATTTATAACATAAGGCTGCGTAGTAGTTGCGATATTCACATCTACATAATTATAAATAGTAAATGGTGCAACACTTAATCCAGCTTTAACTGTCACCGTTCTTGCAGCCGAAGCTCTGGCATCAAAACTAATTTCATACTGTTTTCCTTGCTCAAAAATTAACCCACTTTGGGCAATTGCGGCATCCCAGGGGTTAGCACCAGCAACAATACTGTTTACTTGACATTCACCATTACTAATTACAGGTGTGCAGTTCCACCAATACCAATTGGATAAATCAACATCAAAAGTTCCATCTGTAATTTGTGTGCAGTTTCCTCCCGAATCCACTATTCCTTCGCAACAACAGAATCCGTTTTCTTCATCATTTATCGTGTTGGGGTTGCCATCGTCGCAAGCTGCGCCTGCTGCTGGACAAGCAATTTGCTGACCAGCATAATTGGCTAATAAGCGAACATAAATGGATTGATAATAAATAGCTGGCTCTGTAATTTCCCAAGAATTAGTTGGAAACCCTGAGTTAAAATTAGCGTAACTTTTTTGAGGTGGTTGGTTTGCAGGAGGACTTGGACTGCTTAGTGAAAAATCTTTATTTGGGCCACCAGGTACATAACCTGGCGCGGGACCATATAATGAAGTTAAACTGTTATCCCAATCTGAACCATCTGAAAACCATTGATGATAAATCTCAGTTGCCGAATTTTCTGCTCCATAACAACTCATATTAGTCAAGTAAACCAAATTTAATGGATTTACACCATGGAAATAATGTAATTGCTCTGCTGCTTTTAGTTGGTAAGAAGATTGGCTTGAAGAATTAATATCGTAATTTACTAAAGCTGTATTTAACACTCCGTACCCCGCTTTGGTTAAATTACTACCCCAATGATAAGCGTTATCGGGCATAAAAGCTCTGTATAAATCGGTGTTGCTAAAACCAAAATAACTACTGCTATTGCCTGCCGCCGCATTGGTAAAACTGTTAATTATAGAACTGGCTAAACTGCTATTGGCATTTGGCAAACTACTATAAAATAATAAAGCATCGTTTAAAGGCATTTCATACACATCCCAATAAGCATTGGTTATTTGGTTTGCTGCAATACTACTGGCATTGTTTGTTATAAACTGGTTATAAGTATTGTTACCTGTTAAAGCAAATAAGTAAATGGCAGCTTTTAAGGCTTTTTTTTGTTGGGTTGTGGCGTCCCAGTCTGCATCGCCCGAAATAATTTCGCCATTGTCGCAAGTAGTATCTAAAGTATTATTGTTTAATGATGGCAATACATAATTCCAAGATGTAATGGCTCTACTACGTAAGATTTGAGCGTAGCTGCTTAAAGCCGGTATTTGTTGCATTACCAAGGCTGCGTGTGCAAAAACACCTGCTACTGAAATTGAGGCGGATGAGCAGGTTGGCCCATAATAACGTGGATCGGTATTGTTGCTGGGTGGAGTTAGCGTATTATCAGAATAATTTTGACTACCAATTTTTATATGAGTAGAGCCATCACTATTGTTCATCTTCAACAGCCAATCTAATTCCCACTTTAGTTCGTCTAATATGTCAGGTATTCCGTTGCCCGATTCTGGAATGTTGAAATTATCGGTAAAAACAGCAGCGTTTTCTTCATAAGCAGATAACAAATCGTGCATTACCCGATCGGCAAAAGTGACGTATTTATTAAAATCTCCTGCATCGTACCAACCACCACTTAAATCTTTTTCTGTTGCAGCATTGTTTTTATCAAACACATATCTACAATTTGCATCTTGTAAATTGTTGCTAAAGGCTACGCCATCGCTAAAACCGGGTTCTGCATAAGGAGCTTGTTTGGCAAAATTACAACGGTTATAAAAAAACATTCGCATAGCTGCTTTTAAAACGGGACTATATACATCATCATTAATTTCAAATTGGTAAGAGCGTACATTGTTACTAACATCATAAATATAGTAATTACCTGGTGTTGTAACAGATGAAAAATTGAACCACCAACCTTTATCGCCAGACTGAGTGTGGGTTGCTCCACCATTCCAAACTTGCGGGCTTGCTGAAAATATGACTGCATCGTTTTGCCAGTTGCGTAGTTGATACGTGGTTGCTGCCGTAAAAGCATCACCGGCATTATAACCCGTTTGCGGATTACTAATTACGGCTACTTTAACTGCATTGGGCAAATACCCAAACTGATCTACTTTAATAAAAGAAGATTCGGGTATATTGGTTTGAGCAAAAATGTATAGTGAAGAAAGGCCTAGCCAAAGGCTTAATAACATTTTATTCATACTATTTTATTTTAATGAATGGGGAGATCATTATTAACGTAGTTTTTAAATGTAATTGAAATTACTTTGCTTGTCAATAGCACCCATCATTATTTAAACGAAATTATAACTTAATAATTCTATATTTTTTTAATAGAGTTTAGAAAATAGAGCTGCATTACATTTTATGATAATTATTTTCCTGTAATTTTAACCCCTCAAACTATATGGGTTTTTAAGCAAGTCCATAGGGTAACTAAAATGGATAAAACTACCCTTGCTTGGCTTTGACTCCATATTTAAAACGCCGCCAGTAAGTTTAATACGATTTTTTAAATTACTTAACCCAGTTGCTTTGTCACTTTTTTCTACTGCTTTTACATCAAAGCCAATGCCATCATCTTCAACACTAATGTTAAGTTGTCTGTTAAATACATATAACTGTAATTTAATTTGATTGGCTTTAGCGTACTTTAAACTGTTATGCAAAAGCTCTTGCACAATTCTATAAATATGAAGTAATAAAGTTTCATTTTTAAAAGCATCTTTACATTTAAAATAAGTTTCAATTTTTATGGGCGAACGTGAATTTAAATTTTGAACATATTGAATTAAAGCTTCTTGCAAACCTAATTTTGCTAAGTTATCGGGTAAAATATTTTTGGAAATCGAATTCACCTCTTCCCAGGCTTTGGTTAAATCGGTTCTAATAGCTTTTAGTTCGTTGGCTTCTGTTGTGTTTTTTACCTGACTTTCTAAATTACTTAACTTTAAGGTTGCTAATGAAATTACACCGCCAATACTATCGTGCAGTTCATTACCCCAGCGTTTTCTTTCTAAGTTTATACCAACATCAATAGCCTTTAACCTATTTTCATTTTTCACCAATATTCTATAATTTAATATTTCAATTCTATATAATAAATACCAGGTTAAAGCAGCGGCAAAAATCATTACCAATACATAAACAAACTTGTAAGTGTTAAACGAAAATATAATTTGCAATGAGTTTAGTACGGTTACAGAAAGGCTAATCACTAATAGAAAATAAACAGTTATGATAGGTAAAACTCTTTTATCTTTTACTTTAAGCCAATACTTATATAAACCCAACACAAACATTATATTGCAAAAAACATAACCCAAGCCTCTAAAATCGTGAAATAACCAAAACCATTTTATTGGCATTAATTTACTAAAACAAGTACCAATAATATTTAAAAAAACAATAGCAATGCACAAATAATAAACTGGCCTAACCCAATGCATTTGCCACAATATTGGTGCGGCTCGTATAAAAAACATAAAGCTGCTTAGCGTAAATAAATTACTAAATAAGCTTACCGATAAGTTTTCCATTAAAGGAGCATCTACCCAAATAAATTTGTAGCCCAAGCCAGTTACCGCTATTAAAGCCAAGCCACCTGAAATGGTATATAATAAAAATAAGAATCGTAAAGAACCTCTAAAACTGCTAATTAACTGCGATACAATAAACAAGTATAAAATAAAGTAACCGCAAAATACACCATAACTAAAAAATGCTGTGATGCTACTTCGTATTTTTTGTTCTGCAGGTATAATTTCGAGAGGTAAATTTTTATTGCTTAAGTTAATGCTCATATTCATATCAAGCATTATATAGCAAGGTGGCATTTCAAATAAAATTTCAATTGTTTCACCAGACTCAATTGGCAACAACATATTGGGTGATAAAAAGGTAATTGGCCGTTTAAAATTTAGCCCAGCAGTATGCACCGTATCAATATTATTTTCTTTTAAATAGTAAATATATATTTCAGAAACCTTGTTATTACCAACCTGTAAAAAATATTTCTGTTCTGGTTGAAGTTCGCCTACTTTGACTTTTAAATACCACCATGTTGTGTTGCTGCTATTTCTTATCGCTTTTAAATTTTTGCCTTCAAAGGGTTCAAAAGTGATAAAATGTTCTGCGGTGTCGGGGTTTTCAATGCTATAATAAATATATGGCTCTAAGTTAACTTGTTCATTTTTTAATACAAGGGGTTTTACATTTGTTGTTCTCAAAAGTTGCACCTCTTTAGCTATAGATAAGTCGTTTAGTTGCGTTACTTTGGGTAAAACGATTTCTTCCTCAGCAAGTACATTAACTATTAAAAATATTACCAATATTAAAGTGGTGTAAATTCTGTACATATTTATTTTTAAATGATCCCTTTATATTTTTCGCTTCAAAAGATACAAATTTAGATTAAATCAATTTTAAAAAGAGGTCAATTTTATCTTTTAAAAAAAACTCCAACTATATTTGCTTTGTGAATTTAAGTATAGAACTTCGATATAATAGCAGCCCCGAATGGTTAAATTTGGTATTATCAGATTTTGATACCTTTTTAGTTGACCACGCCAATTGCGAGCGTAAAGCTTCTGCTATGGCAATGGGTTTAATTGCAAAATATCCAAATAGAAAAGAAATAATACCCGAACTAATAGAAACGGCCATTGAAGAACTAGAACATTTTAGAGATGTTTACGCTTTAATGGAAAAGCGCGGTATTGACCTGCCAGAAGCCATGGAAAAAGACACTTATATTACCGACTTAGTAGATGCCTGCCGCAATGGTAGAGACGAACGATTTATGGATAGAATGTTATTAGCATCGGTAATAGAATGTAGAGGGGCAGAACGGTTTAAATTAATTTACGAAGCTTTAGAAGATAAAGATTTAAAGCAATTTTACCACATGCTTTGGGCCAGCGAAGCCAAGCACGGCAACATTTTTGTAAAACTATTATTTAACTATTTTGATGAAAGCGACATATACAAAAGATTACACGAGTTGGTTGATTTAGAGGCAAAAGTTATGCGTAACTTACCACTTAAAGCTGCTTTACATTAAACAATGTTCACGTTTTTGTTAATAGCCAATTTAGCTTTGTGCTTAATACTTACGGGTTTAATTTGGACTATTCAGTTAGTACATTATCCGCTTTTTTTAGATGTGGGTAAAGCAGCTTTTAAAACATACGAAACCAAGCATCAACAAAAGATCGCACCTTTGGTTGCCCCTTTAATGTTGGCAGAATTAGCTTCTTCATTTGCGTGGCTTTTATTTTTTTATAAAGATGCTTTAGCCATAAGTACATTTCAATTTGTATTGGTTTTGGGTGTTTGGTTATCCACCTTTTTTGTTCAGATGCCATTGCACGGTAAATTGAAAGGTGGCTATAATTACAACATCATAAAAAAATTAATAAATACCAATTGGCTTAGAACAATACTTTGGACACTTAGGAGCATTGTACTTGTTTACACTATTTTAAGTTAACAACTATATTAGTTTGCAAATGCAGTTTAATCTTTCTCAATTCAACAAAATAATAATAGTTGGTAATTCTTGCTCGGGCAAAACCACTTTGTGTAAAAAGCTTGGTGCGCAATTAGGTCTGCCATTTTTTGATTTAGATGATTTTCATTGGTTACCCAATTGGGTGGAACGAGAAGATGATGAAATGGTTGCTAAAGTTAAAAGTGAAATACTGACCAATAAAAAATGGATAGTTAGTGGCAACTATACTAGCATTTTAGAAAACGTAACCTGGCCCAAAGCCGATTTAATTATTTGGCTAAAATATGGAAAATGGTTATGCTTATGGCGTTGCTTAAAACGGAGTTTGAAACATAGCATTTATAAAGAACCTTGTTGCAATGGCAATTACGAAAGCTTTAAACACTCGTTTTAACCTGGAATAGTGAGAACTTATTTTTTTGGATTTACGCCCACCACAAAGCTAAAACCACAAAATTTAAAAGCTGGCAACAAGGTAAATTTGCTAATAAAAAGTGGTTAATTTTTGAAAAACCGAGCGAGTTAAAAAGTACTACTTTTTTTAAACTTGCATAAAGTTAATTTGGTTTTGTGTTATGATAGGCTTTAATAATTACATCTGCAAATACTTTAACTGGGTCAATAAATAAAACATTTTTTGGCAAAATACTTTCAGGTATTAATGAGAGTTCTGTACAACCTAATAAAATCAAATCTGCACCTTTATTGGTTAATTGCCTGTTGCATCTTTCTAAATTTCCAAACTTAGGTACAGTTTGCAGTTTTAATGAAATCAGATATTTGATTGTTGGCACTTATAAAATCTACTATAATTTGTATCGGATAATGTTTTAATACTTTTAATTTGGGATGGGAGAAGAAATCCTGAGGATTTGAAAAGCGTATTTTTAGGCGGTGATGTAACTTAACTTAAAGTGCTGCTTTTGATTATATAATTACTTCATAAATCATTCGACTTATTTTGTAAATCTATTTTTACTTGTTCCCAACCCTTCCCTTTAATATTACTTCTACTGATCTTTCAAATTTAGCGATGAATTTATTTTTAGCGTGTATGCCCCAATTGTGTTCTAAAAATGCTAACAATTACAGCAGTTTTTGCTCCGCCAAAGGAGACAAATAAATCTTTAATTGTTTCATTTCACATTTGCCAGAAATTCACTAAAAGCTATTCGCCCCCCCCTTTCAAGTTGTTCAATGCCTAATTCAATCTCTTGCTTTTCTACATTGGTTAAGGGCATTAAATAACCCTCACTTTCATCTAACAGAAAAGTTTTAACTTTTTACAATACGGCTGGATTTTCAATGGACAAAATCAGTTTTAACAATTCTATTTTGGTGGTTAGTATTTCCAAATTTTTTTATAAAGATAAACAAATAAAAGAAAATTACGGGCTTAGGAAAGTGTGCTAAAACTTTTAGCAGTAAATAGCTTATATTTAGACCATAAAAAGAGCAATGACAAAAAAATTAGAGACAAAAAAATTAAAGCTAATCGAAGCCATAATTTCTATTGAGGAAGAAAACTTGTTAGACAAAATTGATAAAAGCCTTCAAGAAAGCCAGGAAGAGCAGAAGTCTAATCAGTTATCAGAGGCTTTAGAGGTGGGCTATAACGATATTAAAGCGGGAAGATGTGAAGAGTTTACGCCCGAAGTGGTTCGCAAAATTTCAAAAGCGGTGATTGCCAGAAATACATAGTTTATGAAATTGATTTTATCCGATGCTGCTAAGTCAGATATGAGCAAACCAAAATAGTTTTCTTTTAAGCAAACATCAATTTTCCTTTTGGCTTTGGAATTTGTCGATTTTTTAATTTGGCAGTTTCTATCCATTCAGCTATCACCACTTGTACATTTTCTAAGGCTTCCTTGTAAGAATCGCCATCGGCCATACATCCTGCTAATTCAGGCACTTCGGCAATAAAAGCATCGTCTTCGGCACTCCAATAAATGATAATTTCGTATTTAGGGCTTGCTGACTTTCTCAAACCATCATTTTTTCTTTCATAAATTATTATTTATCAACATTTTACGTAGATAAATTATTTTTATTAATTTTGATAAGTGCAAGCTATTTTGTATATTGAAGCTTAAAATTGTGCACTTATGGTTAAGTATACACCAGCAAATCAGCTTACTTTGGAGGGTTTTAGTACCCCATTTGAACAGCATTTAGATAAAGATAACCGATGGGTAAAATTGGCAGAGTTGATCCCTTGGGATGAATTGGCAACCCAGTATGCTAAGCAGCTCAATAGCAGTAAAGGGAAATATTGTATTG
>Ga0209187_1001294_pt1 | contig 30309 bp, 26 predicted proteins | sample BantaG_FD_187430 | JGI IMG/M metagenome (GOLD analysis project Ga0209187, IMG submission 187430) | Marine algal microbial communities from Bantry Bay, Ireland - BantryBay_4 metaG (SPAdes) (version 2) | ecosystem: Host-associated > Algae > Red algae > Unclassified | place: Bantry Bay, Ireland...
ACGTTCCACGACAGTATTCACAATACCCTTCCAATACAACGCACGCTTGTCAGGACCGAGTACGGCTGTCAGTCGATTGTTATGGTAGACGACCGCTACATCATCCCTGCCTGTTTGCACTACTTCAGACAGTCGGTCGATTTCATCACGCTCCGCCTCAAATAAATAGTCAACGAGTCTGTGAGCAAGGCATTTCAGCGGAATGGCAGGCGCTGCAAGAATTGACAGCGGAAGTGTCGGAAGAGCCTGTTGCATCTGATCTTGCCGGAGATTTGCTCGGAACGCTCAGCGACTGAAACGACTTCCTAGAGATGCATGCACCGTATTTTTTCGACGGAGAGTTTGATATCGAGGCGCCAAGACCTTGAGGACGCACGATGCAATGCAGCAACCGCCAGGACGCCCCAGCGACTTGGAAAGGCGCGCGCGCCGCAGGCGCCTGTTCCGCTCTATAGACGCATCCTATAAAATAATATATAACTTATTATACACTTGTTATTTAATAACATTTAACTTATATTTAAATCTAGTAATTATAAGCCATGAGTGTTAAATGAAAGCCCAAGAGAGAATACTAGCCAGAAAAAACCTCGATAAGCGTCTGAATATACTCAGAAATTCTGACACATTCACCAGACCACCCCGTGGCTGGATCAAGGCTATCCGCGAAGCGCTTGGCATGACCACAGCACAACTGGGACAACGTATCGGTGTTAGCCAACCCCGCGCCCTGCAAATTGAGAATGCAGAACTAGGGGGAACCTTAACCATAGAATCCTTGGAGCGGGCAGCCCAAGCTATGAATTGCCGCCTTGTCTATGCTCTAGTGCCTATGGAACCACTGCAGACAACGGTTGAGAAGCGAGCCGGTGCGTTGGCAGCCACACGCTTATCGCATACAAACCACACTATGAGTCTTGAAGACCAGTCACTGCATTCCGATGATGCCGATGAACAGCTTCATGATCTGGCAAAAAAATTAGCAGAAAAATCTGGCTCTGAACTGTGGGAGGATTTATGAGTGATCCTCTTGAGCCGATTGATGATGCCTCGACACCATTGGATGGCGATGAACGCGATGGGTTGATCCCTTCCTACATTACCCTGCGCGGTGAACTCAATGAAGCCGAACAAGCCAACATCGTAAAATGCGAAGAATGGGCGTTTGCGAGAAAGCGCAACGTGCTCAGTCAAAAATTCCTCAATGATCTGCATAAACGCATGTTGGGCAACGTGTGGAAATGGGCGGGTGTGTTTCGCAAGAGCGGCAAAAATATCGGTGTCGATGCTTATAAAATATCTCAAGACTTACAGCTGCTGATCGATGATTGCCAATATTGGATAGAACATGAAACATATGCAAAGGATGAGATTGCCACACGGTTTCACCATCGCCTTGTCTTTATCCACCCCTACGGCAATGGCAATGGCCGCCATGCGCGATTAGCCGCCGATCTCCTTCTAACCTCGATGAAACAAAAACGCTTCAGCTGGGGCCGCGTCAGCCTTGTGGATGCAAGCCAAACCCGCGCCCGCTACATCGAAGCACTCCGAGCCGCTGATACTAATGACTACGCACCCCTTTTGGCGTTCGTCAGATCATAGTAGATATTACAAAATAATTTGAAATTTGGCGACAACAAAGTATTTTTGAGCGTGCAGTTCGCCATTAAACACAAACGCCTTGGATGGGCCGCCTTATCCTGGTCGGTACAGGACAATCGGCCAGTTGAATTCAGTATTCTTCCGCCAGCAAAATCATCACCACCCGCAATTTAAAGTATCACTCCGTATAAACTTACTTTGTTACTCGTGAACTCAAAGACATGATGTTAATTTGAGTAGTGATACAAGCAAATTGATTTACGCAGCTTCTTCGCTGCCCAGCTGTCTTTCAAGGGATTGGCGGATCAGGCCCATAATGTATGGTATTTCATCGTGCTTACTCAACCGCACCTCTACATCCCCATTTCCCCAGCGGCCCAATCCAGACACATCTTTGCAGATGCCCCTTGGATCACTGATTTCGGTATAACGCATGTTTAATGATATTCTAAACTGCTTAGCCTGTGGGACAATATCGACAAAATTCGTCTCCGCTTTGTAGGCAACATAGAGTTTCAAAAACTCCTCACTTACACATGGATCCAATGCCATGACTTCTTTTCTGAAAGTACCGAAAAGGTTACTACTCAGGCCGAAAAACAGGTTTTAGCGAGTGCGTGGATCGAACGCATTCGATTCAAAGGCATCGCATAGTATCTCGAAAATATTTCGCCTCTGCTTCCGGCCGTGGAAATGTAACTTCGACTTCGACAGAAATTTTCCGCCCCAGTGGGTGAGCGAAAACACCCGGATATCTTTTGCCGGGTTTTAGCCATACGAATATCTCGCTCTCCTTGATTGTTGTCAAACGGCACTGTCAGATCATTGATGAATGCGATGGTTTCGTGTTTGTGCTTCACCAATCTATCATGAAGATTCTTGACCTTGTGCTGTGCCTTTTTGCCTGGCTTGACGATTTTTGATGATGCCAGTACCGGTAGCTCCTGACGCCCCTCGCGAAGGATTCTGCTATAGCGTGCGTCGTAGTAGCGGATCCGCTTATCACTGAGCTGCAACTGGCCTTGTTCCAGTGCAAGGGCTATCTCGGTTTTCGCCTCGAGCAAACAGCTGATCATCTTCTGAGCCCACTGCTGCTGGTGCTCTTCGTGCGCATGAATCAGCTCACGCAGTTGATGAGCATTGCAGGCAACATGATAAAGATCAAACTGGTAGTAGCTGGAGTAATGATCATGTACGGCGTAGCCATCGAAATCATCCAGTATGCCAATATCCTTCATCGCAGGCGTTCCACGCCTGGGATGAATGAAATAACAGGTAATCGTATCGGTCGAAGCCACGTGGAACCAGTGAAGTGACTCCATAACTCGCATGCCGGTCTCATCAAAGTGCACCACTTCACTGGCACTGACACCTGCCTTGGCACTATCGGCAAATTGCTCCAGGTACTGATGTGCACGTTTGAGTATATTCCTCAATGTACCTTGACTCAGATGAAGCCCATGCACGTCCTTGAAGTACTCCTGCAATCGCTTGTAAGGGAGAATCTGATACTGGTTGAGATAGGTGGCTATTGCCTGAATCCGGTTACCGTACTGCACAGGCTGTGTCACCTGTGTCGGAAAATCTGCCTTGTTCCGGGTATCGCAACATGGGCAAGTCTTGATCTGCGCTCGGTGTTCACACACCTGAATCGTTGGGGGTGGCGGAATATCAAATACCTGGCGCCTCTCAACATCTGATACCGGCGTGGAGCTCAGATCCAGACCACACTTATCGCACTGACCCACTGTATGTTCGACAATCTGATCGGGCTCATCCACCTGCTCGAGCGTGTGCCCCTTATGTCCGGGCTGGCCTCCCGAAGGCTTTCCATTTTTCGTCGAGTGTTCTTAGGCTTGGGTTTTCCTAAACCATCGCTTGAGGGTGGTTTGCTGCTGTTGCGGCTGTTGCTCGAGCGTTGACTTTTCAGCTCTTTTATCTGATCCGTCAATTGCGCAATATGATCGAACAGCTGCAGAATTAACGCATCTTTCTGCTCTGGGCTGAGATCTGATGGATTGGTAGGTGCGCGCATTTACTTTATATAGCTTACCGCTTAGTAAATTGCATCAAAATCGGTAGAATTGGCCTGAGTAGTAACAAAATTTACACCAATCGGCACCCTGCGAAAACGCATCATCCAGCGCGCAGGCAGATCACTGCTCCCTCAAGGCATCCTTACGCTGTCGATGGCAGCAAATGACGCTGTGCGTAATGAGTTCATGCAGTACATTCCCAGCTGATATCAGCCGGCAGCATCCTGACATTAGCTCAATTTTCGCATCAACAGGGTTTACAATTACTACGGCTTCATCTGCAGACCCTCGGTCTATCACACCAGCATTACTGCTGTGCTAAGGGCTTAAGGTGTCGTAGTTACACTGACCCAAACTCGACGGCCCTTCACTGGGTAAGACAGTCACCTCTTTCTTGGTCTGCCTACCTTCAATACAACAACACATTACGGCGAGAATATCGGGCTTCGGTGGTCGCGGGCACCTTACCCCTGCATTGCTGCCTTACGAAGGTTCACTTTCGTTTAGGTGAACGATTTGGCTAGAGCTTCCTTCAAATCCCGAATTGGCTAATGAATCCCCGTTGTTCCCTTTGGGCAGAGACTCATAGTTTCTTTGGGCACCCTTTCTTTCGCCTACTTCTTCCCTTCCCACAGGGCGAAGGCTGGACTTTCACCAGCTAGCTGACTACCATGCCAGTCACGCCGCTGAAATCAAACATTTATGAGCAAGCACTAACTCGGCGTAATTGTTACTCACATGCGTGATCACTTTGCCAGATGCATATTTCAACAGCAGGAGCCTATGCAATGACTGATGCTGAGTTGAAACGCTCTTCAAGCCGCAACTCCAAATATTGCCTTCGTCACGTCTGCGTACTGAAACAAGGAAGGAGATTTTTTCATTTAAACAATTACTAAGTAGCAATTTAATTTAGCAATTTACGCTAATAGGTTTGCTAAATTCTACGCTAGTACCCTAGCGACATACGTTGACATTACAGCGTTCCAAAGGTTTCAAAAGGACAGCCAACGAGTTGTACTGTTGTCACGAGGCCTGTCCTCTGCTGAAGTTTAGTGGATGTGGATAATTCGTTTGTAATGAATTGACGTTGACGCAATGTCTGATTGCTGTTTCTCTTACACAGTGGGCAAGGGACTCCTTGCCCGGCAACAATAACTTCGCGCACAGCTTTGCGTATAAACGATAGGAATTCAACAATGTGTAATGTAAAAGAACTGAAATAATCGATTAGTTTCGGTGGTGGTGGTGGAGATGCTGATCCAGTCACACAAAAGATGGACAAAGATAATTCGGCCACTCAACAGGCTCTTGATAATTCACTCGGCAACGACAATTCGTGGACAGAGCAAGAGACGAGGTCTCATGCCGCCTCAGGTGGAAATGGTGCGATCAACGGTTGGTCCGAAAACCGCACCGGTGCCCTCGGTGGCTGCACAGGCTGTATGATACCCATTACTAATATACACCACGCTTAAAGTACTGCGAGTGGGTTGGGAGAGGGAATTGCCACACCTCTCCCTTATTAAAAGGATTTATGACCATACAACTTTATCAGCATTGGAAAAAGTCAGCGCTGTTTTTCGCAGCTTGTGGTGTGTTAGCGTTTGGATCTTTTGCATATTTCTCTCGTGATGGAGTTGCGTTCAAGGGGCAGGCACTGGACATCTTCGATATGGCATTCGCACCAAAGTATAGTGATCGAGTCGGTAACCCTCTGCTTAGGATAAGGACGGGAACGGAAATATTTTGTATTCAGGAAGATGCTTCGACACCAATATCTGTGCGGCAACTCATAGTTGATTTATCTACTACATTTGATCTCCAGTGGACACAAGATATCGTCAAAGACCTATCGGAATGCTCTGAAGATACTACATTTTATGTACTTCATGATAAGCATTTAGATCAATCGAAAGTGTCAAACTTGTTGTTTGAGATTGTTGGAAGCGCGCCACCTGAACTAGATAAGCTGTTTCCTGATGATGAACTAGGATTCAATACAACCTTGCCCGGAATCGGTAACCGCGTGTTTGTGTTTATCAGATTGCGCGAAGACGTGCCGAATTACATTTCCCGATCAATTATGTCTGAAGAAATATTACAAGCGACACTTAGCGCATCTGATGTAACCACGTCCAGAATTATTTCGCTGTTGGGGGAGAATGTCATCAGCGACGACTATTCTCTCTGGTTTGATCACAATCCAGCGGGATTCTGCAGTCTCGATATCCTCTTGATGGAACTACTTTTAGGGAGTTCAATGCCTGCCCATCTCACAGACATGAAAGAATTGCGTGACTATATGTCATCAGCTTTTGAAGAATTAGTCGATACTGCGGAGCTTCGTGGTCAAGCTCTATACAACTATGCTGACCCTCGTTGCTGGATTTGGCAGGCTCCCTCATAGTGAAGTCCACGGTTAGTTAATGGAAATTGGTATTCATAAAAATATAAATCCAATTTATTAGTATTGAAATCAAGAATAGTCCTGTGCATCAATAAGATCTGTTGCCAAATTTAACGCTTAAAGGATTTAATCAAGCAAACAACCGACCAAGGATTCGCACTTCAATTCAGATCTTGAACTATGGCTCTTTTGATCAAGTTCAAAAGGTTTCTAACGTTGTTTAAGCTGACAGTACAGATTTTATATATATATTGCACCTGACATATTAAAATTGAGCGCCAGGGATATGAAAGACATTTCGTTTCTTGTAAGCGCAAGATGAACAAACTTTACAAAGCGGTACTACCTGACAAGGAATAGGTTTAAAGGGTGAATAACAAAGAATATGCAAATGCTGAAATTCAGGCTTACAGTTTTAATGACTGGTTGCATATGCACAATATTGATGCCGACTCAGTAAAAGCTACGCTTCGCAGTTTAGTAGCCTTTGCTGAGCCAAGTTCATGCAAAACTACCGCGAAGGCAAAACAGAGACTGCAGTTGACTGCTGAGGAAGTGTGGACGCTGACATCGCGAGCACTTCTGAGTTTTGTACCTGAGCTTTCTGAAGAAATAACTAATACGAGTCATAACTGCGAAAGAACATTTAGGGCTTCCCAAACTGAACGACCGTACACTCTGTATCGCGGAGTGGGGACCAATCCATTCGTTTCTTTATGTTACAGAGGATCATCTGAAGACGTTATCTGTGTTGCCCATGAGTTTGGACACGCTTTGCAATATCACACTGCTCGAGGGCGCTTTACTCCACCGATATTGAGAGAGCTTGCGGCATTTTTTGCTGAATACGCTTTGATTGACTACGTACGACACCAGCAACCCGAATTGCACTTGCCATTGCGTACAGCATGGGAAAACGACAACGAGATCTATATCGCCAAAAACGCGAGACAGCTTTACGCGGCATTGTCGTCAATTGATTCTCAATGTCATTACAGCATGAATTATCCCGTAGCTCGCTTTGTCGCCATGCAGATGTTCAACCAAGATTTTGACGTAGACGCCGTAGATATTTTCCGAGGTAGCCTTTCACTCTCAGCGGTTCTATCACTCGTTCAATTACAAAAGGGCGGAACCAAAATGGAAAACTATCTTCTAGATGAGCAGACTCAAATTAATTGATGGAACCCCCGCAATTCTTGATCACGTTATTTGAGGTACACAACAGTGTCACGAATGACAATGGTTTCACTTTGCATGGCCCCAAATTGCTTCTCTGAGCGGCGCTGTCGAGACTGCGAGTGAAACGAGCGCGTAGGGGCTTGGTCTTGACAGCGCCGCTCAGAGAAGGAACCATCGGGCCACGCAGAGTGAAAGATCCCCACCAACCATCAATTAGCGTGAACGTAAGACCATCAAACACTGTGGTCACGCTCAGTTTGTTGAAAAATCGTACTCGCTACCTTAGGCAGTTCTTGAGGTCTATTTCCGGTAGCGAAAACACTAAAAACACACACTAAAAAAAGGAGCATTTCATTGAAAAGCGTACACAGCAGCATGGACCCTGAAACCACTGCAAGCCCTGACGAAAGTTGTCCATCACATGCTTACGCCGTATTCATCAAAGCGGCGACAGGCAGTAGGGAAGACGTCGAGCAGGCGCTAACATGGTCACGCGATATACAAGGCCAGTGCCTTAAACACATCCACGCACTATCGCAAGATGAGGCTATGAGAAAACAAGCGCGAGAGGCTACAGGCTTTCTCGAGTACGACCGCAATGAGCTAATCGAATTTATTGCCGGTGTGGGTGTTGCTTGCAAGGAACTGACAGACCGCGCAAGCAGTGCAGAGCGCCATGGCGAGGCAATGGGACCAAAGACAGAGACAGCTAACTGAATAGTCAAATGAGATGTTAAAGTCGGTACTTGATCTGCTAGACACTGTACGATGAAGTCGAGAGGCGCGGTTCAGCTTCCGCGCCAATTGCGGGCATTCCTTCTGAATTCATTTCTGCTGAGAGAGTGCGGTTGTTCCCTCCTTAGCGGACGGTGATAAGTTAGTTTATGTATTGTCTTTAACTATTCGAAGACGGCTAATGGCACTCCAGAGACGGTCGATGCGCTCTAGATCCGATAGAATTGGCATGTCAATCAAGCTCTTACCTGAGACGAGTGGGATTGGAACTAGCTAATAGACTTGAACATTACGAACCCTAACCAGACAAACCAAACAATCTGGCTCAGGCCAAACACCATCGTCAAAACTTCAGCCGGATAAACCGTCGCAATGCCGATCAAACCAACTAGACAACCCAGGTAGTTGAGGGGTTTTGTAAAGCTATGGTTTCTTAGCGCTGCAATGCTCAATAGCAATGCCCAGAGGCCGCCAACCAATTCGTTGCCTCCGCCAATGCTTTGCGTGATAAGCGCAACAATTTCCCAGATGTTGATAGCGTTTTTGGGGTCGTTCAAAGCCACATTGAGCACGACATCGAGACCCATTGTGCCGATCATACCGGCGGTGATCACCATACCCACCCAAATCACGCCGAACATTGATGCTACCAGCATCACTTTGTTTTTCGCAGCATCAAGCACTTCGTGTACACCAGCAACCACAACCGCAAGCACGACGCCGAACACTACATAGATGGTTAAGTACACCAACGTGTAACCCAATTGATTGTTGTTAAGGTAATTTATCTTTTCGTCGATGGCGCCGGTTGCGGGATATGCCCAGTACCCACCGAAGTATACGAAACCTACGATATAGATTAGCGCGAGTGCAATGCTCCCAATACCAGCAAGTCTGGAAAGTGTCATGATGGGTCCGTCAAATAGTATAGTGTTGAGATCAGTCTGTATGTGCGATTGTTGTGGCTGAGTCTATCAGTTGCAAAGCACAAGGTTTGGTGCCTGCAGCCAGCGAGTTGGTGACCACCAGATGAAAGGTAACCGGTCCGACCACAGCAGAAGAGGCTCAAGATTGGCCATGAAAGCAGGCAGTGAAGGCACCCATTGCGCATGGTTGCCTTCATGAACTGACTGCCTAGAATTGCCAGCGCAATCCAATACCAGCATAAGCCGTATCCAGCTTTTCGGCGGCTTTACCGCGTGACTCTGCTTCCACGAAGATTGAGGCCGCCTCATTAACTTTGTAGTTGATTTCCAATCCTGGCAGAACAACTTGAGTGGATTCACCGCTCAGGTCTGAGAACTGTGCAGGATCGCCTGTCACCGATTTCTGTTTGGTTCTGTTGTGCGTCAAAGTCATTTTTCCAATCAGACTCAAACGATCGTAGATGGTCACACGACCGAGTAGCCCGAGCCCAACCGATCGGACGCTTCCGCTAAAGCTCCCGGTACTATAGGTTTGTGTAAACTCGCCCATGTCAATGTAGGAAGCTGCTAGGCTCCAATGCGGTGAGAACCAATAGCCAGCGGTGATCTTGCCGGTACCGTTGTCATGCTCAGTTTCACCTGTCTCGGCTAGGCCAATTGAGCGTGGCATAAAGCCAGCGCCGCCGAGCGAGAGTCCAACGAACGCGCCCGTGTCATAGCGCGACTCGGCGTAGACGGGTGCTGCGGCAAAGGCCATCGAAGCCGCACAAAAAAGAGATATGGTCAGATTTTTCATTTTTTTCCTAAATTTGAGGTGAATAAACTCGGTTGGCGGTGCTTGCCTGTCAGTACTGCAAGGCCTTGTCAATCGATGAAGTGACTTTAGAGCTCATCCAGATGGTTCACCATGACCGCTCGTAACAGGCTATTGGCTTTTGGTATCAACCTCTGTATAAACATTAAATTGGCTTTGGATTGATTGATGAAAGACGCAACCGTGTCGGCTGGCTTGGCCCGCAACTTTTTGCAATTTGCTGTCGATAAAGGGGCATCGAAGGGCTCGCTTTTAGCGCGCAGCCAACTCACTGAGCCGGCACTCGAAGATCCGGATGCTCGGGTTTCAATGGTTGCTTATCAAGCGTTGATTAATGCAGCCGTCGACATGACCGGCGATCAGGCCATTGCCGTTCGGTTTAGCGTCGAGACCCGCATAGAGACAATTTCAATAGTCGGCTTAATCGTTCATTCAGCGCGATCAATGCCAGATGCAATGACTCAATTGAATCGTTATGCAAAGCTGGTGGTCGAGGTGGACGTGATGGCGGCCGGTGAGCGGTTCTCGGTCGAGCCCGCCAATGAGCAGATCTGGGTAGTTGATAATCGACCCAATCCAAATGAATTTCCCGCTCTTGGTGAAATGGCGTTTGGGCGGTTCATAGGTGAATTTAGACGGCATTTCCCAGAGATGGTGTTTGCGCTGGCGGTTGAATTGACCCATCCCGAACCTCCGTACGCGGTTATGCTCGCGGAAATCTTGCGAGTACCTGTGTCGTTCGCTCGCCCGCGCAATGCGATGCAGATTGCTCCACAGGTGCTGGCTGTTGAGTTTGATGAGCCTAATGCCTATGTATTCGGGTTGTTTGCTGAACGTGCCGATGCGTTACTTGCTGAGCTAGAGCGAAACCCCACTATTCGAAGCCGGATTGAGGCCTATCTCATTAAGCATCTTCATCGGGGCGAGGTCACGATGGAGGCGGTGGCAGTGGAATTGGCAATGAGCCGTCAAACCTTGTACCGGCGTCTGCGCGAAGAAGGCGTGACCTTTGCGCAAATACACGACGACTTGAGGCGACAGATGGCGCTGGATTACCTAGGTGCGAAGAAGGCTTCCGTTAATGAGACCGCTTATTTAGTGGGCTTTTCAGAAGCATCCGGCTTTGTCAGAGCTTTTCGGCGCTGGACAGGGATGACGCCCCTGGCGTTTCGAAGCGAACCCTAGTCAAGGCCTGCTACCTCCGGGTTCAAACATAAACATGAATGACTCAAGTGTGTGCTCAAAAATCACAAGATTCCAGGGTTGTTTCAGGCATTCACTCTTAAACCGTGCTTCAGTTCGTCTTGATCAGGAACCTCAAATCTTGGTTCCATAAAGTTAAACATCATGTCAGTAACCTCAAACGCGTAAACCGATGGATCTTTATCTTGATTCCGGGTTTTTACACGCTGCTTGCGTAAATCCTGCGGTGCGTCCAAATAGTGAACTTCTGCATTTATATTAAGCTCGATACCCCTATTGGAAAATACATCTCTTTGCTCTTTAGTGGTAAATCCCAAGTCGAGTACAACATTGCCGTCCATTTGCAGAATTTGCTCACTTACCTCCCAGATTTGCTCATAGCACCGGTGTACTCGTTCCATCATCCAGGCGAAGTCGAGGGAAGTCATATCACTAGCGAATAGTGTTTGCATCCAAGGGTCTATAGAAAAACGAATTGCCTTCGATTCTTCGGAAATCGATATTGAGTATGTGGTTTTTCCAGCACCAGTGGGACCACAGACTAGTATTAATCTCGACATTTCACTTGCTCTCTCGTCTGTTGAAAATGGGTAAGTTGAACGATTAACGTCTTTTTAGCGACCTATCTAATCCTTCAAGAATAAGGTCAAGTCCAAACTCGAACTCATTCCCAAAGTCATATCCTGGTTGAAGAATGTGCTCGGTGGTCAGCTCCATAAGGTGCGGGTATTTATCTGCAGGTAAGGTTTCGATAATCACATCGACCATGTCAGACATCTCCTCGCCAGTCGTTGCTGGCAAACTTGCTTCTTGTATTGCAAAGCCGTAGATGAATGCGTCTATCAAGGCGTAGGCGTGAGCAGTCATTTTCACCGACAACCCTCCGCTTCGCAGACAACCTAGAACCGCATCATGATGCTGCAATGTTGCCGGTCCCGGAGCACGCCTTGATTCCATTAAAGGCACGGCCCAAGGGTGCTTGCCCAATACAGTTCGAGCAGAAGCTGATCGTTTACGGATCGCGCTCTTCCAATCGGCATCGGCAGGTGGCGGTAAGTCGATCTCACTGAAGACCATATCCACCATGCCATCAATAATGGACTCCTTATTCGGCACGTAATGATAGATCGTCATCGGCTTAACAGTTAGCGCTGTAGCCAATTTACGGATAGTTAATGCGTCGACACCAATTTCGTCCGCGAGCTTCACCGCACCTTCAATGATGAGTGCTTCAGTGAGCGATTTTCGGGCTGGTTTAGCTTTACTTTCTTTGCTTGGCTTCACGTTCTTTCCAGTCTGAGGCAGATCATCAGGCATAAATATTTATCGCTTTGTAATAGCTTTTCGTACTAAGTACGATTATAGTTTAACTCAATATTCGTACTAAGTACGTTTTTTGGAAGTAGAGGAGCCCACAATGCAAACCACGACACAACGAAATCAACCTGTCGATCACACCTTTCAACCAACAATGGGACTCACTAACAAAGAACAGCCCGATCCCAGCGCAGTGCATTCAGAAATCATGAGGGCAATTGTTCACCGGTCTTATGGGTCGGCTGAAGTACTTAGCCGTGAGACGATGAGCATCCCGACTCTAAACAAGAAACAGGTTTTAATCGAAGTACACTCCGCAGCGCTTGATCGTGGCACGTGGCACCTTATGACGGGCAGGCCTTATCTGATCAGGTTGCTGGGGTTTGGACTAATGAAACCAAAGCAACCGGTTCCGGGGTTTGATGTAGCTGGAACAGTGCTCTCGGTCGGCAGCGAAGTGACTCGCTTTGTTCCGGGTGATGAAGTCTACGGAATTGCGAATGGCTCATTCGCTGAATACGCGGCAGCAGACGAAAACAAGCTGGTCAGCAAACCATCAAACTTGTCGTTCGACTCCGCAGCAGCGGTTACCGTTTCAGGTATCACTGCGCTAGAGGCCCTCGCTGATGTAGGAAAAATACAACCTGGGCAGCACGTTTTAATCGTTGGCGCCTCGGGAGGTGTCGGTACCTATGCCGTGCAATTGGCAAAGGCGCTGGGCGCTGAAGTTACCGGTGTTGCCAGCGCTGCAAAAGCTGACCTAGTCTATTCACTGGGTGCTGACCATGTGATCGACTATCGGACTAGATACCTCGAAGAAACGAATCGCGAGTATGACTTGATCATCGATATAGGAGGGCGCAAAAGTGTTTCCCGCCTACGCGGTGTTTTAAAACAGCGAGGAACACTGGTTTTAACTGGCGGTGAGGACGGCAATCGGGTGACAGGTGGTATCGGGCGTCAACTCAGAGCAGTCTTAACGTCGCCATTTATAAAACAAAACTTGAAGATGTTTGTCAGTGGTGAAAAACAGTCAATGATGGTACGACTTCGTGAGTTCATCCAATCTGGCGCGGTAGTACCAAGCATCGGGCAGAGGTTTACCCTCGACGAGGTTCCGGCGGCAATGCGCTCGCTAGAGGCAGGCAACGCCGAAGGAAAAATATTAATCGTGGTCAGACCATAATCAAACTGTTTATGAACGGAGTGGGGCGACGGTTGATTAATTGATCTCGATGACTGTCGTCTGCACATCGACGATACCCATGTCGTTGCGATAGGGGATGCAGTCAACGGACAAACACATAATTACTTGAACGAGGTACAACATTCATTTTGTGATCTTTTTGTTCCTTTTGTAGTGTCTTCTAATTGTACGTATGGCAAAGAGCTCACTAATCATCACTGGCTTAAACCATCGATTGGAATATTATAATTATGAAATTAGACTATTGTGTTCTTGGAACAAACAACATGGAAGAAGCGATAGAATTCTATGATTCCCTGTTCGAGAAAACAGAACTCACCCAGGTATTTTCAACTGACAGGATGACTTTCTGGCAGTGTGAAGATTTCGCATTTGCACTTGCAGAACCTTTCAATGAAGAACCTGCCACCAATGGAAATGGGACGATGATTGGCTTAAATGTCGGTTCCACTGAAGAAGTAGAAAGGCTTCATAAAAGAGCTATAGAGTTGGGCGGTACTAGCGAAGGCGAACCTGGTCAAAGGGGCCTTAAGTATTCTGCAAATGTAAGAGATTTGGACAAAAATAAAATTGTCTTTTCCGTGTAAATTGCTTCGTACGCCCAAAATGCAATAACAGTGCGATTGAGCTTGGCGTTATGTGGTCTACCTACCTCAAAATATGGAGTGATCGTGAGATATTTCTTAGTGTGCTATTTAATCCTTTTCACTGCCTACGCGATAGGAGATGTAGAAAAGCCAGAATTTAACGTTAATAAGGGATCTGGATCCTATGAAATTCAGCTTAACTCTATCGATCCAAATGGGAATATTGAAATCCACTACTATATGCCTTCTGGTTTTAGTGAAGATACATCGGTAATTATCGTCATTCCTGGAGCAGGTAGAAATGCAAATGACTATAGAGATAGCTGGGTTCAAAGTGCCGAAAAATATAATTTATTAGTTTTATCTCCTTCATACCCAGAAGAGAATTACGACTTTGCGGCCTATCATCTAGGCGGAGTTGTTAATGAGCTAAATCTGAAAAACCCAACAATTGAAAGATTAAATGGGCGCATATCCAAGCATCGTATGAACGACGAAGATATCGAATTTTCTTTCGCGAAAAATAAATCAGATTGGATGTTCGATGATTTTGACAAAATATTTAGTAGTTTACGTTCGATCATTGGAAGTAAACAAATTAGCTATGATCTATTTGGCCACTCAGCAGGTGGTCAAATATTACATAGGTACGCGATATTTAAGCAGAGTTCAAAAGCAAATCGTATAGTTGCTGCGAATTCGGGGTTTTATACTTTACCGGATGTATCTGTTCGATACCCATTTGGCACAGGTGGTACGCCTGTATCCCAAAGCGACATCAATAAGTCTTTTACAAGTAAGTTGGTGGTCTTACTCGGTGAATCTGATAATAAAAGTGAGAAACGAGGTACCATGCTTCACACACCAAAGGCGGACACGCAAGGATTGGGACGCTTTGAACGTGGTAAATATTGTTATAGTCAAAGTCAAGAATTGGCAAATTCAGCTAAAACCCCATTTAATTGGCAACTAAAATTGGTTAAGGGTGTCGGGCATGACTATAGAAAAATGGAGGTAGCAGCAGCTGAGCTTTTGTATGGGAAGAAATAATACACATAAGAAAACAGCCAAGGCGACGCCAAAAAGCTGTGCGCTTGCTGTTGGCGTACTGTTAGGAATGTCTGCTTTTAAATCGCGGAGCGGTTATGAGCTCAACGATCTTGTGGATGGACTAAGTACCGGTTTGTGCACATAGCGGACCTTTGGGCTTGGATCAGTTCGTACACTGACCGTTAGATCAATTTCCAGCTTCTTCAAATGAGAATATTTCTCATTTGGGTGAGGGTATATTCACAAAACCAGATATATGTCTCACTTGTCGCCGAGAAAATAGCCCGTGATCCATATGGCAATCCCTCAGGAGGAACCGCGACCCTTTGTCCCAACGTCCACAGGCATTTGAAGCGCCCGAACCCAGATACCCGAACCCAACACGCCAGCAAGCACACAACACTTGCACTCCAATTTTGACGTCATTCAGTTTACGGGGAGCGTCGACAGGAACAGCTTGTGATCGGCGGTAGGACATGGGTAGGACAGCACCAAGTCCAAACAATTTGATCACTACTAAACTACTGATTTATATGGTGGCTACACCTAGATTCGAACTAGGGACCCCAACATTATGAGTGTTGTGCTCTAACCAACTGAGCTATGTAGCCATCATGCCAAGCGCGAAATTATGCGCCCGAGGGGAACTTCTGTCAAGCCAACGAGCGTCGAAAAGACTACTCTACCAGACCGGAAACTGACGCTTATTCACGTGCTGTTCCATCAAGCGTCAGCTGGTCAATAAGCTGTGACATGAATCGCGCGGCAGCGACCGGCAAGGTGCGGCCTTTTTGCTGTAGCACCACAAGCGATCCCTCCACCAGATCACGGGTAGAGATTTTGATGGCGACCGTGCCAGCCGGCATCGAATCCATGGCGCAGGCGAGCGAAATCTGAAAACCAATCATGCGATGATCCTCAAGGCCCTTCAGGAGAAAATCAAGGCTATCGGATTCCACGGCAACCCACAATTTGACAGCCTGTCGGATAGCGGCTTTTTCTATTAATGCTCTGAGCCCTGATCGACGGCTGGGCAAAGCTAAAGGAAATTGAGAGCAGTCACTCAGCGATACGCTCTCTTTGCCTGCCAGTGGATGTTCAGCTGACATCACGGCGTGAACCGATTGAGTCAGTTGCATCAGCACATACATATCAGCCGTAATATCCGGCTCATAGATAACAGCGATATCTGCTGAGAAATCCAGCAAGCGATCCGCTGCCTCGTGCCGACCACATACGCCAACACTGAAATCGACATAAGGATGCTCTGCACGGTATCTGGACACAAGCTTTGGCAGGAAGCTTTGCATCAGGGCTTGACCACAGGCAATCGATACCAGACCTCGCCGCTCTCCACGAAGGTCGGCTATCTGTGACTTCACCCTGTCCATGTCTGACATCTGCTGACGCACATGATGGATGAAGATCTCACCTGCAACACTTAGTCGCACGCCTTTACCCGTACGCTCGAATATCGGTGTACCCAAGTCCTCTTCTAGAGCGAGAATACGACGGTTAAGCGCTGTTGAAGTAATTGCCATGGACTGCGCAGCACGGCGGATGGATCCAGTACGTGCAACAGCATCAATGTAAACCAGCTGTTGAAGATGACGCATTGTTAATACTACTCACTCAATAAAAACACGGTGATACAAAACACAGCGAGAAACACGAAGACACAAATACGGTGCTGCAACAAACGCACATAGCCGCTGCAAAATAAACAGAAGCGCAATCCAGAAACGCACTTTACCATCGCTCATCATTTCATCGAAACGAATTAAGCACATGTCAATTAAAACCGATTTTGCAAAAAACAATAAACGCGCTCCTCAATGGTGCGCCGGAATTTTTATTGCAACGTTTTCGTGCATAGCATCGTTGAGTGTTGCAGCAGATACACAACTACTGGATGTTGAGAAGGACGAGTTAAAATTCGGATTCATAAAGCTAACTGACATGGCACCCTTGGCCATAGCCTACGAAAATGGCTACTTTGAAGACGAAGGTTTGTACGTCACGCTAGAGCCACAGGCCAACTGGAAGGTTCTACTCGACGGAGTCATAACAGGCGAACTGGACGGTGCACACATGCTGGCTGGTCAGCCGCTCGCCGCCACGATTGGTTACGGTACCAAAGCACACATCGTCACACCTTTTTCAATGGATCTCAATGGCAACGGCATAACTGTGAGTAATGAAGTGTGGGCCGCCATGAAAGAACACATTGAAATGGATGGCGAGGGCAAGCCCATTCACCCCATCAAAGCCAGCGCTTTGAAGCCGGTAGTGGATAGTTACAAGGCAGCGGGCAAGCCTTTTAACATGGGCATGGTTTTCCCTGTGTCTACACACAATTACGAACTTCGTTACTGGTTGGCATCCGGCGGCATACACCCGGGTTTCTACTCAGGCGCTGATGTGTCGGGTCAGATCAATGCGGATGCCTTTCTATCAGTAACACCTCCACCGCAAATGCCCTCCACTCTTGAAGCCGGTACGATACTGGGCTATTGCGTAGGCGAACCATGGAATCAGCAAGCCGTTGCCAAAGGCATCGGCGTACCCGTTATTACCGATTACCAGATCTGGAAAAACAATCCGGAGAAAGTATTTGGTTTGACCAGGGAGTTTGTCGATGAAAACCCAAACACCACCCTTGCATTAACAAAAGCACTTATAAGAGCTGCGCAATGGCTTGATGAAAACGACAATGCAAACAGAGAAGAGGCGGTAGAGATACTGGCACGCCCTGAGTACGTCGGTGCCGATGCCGAGGTTATAGGCGCATCCATGACTGGCACCTTCGAATTTGAAAAAGGTGATGTACGCGATATACCGGATTTCAATGTGTTCTATCGCTACTATGCAACCTACCCTTTCTATTCTGATGCCGTCTGGTACCTGACACAGATGCGTCGTTGGGGGCAGATAGAAGAGAACAAGAGTGATGACTGGTATAGCGAAACCGCAAAATCAGTTTACTTGCCCGATGTGTATCTGCAAGCGGCAAGTTTACTGGTGGATGAAGGATTCGTTCAGGAGGCTGACTTCCCGTGGGACACCGATGGATTTCGGGAGCCGACCGATGAATTCATCGATGGCATCACCTACAACGGACGCACCCCAAATGACTATATTGAATCGCTTGAGATTGGACTCAAGCAATCCAGCCCCAATCCTGGCAGCTAAGGGGTAGATCATCATGTCACATACCGACGCCCTGGGCTCCTCCGCCCGCTTAGCTCCATCCAGATTGCGGCGCCTGATTAGTCGCAGCGAGTTTACACTCGACGCCATTGGACTCGGATTTCTATTGCCGCTGCTGCGTATCAGTGCCGGTGACAATCTTAAGGAGCAATTGGGGGAGCTTAAGCATCGTCTACTTGTACCCTTATTAGGCATTAGCGTGTTTTTGCTCGCTTGGGCAGTATTGGCACCTAAGGTCAATACCTCACTAGGTGCCATACCGGGCCCCGCCCAGGTATGGCATCAAGCGGGTGCACTGATTGATGATCACCAGCGTGAGCGACTCAAGGAAGCCGCCTTTCATGAGCGACAGGAAGCACGCAATCAAAAACTGCGAGCCGACGGGCAGGCCGATAGAATCAAGGAGCGATCGTATACCGGCAAGCCAAGCTATTTCGACCAGATCGGTACCTCATTGGTCACGGTTGCGCTAGGGTTTGTTATCGCCACCATTATCGCCATACCGATAGGCATTGCATCCGGGCTGTCAAAGACTGTTAACGGCGCACTCAACCCACTCGTGCAATTGTTCAAACCGGTGTCGCCCCTGGCATGGTTACCGATTGTCACGATGGTGGTCTCAGCCTTATATGTGGATACCTCCGACTGGTTACCCAAGTCTCTGGTGGTGTCGGCTGTGACGGTCACACTCTGCTCACTCTGGCCAACGATGATCAACACAACGCTGGGCGTTGCAAGTGTTGATAAAGACTTGATGAACGTTGGCAAGGTGCTGCAGCTTCCCACATGGCAGACCGTCACCAAAGTCGTTTTGCCCTCTGCCATGCCGCTTATTTTTACAGGGCTCCGGCTATCACTGGGAGTTGGTTGGATGGTGCTTATCGCTGCAGAAATGCTGGCACAGAATCCGGGCCTGGGTAAATTTGTCTGGGATGAATTCCAGAACGGATCGTCCGATTCGCTTGCCAGAATCATGGTGGCGGTGCTAACCATTGGTCTGATTGGCTTCATGCTTGATCGTGTGATGTTTGCGTTACAACAAGCATTCACATTCAACGCGAACCGGTAACAAAAAGGCGTATTGACATGAGTAGTGCAACACCTTTGATTGAACTTTCCGCCGTCTCCAAGAGCTACGGCGATCCGTCTCTGCAGGCAGCAGGCGATATTGTTCTTAAAGACATCAACCTGCAAGTAATGGAAGGCGAATTCGTTGCTATTGTCGGATTTTCAGGCGCTGGCAAGACAACACTTATTTCATTGCTGGCAGGATTGATCAAAGCCGACCGCGGCGGCGTCATCTATCGCGGTAAAGAGATCGATGGCCCAGGTCCCGAGCGAGGCGTCGTCTTCCAGTCTTATTCACTGATGCCGTGGCTATCTGTTTACGGCAACATAAGCCTGGCCGTTGACCGGGTTGCCAGAGCGTTGCCACGCCACAAACGTCGCGAACGCGTCGAGCATTACATTGACATGGTTGGCCTGACACCTGCGAAGGACAGAAAACCTGCTGAACTATCAGGCGGCATGCGCCAACGTGTGGCGTTGGCCAGAGCTCTGGCGATGCAACCTGACGTTTTGCTACTCGATGAACCCTTATCGGCGCTGGATGCACTGACCCGCGCCAGACTTCAGGATGAGCTGGTTGAGATCTCCCGGAAAGAGAAGAAAACCATCATCCTGATCACTAACGATGTCGATGAGGCCCTGCTGCTGGCGGATCGAATCATCGCCTTGACACCGGCACCTGCTGCCAGACTCGGCAAGGCATTCGATGTGGACCTGCCAAGACCGCGTGAGCGTGCTGCAATGAATCACAACCAGCACTTTATAGATCTGAGAGCAACACTGACTCGCCATCTCCTGGCCCTAAGCAAAACACGTACACAGCAGCAAGCCAGTGAGCTGCCGGCACCCAATGTTGTACCCATACGCAATGCTGAGACTATGCCCGCCGCTATTTCTGATACGGATAACTTAAAAGGCATACAAACACGCTATCTACAGTTTAGTGAACTCACTAAGATCTACCCTACAGCGCAAGGCGAAGTTGCCGTTGTGAAAGGCTTTGAGCTGTCGATGAACAAAGGCGAATTCGTCACCTTGATTGGCCATTCCGGCTGCGGCAAATCCACCGTCTTATCCATGGCAGCAGGCTTGAATCCTGTCAGCGAAGGCAGCGTTGTGCTCGACGGTACCCACGTGCTGGGGGCTGGCCCTGAAAGAGCCGTTGTGTTTCAGGCCCCCTCACTGATGCCCTGGATGAGCGCGGTGGAGAATGTCTTGCTGGGTGTCGATCAGGTGTATGCCGATGCCAGCAAAGCTGAGCGCCGTGATGTTGCCGAGTATTATCTGTCACGCGTTGGCCTGGGCGACGTTATGGCGCGATCGGCCAGTGATCTGTCGAACGGTATGCAGCAACGCGTTGGTATCGCACGCGCTTTCGCGCTGTCGCCAAAACTCCTTCTGCTTGATGAGCCATTCGGCATGCTGGACAGCCTGACCCGCTGGGAGCTTCAGGATGTACTCATGGATGTCTGGACTCGCACTCAGGTAACCACTGTATGCGTCACCCATGATGTTGATGAGGCCATCCTGCTCGCCGATCGAGTGGTCATGATGAGCAATGGCCCTGAGGCCAAGGTAGGCAATGTCATGTCGGTCGATTTACCCAGACCGCGTTCACGCGATGAGCTTATGGCTCACCCCGACTATTACGCATATCGAGAAGAATTACTGGAGTTTCTTGAAGCCTATGAAGGTGGTGCAAATCCGTCAGAACAGATACTTGAAAAAATCGCGCACAAGCGCTTGCAAAGAATCAACCACAGTGGCGAGACCGTGGAGCGCGCACAAGCATGAGTAAAGAGAAACTGCTAGTCATTGGCAACGGCATGGCTCCGGGTCGCATGCTGGAGCATCTACTCGAATCAGACCCTTCGCGCTACGCTATTACCGTGTTGAACGCAGAGCCACGCGTTAATTATAATCGCTTGATGCTCTCACCTGTGTTGTCAGGTGACAAGCGGTATGAAGATATCATTACGCATGACGATGACTGGTATGCCGCTCACGCCATAACGCTGAAAAAAAGCACGCGGGCTGAGCATATTGATACCGCCGCACACATCGTTACAGCACACACCAACGGTGAGCCATGCACCTATCCTTACGACAAACTGGTCATCGCCACCGGTTCAAATCCCATTCGTATCCCTCTGCCTGGACATACACTGGACGGTGTTATGGTGTATCGCGATCTCGACGATGTCGAATACATGCTGCGCCTCGCCAGCGAAGGTGGAAAAGCGGTGGTGATTGGAGGTGGCTTACTCGGACTTGAAGCCGCTGCCGGACTCAAAGAGCAAGGCATGGATGTGTGTGTTGTACATCTTTCGAAACACTTGATGGATAAACAACTGGATAGTGCTGCAAGCCATCTGCTTCAGCTGGAGTTCGAACGTCGTGGTATTGAAGTACGCATCTCCACCTCCACCACCGAGATACTGGGCGATACCAGGGTCACCGGTGTTCTTTTCAGCAATGAAGATTCGCTGGATTGCGATCTGGTGGTCATGGCGGTAGGTATTCGTCCGTCTACAGCACTAGCGGATGAGGCGGGACTGGAATGCGCTCACGGCATCATCGTCGATGATGATATGCGTACCAGTGATGCTAAGGTATTCGCACTCGGTGAGTGTGTGGAGCACCGGGGCACCTGTTATGGCCTGGTTGCACCACTTTACGATATGGCACGCACACTCGCCAACACATTGCTTGACGACAGCAAACCTTTTTCAGGTGCTGTCATGGCAACGCAACTCAAGGTCAACGGTGTCAAGCTCTATTCGGCAGGCCAATTCGGTGACTTGCCGGACACGCCAGCCGTTGATGATGAGGTAGAGGAGATTGTACTGCGCGATGCAGCCGCAGGTATTTACAAGCGTTTGCTACTCAAGGGAAAAAACATCAGTGGTGTCGTCATGTACGGCGATACAGAAGATGGTGCATGGTTCTTCGACCTGCTGAAACGGCGTGTGGATATCAGCGAGATGCGCGACACGCTGATTTTTGGACAGGCCTATCAGGGAGGTGAGCCACTGGACCCCATGGAGGCCGTTGCAGCCTTACCCGATGAATCAGAGATCTGCGGTTGCAACGGCATTTGTAAAAAGACAATTACAACAGCGATAGTCAGCCAGGGGCTGAGAACGCTTGACCAGGTAAGATCGCATACCAAGGCGTCCTCCTCCTGTGGCACCTGCACCTCTCTGGTTGAAAAACTTATGGTGCTGAGTCTGGGTGACAGCTACCAGCCTGCGGCCGTTCCGCCGGTGTGCCCCTGCACACAGTTGGGTCATGATGAGGTGCGACGGCGCATAAGAGTACAAAGCCTGAAAAGCATACCTGCCATCATGCAGGCACTGGAATGGAACAGCTCAGGTGGCTGTGCCAAATGTCGCCCTGCCCTTAACTATTATCTGGTGTGCGAATGGCCATCGGGCTATGCTGATGATTATCAGTCACGTTTCATCAATGAGCGTGTGCACGCCAACATCCAGAAAGATGGCACCTACTCCGTGGTTCCGCGCATGTGGGGAGGCATGACATCATCCTCAGAGCTACGTGCCATTGCCGATGTTGTGGACAAATTTGATATCCCGGCGGTAAAGGTGACCGGCGGACAACGTATTGATTTACTGGGTATCGAGAAAGTGGACCTCCCTGCTGTCTGGGCAGATCTGGGAGAGGCCGGTTTTGTCTCCGGTCACGCCTATGCCAAAGGTTTACGCACTGTGAAAACCTGTGTAGGCAAGCAATGGTGTCGATTCGGAACGCAAGACTCAACAGCGCTGGGCATTCGCCTTGAGCATTATCTGTGGGGATCCTGGACGCCTGCTAAAGTCAAACTTGCTGTGTCAGGTTGTCCGCGAAATTGTGCTGAAGCAACTTGCAAAGACATAGGCGTTATCTGTGTTGATTCAGGTTTTGAAATACATTTTGCCGGTGCAGCGGGTCTTGACATCAAGGGTACGGTAGTACTCGGCCATGTCTCAAGCGAGGATGAAGTGCTCGATCATGTTACGGCCCTGTTACAAATGTATCGAGAACAAGGACATTACCTTGAGCGTATTTACAAATGGGCTAAACGCATTGGTGTTGACGAAATTCGCAAGCAAATCATGGACAATTCGAAAATGCGACGTGGCTACCACGACCGTTTTAATGCATCGCAAGCCATTGCCCAGATTGACCCCTGGGCCGAACGTGTTGACGGCCACGATAATCACGAATTCAACACGCTAAAAGCGCATCGATTGCAGGTCGTTGCATGATGGAACATACCATTGACTGGCTGGACATCGGTAACATTGACGACATACCGCCACAGGGTTCACGGCGTATTCAGATGGACGGTACCCGTATAGCTGTGTTTCGAACGGCAACTGACGAGGTGTATGCACTGGAAGATCGTTGTCCGCATGCAGGTGGGCCGCTCAGTGAAGGTATCGTCCACGGAAACTGCGTCACTTGTCCACTGCACGGCTGGGTGATTTCCATGCATAGCGGCACAGCACAAGGCGCTGACCAGGGCAATGTCCGGCGCTACCGCATCAGGCGAGATGGCGATCGATTACTGATGGGAAAGGATCTTGAGGTGAGCGATGCAGCAACCAAACCGGCCGAGTATGGCTGATCGTGCTCAGGAGGCACCAGTGATACGTACTACTTGCCCTTATTGCGGTGTTGGATGTGGCGTACTGGCCAGCGAAGACGATGGTGACGTCACTATCATCGGTGATCCGGTGCATCCTGCCAATGCTGGCAAGCTGTGCTCCAAGGGACTGGCGTTAGGCAGCACATTTCAGGATGAACATCGTTTGCTGCAACCCAGGGTGGATGGTAAACCCGTTGACTGGGACAAGGCGACAACACTTATTGCCCGAAACTTTCTGGACACCATAGAGCAGCATGGGCCTGAATCTGTCGGCTTCTATGTAAGCGGTCAACTTCTGACAGAAGACTACTATGTGGTCAACAAGTTTGTCAAAGGCTGGCTGGGCACCGCGAACATCGATAGCAACTCGCGGCTATGCATGGCGTCCAGTGTTGTCGGACACAAGCGGGCTTTCGGTTCGGATACAGTACCCGGGTGCTATGAGGATCTGGATAGTGCAGAGCTCATCGTGCTGGTGGGCAGTAACCTTGCCTGGTGCCACCCTGTCATCTATCAACGCATCATGGCGAACAAGGCAGAACGTCCCAAGCTCAAGATTGTTGTCATTGATCCACGGCGCAGCATTACCGCTGATAGTGCCGATCTACATCTGGGTATAAAGCCCGATGGCGATACGCTTTTGTTCAATGCACTGCTGAATTATTTACATGAGCATGTAAATTTTGATGAGCAGTACATCGATAAGTATGTATCTGGATGTACCAAAGCGCTGCTCAAAGCAAGTCAGTCCGTAAGCCATGACCTTGCAGAAAGACTCGGCATACCAGAGCCCGATCTCAAGCGCTTTTTTGATCTGGTTGCGACGACTCCAAAGACCATGACTATCTATAGTCAAGGTGTCAATCAATCACGCAACGGTACTGACAAGGTCAACGCCATCATCAACTGTCATCTGGCTACCGGCCGCATCGGAAAACCAGGAATGGGCCCTTTTTCAATTACTGGTCAGCCCAATGCCATGGGGGGTCGAGAAGTGGGGGCTTTGGCAACGATGCTGGCTTGCCATCGCGATCTGGACAATGAACACCATCAATCGCAAGTACAACGCTTTTGGCAATCTCCAGCCATTGCAAAAAAATCCGGACTGAGCGCGATTGATATGTTCAGGGCTGTTGAAAGCGGCCAGATCAAAGCCATTTGGATCATGGCAACAAACCCGGTCGATAGCTTGCCTGATGCAAATCGAGTTGCTCAGGCGCTGGCGGCTTGCCCGTTTGTGGTGGTCTCGGAAGTCACAAACAAAAGCGACACTCTGGCCTATGCGAACGTGGCACTACCCGTTCAGGCTTTTGGCGAGAAAGACGGTACTGTGACAAACTCCGAACGCAGAATCAGCCGACAACGTCGCTTTGCAGAGCCAGTAGGCCAGGCGCGGCCTGACTGGTGGGCAGTATCACGTGTTGCACAACTCATGGGGCACGTCGACGCATTTGATTACCATCGTCCTGCAGAGATTTTTACTGAGTATGCTCGCCTGTCGGCCTTTGAAAACAACGGCAGCATAGACTTTGATATAAGTGCTTGCGCCCAGCTTTCAGATGACGAGTACGAGGCGCTGGAACCCTTTCAATGGCCAAGAACTGAAGCCAGGCCTGCGCCGATAAAAGCTAACACTGCTAAAACCGGCCAGCATGCCATCCGTTTTTTTGCCAAAGGCAAGTACTACACGCCTGACGGTCGCGCACGGATGATCGCTGTGGATTCCGCCTCCCCAGGCAACAGCCAGCTAAGCGATCATTATCCCTTGCTGCTTAACACCGGACGCATTCGAGACCAATGGCACACCATGACGCGCACCGGTTACACGCCGAGACTGATGGGACATCGCGCAGAGCCGTTTGTTGAGCTCAATGCAAGTGACGCACTGATTCATGGTATCAACGATGCCGATATTGTATTAATCAAAAGCCCGACAGGTCAGGTATTCGTGCGCGCCATGCTCAATGATCGGCAGCCGCCAGGACAGGTGTTTGCGCCAATGCACTGGTCAGATCAGTTTGCCAGCCAGGCGAGAATCGATACGCTGATAGAGTCAACAAGCGACCCCCTGTCGCGGCAACCTGCGTCCAAAAATCAGGCAGTCAGCATTCAGCGATTCGCTGCGAATAGTTTTGCATTCCTGATAACACGCAATGAGCCCCAGCTACGTGATTGCCGGAACATAGAATACTGGGCGATGTCACCGATAGAAGTTGGCTGGCGTACCGAAATAGCAAGTACGCTGAGCGTTAATGATCTGATTGTTCAGTTGTTACATTTTGTCTACGACGGTAAGCGTAGCAGTGAACTACAGCAAATAGATTACTGTGATCATCATACCCGTCGATTTGCCTGGTTTAACAGGCAGGAAAAATTACACGCAGTGCTATTCCTTGAACCGCTTCCCGTAGAGCTATCACGAACATGGGCCACAGAGTTATTATCTAAACGCTTTGATACAAAATACGGACGATCACGATTAATGGCCGGGCGAGCGGCAAGCGATCAGCCTGATAAGGGTGCAATTGTCTGCAGCTGCTTCCACGTGGGCGATAAAGAGATTGTACGGACCATCACGTCTGGCGAGTGCACCACAACGGACGCTGTAGGCCATTTACTGGGGGCCGGCACTAATTGTGGCTCCTGTCGAAATGAAATCGAGGTTCTGGTAAAGCTACACAGCAAAGATATGAATGCACAGTCTGCCTATTAAGAACTACACACTAAAAAGCCCTACACATTAAAGCGAAAGTGCACAACATCACCTTCTTTCATGATGTACTCCTTGCCTTCCAGACGCCACTTGCCCGCATCCTTGGCACCGTTTTCACCCTTGAACTGTACGTAATCGTCATAAGCGACTACTTCCGCACGAATAAAACCTTTTTCAAAGTCAGTATGAATACGCCCCGCTCCCTGTGGTGCTGTTGAACCAGATCGCACCGTCCAGGCCCGCACCTCTTTTTCTCCGGCTGTGAAAAATGTCTGTAATCCCAACAGCTCATAGCCTGCGCGAATGACGCGATTCAAGCCGGGCTCTTCAATATTCATCTCTTGCAGAAATTCCTGCTTATCTGCATCGTCCAGCTGCACAATCTCAGCCTCAATAGCTGCACATACCGGTACCACATTGGCACCCTCTTTTTTCGCCAGCTCAATCAGGGCATCAAGCATGGGATTGTTTTCAAAACCACCTTCGTCAACGTTGGCGATATACATGGTGGGCTTTACCGTTAACAGATGATAGTGCCGCAGCCATTGCCTCTCTTGAGTGCCAGGATCCAGTGTACGCACCGCGGTGCCTTCTGCCAGTGCATCGGCTATTCGCTGCAGAAACGCTTGCTCGGCAATAGCCTCTTTATTCGAAGATTTTGCAGTCTTTTTAATTTTTAGCAGCGCTTTGTCAATCGCTTCCATATCGGCAAGCAACAACTCGGTATTAATGGTCTCCACATCGTCCAATGGATCGACCTTGCCAGCCACATGGATAACATCCTCGTCAGCAAAACAACGAACCACATGGGCAATTGCATCAGTCTCGCGAATATTAGCCAGAAACTGATTGCCCAGACCTTCACCCTTGGAAGCACCAGCAACCAGCCCGGCAATATCAACAAACTCCATGGTTGTAGGCAGGATACGTTGAGGGGATACAATTTCTGCCAGCGCATTAAGGCGCAAATCAGGAACCGGCACAATGCCAACATTAGGCTCGATGGTGCAGAAGGGATAGTTCTCTGCAGCGATCTCCGCGTCGGTCAAGGCATTGAACAACGTAGACTTACCCACGTTAGGCAGCCCGACAATCGCACATTTGAATCCCATCTTTTAAGTCCTGATCCAGAATACAGTGTAAAAATTACGGTTTGTGACTATGCAAGGCTTTGGTGGCCACATTGATGTCGCCGTCAAGGATGGTCATGGACTCACGCAGTGCAAGCTCGACAGCTTCGTCAATAAGTCGCTGATCATCAGCACTTGCCCGCTTGAGAACATACCCTGACACCGCACTCTTGTGACCCGGATGTCCAATACCAATGCGCAATCGCCAGAAGTCGCCATCACCCAGTTTGGCAACAGAGTCTCGCAATCCATTATGCCCACCATGACCACCCGCTTTTTTCAAGCGTATATGACCCGGTGGAATATCGAGCTCGTCATGGGCAACCAGAATCTGGCTTGATTCAATCTTGAAAAAGCGCGCAACGGCTGCCAGTCCCTGGCCGCTATTGTTCATGTAATTCATTGGCTTGACCAATAACAACTTACGAGCGTTTATCTGGGCGCTGGCGATCTGACTGAAAAAGCGTTTATCGCTACTGAAGCTGACACCTAACTGATTAGCCAGCTGATCGACATACCAGAAACCTGCATTGTGCCTGGTATTAGCGTACTCACTACCCGGGTTTCCAAAGCCTGCTACCAGACGGAATTCAATATGTTCGCCTGGCATGAGCGTTGGTGCCTGTGATGCTTGAGCTGACGTGCGATGTATATGCACGTCAGCCCAATATCAACTGAACTAGTCGTCTTTTTCTTTATCAGCTGCGGCTTCGTCGGAAGCTGTAGGTACTTCCGGCGCTGGAGCCTCTTCATCTTCTTCAGGCTCTACCTCTACACGTGGCGCATTGACTGCCGCTATTTGACGGTCACTGTCATCACCCGCTTCTTGTAGATCAACCAGACGAACGCCTTCCGGAAGAGTCAGTTGTGATAGCTGAATTGAATCTCCAATGTCCAGACTACTCATGTCGACTTCGATGTTTTCAGGAATATTGCGTGGCAGACAGGCAATCAGTACTTCGTTGTCGTTGTGCGAGATGATGCCACCGGCCTTGGCACCAATGCAGGCTTCTTCGTTCAGGAAGTGCAATGGAACACTGACCTGTAGCTCGGCGCCAGCAACAACGCGCATAAAATCAAGATGCAAAATCTGTTGCTTGTAAGGATGACGTTGCACATCTTTAAGGATGCAACGCGCCGACTCCCCACCATCAACACTGACCTGGATAAGCTGCGAGTAGAACGCCTCGTTTTCCAGGTGTTTGAACACTTCATTTGCCTTGAGTTGAATAGACTCAGGCTCCTTGCTATCCCCGTAGAGGATGCCAGGTACTAGATTGTCACGACGCAGGCGGCGGCTCGCACCTTTCCCAAAAACGCTGCGCGACGTGGCATTGACGGTTATATCGTCAGACATGTCGGTAATCTCCATTGGCGGTACTACCGGAATTGGTGCACCGATAACTGCCCGCGACCAGGCAGAGCCGGCGGAGTATATCAGAGTCTCCTGGTAACCACTAGTCCATATAGACGGAACTAACAGATTCATCTTCATGAATTCGACGGATGGTCTCACCTAGCAGGTCTGCTACCGACAACTGGCGAATGCGATCACATTCCCTGGCGACATCAGACAAGGGAATGGTGTCAGTGACAACCAACTCGTCGAGCACAGAATCATTGAGATTGTCTATGGCCTTACCCGATAAAACAGGATGAGTAGCCAACGCAACCACTTTCACCGCGCCATGCTCTTTCAACGCTTCTGCAGCCTTGCACAAGGTGCCAGCCGTATCCACCATATCGTCGATGATGACGCAAGTGCGATCCGCAACCTCACCGATAATATGCATGACTTGCGACTGATTCGCCTGCGGACGCCGCTTGTCAATAATGGCAAGGTCAGCATCGTCTAATTGTTTTGCAACAGCGCGGGCGCGCACCACCCCACCCACATCCGGAGACACCACAACCAGATTGTCGTATTTACTACGCCAGATATCCAGAAGCAGCAGCGGGGATGCATAAACATTATCAACGGGAATATCGAAAAAGCCTTGAATCTGCTCGGCATGAACATCGACAGTAAGTACTCTATCGACACCAGCAACACTTAGCATATTGGCCACAAGCTTGGCCGTAATAGGAACCCGTGCGGACCTTACCCGTCTGTCCTGCCGTGCATATCCGTAATACGGAACCACGGCGGTAATGCGATCTGCAGAAGATCGGTGCATGGCATCGACCATGACCAGCAGGTCCATCAGGTTATCGTTGGTAGGAGCACAGACAGGCTGGATAATGAAAACATCGCCGCCACGCACGTTCTCAAGAATTTCGACAGCGGTTTCGCCATCACTAAAACGAGTTAACTGGAGCTTGCCAATGGGCTGTTGCAAATAGGCTGCAATATTTTGTGTGAGACGGGGGTTGGCGTTACCGCCAAAGATCATTAATCGGCGCTCACTCATGAATTTCGTCTCTAAGTCGATTCATACCAGTTCGATTCAGCCTAGTTCAATTCA
>Ga0209187_1001295_pt1 | contig 30303 bp, 24 predicted proteins | sample BantaG_FD_187430 | JGI IMG/M metagenome (GOLD analysis project Ga0209187, IMG submission 187430) | Marine algal microbial communities from Bantry Bay, Ireland - BantryBay_4 metaG (SPAdes) (version 2) | ecosystem: Host-associated > Algae > Red algae > Unclassified | place: Bantry Bay, Ireland...
ATCTTTCAAAAAAGAAATTAAAAATAATAGAGGACAGAATAAATCATAGACCAATGAAATGCCTTGACTGGAAAACACCTTATGAGGTTCTATACAACAAACGTTGCACTACGAGCTGGTAGTCGGGTTTAATATCTAAGCTAAAATAGTAAAACAAAACAGGAACAATCAAAAAACCACCGCCAGCTCCCACAAAGCCCATCAGCGAACCAATAAAAAATGCAATAAAAACTAAAGACTTTAAACCTGGCAAGTCACTGGTTCTATTTTTTTTATTAGAAAAAAATATCATCTTAAAAGAGGCCAGAAACATGACTCCAGAAAAGACGATCATGATCAAACTCTGTTTCGTCAAAATGAAGCTTCCAAACTGCAGAATAGTTTCGGGTAAGTTAACTAGAATGAAAAGTCTAGCAAAGAGTATTCCTGAAAAACCTGGGACAAAAAAAATTAACGCTGATCGAAAATCAACTAAAGAGCTTCTTAATTTCACAAGACAACCAATCCCAGCAGTAGCTCCAACTAAAAACAAGGAATACAAAGTTGCCAATTCTGGAGGGAGTTGAAATAAATAAACTAAAATTGGAACGATCAAAATGGAACCGCCTCCACCAAGAAGCCCCAACAAAAGCCCCATGACTACAAAAGTTAAATATCCGACAATCATTCGTTAAGATCAACTACAATTGGAGATCCATCTCATACCTGGCACCGTGGTCCACGAGCCCTACGAGCCCGAGCAAATATCTCTGAGAACGTAAGGGAGAATGCCTCCGTGTCTGTAGTATTCAACTTCTACTGGCGTATCGAGACGTAAGGTGATTGGTGCTCTTTTTTCGGAGCCGTCTTTCTTTTTAATCAGTAGTTCCATTTTTTGCATTGGCTTGATGTTGTCATCGAGACCAACAATGCTAAATTCGTCATCAATTTCGACTTTTAGTGTTTTCCAGTTCGTGCCTTCTTCAAAACAAAAAGGTGCGACGCCCATGAGCAGTAAATTACTTCTGTGAATTCTTTCAAAACTTTCTGCGATGACAGCTTTTACTCCGAGTAGCAAAGTTCCCTTTGCAGCCCAGTCGCGGGAGCTTCCAGTTCCATACTCTTTACCAGCTAGAACAACGAGTGGAATATTCTTTTCGATATATTTATTGGCGGCATCGAAAATGCTCACTTGAGGCTTAGCGGGATCGAGTAAGTCCAAAGTGTAACCACCCTCTACTCCGTCAAGCATTTCGTTCTTCACTCGAACATTGGCAAAAGTTCCTCGGGTCATGACTCGGTCATTCCCTCTTCGCGAACCGAAGCTATTGAAATCTTTTTGAGCGACACCGTTTTCTACCAAATATTCTCCGGCTGAAGAATCCGCTGAGAATCTTCCTGCAGGTGAAATGTGATCCGTCGTAACGGAGTCACCAAGAAGGAGCAAAGCTTTGGCATTGGCTACTGGCTTTATCTTTGGAATATCTAAAGAAAAGCCATCAAAAAATGGTGGCTCTTGAATGTAGGTGCTTTTGGAGTCCCACTCGTAAAGATCGCCGGCAACACTTTTAATGTTATTCCAATCTGGATTTTGTTTTTCAAAATCTTTATAGAGCTGTTGAAAAATTTCAGGTCGCAAAGATTTTTCCATGGTCGTTCTAATTTCATCCATAGAAGGCCAAAGATCTTTCAAGTAGACCTCAGCTCCGTTTTGATCCTGCCCAAGAGACTCTTTAGAGATGTCTTTATTGACATTACCCGCCAAGGCGTAAGCTACAACAAGAGGAGGCGACATGAGAAAGTTTGCACGAACGGAGGGATGCACCCGAGCTTCAAAATTTCTATTTCCACTCAAGACACTCGCAACCACTAAATTGTTATCGACAACTGTTGATTCTAAATCAGCATCCAATGGGCCAGAGTTCCCAATACAGGTTGTGCAACCGTAACCAACCACTTGAAAGCCCAACTGATCTAAGTAACTTTGCAAACCAGAATCCGTTAAATAGGCGGTCACAACTCGTGAGCCTGGCGCCAAAGAAGTTTTCACATAGTCTGGAACCTTGAGGCCTTTTTCGACAGCTTTTTTAGCCAGCAGTCCTGCAGCGACCATGACGGATGGATTACTGGTATTGGTGCATGAAGTGATGGCCGAAATAAGAACCGAACCTTCTTGCAATTCTTTTTTAGTTTCTGTCGTATAGCTTTGATCAAAATTTGTTTTTTCTTTTCCAAAGCCACCTTCAATTTTTTTCTTATCGAATAAAGATTTAAACTTTGAAGAAAGATTCTTCAGTTCAATTCGATCTTGCGGTCTTCTTGGACCAGCCACACTTGGCTGAATAGCGGAAATGTCGAGTTCTAAATAATCCGAGTATTGAATATCTTTTTTCCCTTTTGGAATGCCAAAAAGCCCTTGAGCTTTGTAGTAGCTTTCTACTTTCTGAAGCTGCTCTTCACTTCGACCAGTGCTTCTCAAATAAGCTAGAGTTGTTTCATCAACTGGGAAGTAGCCCATGGTCGCTCCATACTCTGGAGCCATATTGGCAATAGTCGCTCGATCCGGCAAAGAGAGTGCTTCGGCGCCTGGGCCGTAAAACTCAACAAATTTTCCAACCACTTTGGCGGCTCGAAGCTTTTCCGTCAGCGTTAAAGTTAAATCTGTTGCGGTAACTCCTTCTTGCAAATTCCCATGCAAGTAAACTCCAATGACTTCAGGGGTGAGAATGTAAATTGGCTGACCCAACATTCCTGCCTCAGCTTCAATACCGCCAACACCCCAACCAACAACACCAAGCCCGTTGATCATGGTCGTGTGAGAATCTGTCCCCACTAAAGTATCTGGGTAAAGCACAGAATCTTTTTCACAAACACATTGCGCGAGATACTCAAGATTTACTTGGTGAACAATTCCTATTCCTGGAGGCACCACATTAAAAGTATCGAAGGCTTGTTGTCCCCACTTTAAGAATTCATAACGTTCTCGGTTTCTTTCGAATTCTTTTTCGAGATTTTTTTTCATGGCATCAGGAGAACCACTGAAATCGACTTGAACAGAGTGATCGACGACAAGATCAACTGGCACTAAAGGTTCAATCTTTTTAGGAGACTGACCAAGCTTAGCAATGGCACTTCTCATGGCAGCAATGTCGACCAACAAAGGCACCCCAGTAAAATCTTGAAGGACAATACGAGAAACCACAAAAGGAACTTCGTCTTTGGCTGGCGCCGAGGCATTGTAAGCAGCGAGCTCTTGAACGTGCTGATCATTAATAGCTGCTGTTCCTGAATTTCTGAGAACAGACTCTAAAACAACCCGCACGGAACAAGGCAACTGAGACAAGGGCTTTCCAGTCAGCTTCTCAAGTTCAGGCAAAGAATAATAATGATAGTTTTTTCCGTTTACTGAGAGTTCTTTTTTACTTTGTTCTTTAAGTGTCGTCATTGGCTAAAATGCTAGCACAAAAGCGCAGCTAAAGCACTTAAATTTAAAGCATTTTTCAAGTTCTGGAGCCGAAAATAGCTGAGCAGCCTTCACCCCATTATTACTTTGCAATGTGGAGGACGGAAAGAATGGGGACGGAGCAAATGGGCATTACAATCTTTAATCTAAAAATTAGATCTTTCTGAAAGCAAGTACCTTAAGGACTCAAGGGGCAATTTATGGAGCAATAGCTTTTAAGGGTTTCAGGCATTCAGTGGCATTATTCGAGGAAACAAAATCAGCTATCTTCTGCATATCTTCACTGAGATTTTTCAATTTTTGAGAGGTAATGGGGTTTTTGTAAAGTCTCATTAACTCTGAAGAAACTGGGCTTTCATTTGGGTCTAGTTCAGCCAATTCATTAATTTCTCGATTTATGGAATGAGCAATAGAGCTGATGGTGTTTAGGACCTCCTCTTGAGAGGATTGGGCGTTTAGTGATTTGGCAAGAGTAAAAGAAAAAGCCCTCAATTCCTCTCGGTTTTCTTTGTTGAGAGAACTTCTCAATGCAGTTTCCATGAGTCTCGTTAAACGCATCAGTTTATAACTTGGAGCCCTATCCGTTACTTTAGGGAGTGTATAAAATTGAAGTTGTTCAGCGAGGTCTTTTCTGGTGGAAAGTAGACATTGCTTGAGTTCTTCAAGTTCATCAGAGCCTTCAGTATTTGCTTTTTTGTGCAGACCTAATTGAGCTTTTTTTTGAGCTGGGCTCTGTGTCTGATTCTATCTTTAGTTTTTTCTTTCTGAGTTTATCTGCAAGGCTGCTGAATCCTTGAGCTGCTTGATAAATAAATGCAGAAACAAGGTTATTTGTTTTGTCAGTTTTGGTTGGAGTGGTATCAAACTGAGCAATTTCTGGTGAAAGTGGACTTTCTTTTGAGGCACTGACGACTGCGTGAAGGGGAGTGCTTGCTCTGCCATTTTTAGATTGAATCACCGTTTTTACTTTAAAGTGGTACCCTAATGAGTCACCATAATATTTTTGCATGATGCTGCTAAAAAAAGCAGCAGCTCCATCGCACTGGAGACACCAAATGAGAACAAATGAGGGACGGAGCAAATTCACACTATTTTGTAATGACTTGATTGAAAGTGATTTTAGTAAAAACCAATAAAAGTGAGAAACAACAAAAACTTAAGAAAGGCTTCAGGAATTAGGTTTTACTACGTCCCTTTTGTTTTCTATAAATTCAATTACTTATGTTTTTATTTTTTATTTATATGTTGCCATTTTTCATGAAAAATGGCAACATAGAGCTATGTATTACGCAAGAGTGTTACAGCTTCAGAAGCTCCTAAAACAGAAAAGTCACTTCTTGATAGGACCTCGTTCAACTGGGAAATCTTCATTGATTCGCAAAACATTGCCATCGTCTTTGTATATAAATTTATTAAAACAAGATACCTTACGTGAATTATTAATCAATCCCTCTCTTTTAAGAGACCGAATTAATGCAAAAGCACTTCAACCAGGTAGCCTCATTGTCATTGATGAAATCCAAAAAGCACCTAAGCTTTTAGACGAAGTTCATTTACTCATTGAAGAGCAAGGTCTAGTTTTTTTACTGACTGGGAGCTCGGCAAGAAAGCTAAAAAGAGGAGCGGCTAACTTGTTAGCAGGCAGAGCATGGATGGCAAATCTATACCCTCTCATTTCTTCTGAAATTGAAGATTTCAACCTCCTTCGTTACTTGAACTTTGGTGGCCTTCCTCAGGTCTACACCTCGCCAAAGCCTATAAAAGAATTAAAAAATTATACAAACCTTTATATAAAGGAAGAGATTCAAGAAGAAGGATTAACTCGAAAACTAGATCAATTTCTAATTTTTTTTGAAAGTGTAGGGAGAGTTAATGGTGAGGAGCTTAATTATCAGGGCTGGAGTTCTGATACAGGCGTTCCTCGAAAAACATTGCAAAGCTATGTTGAACTTCTTCAAGATACACTGATGGCATTCGAATTACCTGCTTTCAGAAAAACGGTCACAAGAAAAGCCGTTGCTCGTTCAAAATTATATTTGTTTGATGTGGGTGTTGCTGGCTACATGGCGAAAAAGGGGGACATCAAAAAAGGTAGTGCTGAGTTTGGCAAAGCCTTTGAACACTTTTTTATTCAAGAATGCAGAGCCCTTATTTCTTATAAGGAAAAAGAATGGAAACTTAGTTATTGGAGAAGTCATTCTCAAATGGAAGTTGACCTGTGTCTTGGACAGGAATGGGCATTAGAAATCAAATCTTCTGAGAGAATATCAGGCAAACACTTAAAAGGCCTCCGTGCCTTGCGAGAAGAGGGGCTATTTAAGAACTATGGAATCATTTGTTTTGAGAAAGAAAAACGTCATGTCGATGGCATAACGATTTGGCCTTGGAGGGAATTTATTACAGAAATATTGATGCTCTAGCTAATAGCCCAGACAACCATGCCGGAACCTCGAAAAGCTTTAAACGCCAAGTGTTCTTTCTCTAAAAAAGTGGGCACTACAAGCTTCACTCTAAAACCTAGATCTTTCTGAAAGCAAGCACCTGATGCTGATAGTGCCGCTCCTCGCTCTAGTTTTTCAGGCTGAGGGACAATTTTTGCGAGACAATTTTGTTTCTTATGCAGCTCTTTGGAGACTAAGCAGCTGATTTTACAACAAGACTTTAGCGGCACAGTCCTTGCTACATAAAAGCGAAATGAAAAAAAATTATATAAAAAATCTCAGCACTCTTATTTTTACCCTCTTCTTTGTTTTTGGCTTCCAAGCTTGCACAAAACAAACTCGAGGTTCTAACGGTAGCGTGATCAGGCCAGCTTCAAACAAGAACAAAACTGCTCAAGTAAAAGCACCCGCTCCAAAGGTCGCCAGCTCCACTAACGTAGGAAAAAAACCGACTCCTCCAGCCTCAAGCATGACGATCCCGCCAAAACCAACAGCACCAACTATTCTCAAAGCCATTCCTCTCAATAAAACAAACTCAACGGCAAGCAGCACCCAGCAAAGTTACATTCCTAATGCCATTCCACTCAGGAAAGCAAACATCATGGACTGCCAAAACATTTCCTTCCAAGACAATGGCTACAAAAACTTTTTAAAAGACAACGCCCAAGCTTTTATGAGCCTCGACGCTAATGTTTACCCTAAATACGCTAGTGAAAGCCGCGTCTATAGAACTCATTGTCCGGCATTTAGAATTCGAGTTCTCGGTGAAGACTTTCTTGACCTGAAAAGAAAGTCGTCACTTCAACTTGATCAAGTTAAAGTGGTTTTAGGATTTACAGACGATGGAACGACCATTGATCAAAAACGATTTCCGAGCCTCACTTACTCTATTGAAAGAACGAACAGCACTCAGAAAATTTTAAACTCTAAAAGTGCCTTAGTAAAAAGTGTTGATTACCAAATTCAAGGTCGCTTTAAGAAAAACTCCCAACGTCATTTTGCCAACCAGGCGGAAAGAAATTTTCACCAAAATGCTCCTGAATTTCTTGATATGGTCATCACTTCTGAAAGCAAGACGTCAACAAATAAAAATAATACTCTTTTGAAGCATTGGTCATTGCAAATGATGAACACACAGAACCCGTCTCCTCAAAGTAATCTCACTCGCTTCAATAGCATTTCAGATATTCACTGGAATGATTTTGAGCATGAAGACATGGGAACAAACAAAGGTCTCGTTCGAGTGAACGGTGCGACTGATCGAGTTTTCAATCAATAAAAACAGCCTCTAAAAAGATTCAAAGTATCTTCTTAATAAAAGATGCTTTGAATTAGTTCTCGTTAAAAATCTTTAACAACTTTTTTCGACGAAAGAAAAAGAGTTGATTTAAAAAAGACTTCACAATTTTTTCATCAATAAGTTTCGAGCCCGGAACCAGTGAAGGCAAAAACTTATATTCAACACGGTCTTTCAGCCAAGTTCCCGGCGATGAATTTCTGAAAACTTTATCTCCCTTAAGAGCAATTTCCTTAGTCCCCGAAATGAACTGATGCGTGTGCGACCAATGCGACAAAGGCCCTTTTTTCATGTAATCAGTGAAGGATCTTTCATCCCCACTGGATTGCACATCTTGATAAACAGCAACCCAAGCTAGAGGCCCGTCTTTTTTAAGCCACTTTGGATAAAGAGCAACTTGAGCACCATTGACGGTTTCGCCACTGTGATCCACCTCCACTCCAAAAACTGAAGGGGTGATTTTCAATAAATTAGTTGCATCCGAAAAGAAGTCCCAAACCTTATCTAAAGAAGAGGGAACCCACATTTCAGTTTCATAAACAGTATGTGACATTTTAAAATAATCTCATATTAAGAGGTTGTTTCAGTATTGATGGCTGTTTCTTCAACTTCAATCAAAGGCTCTCGAAGAAAAGGCTTTTCATCGCTATCGCCTGCTTGACGACCTCTCTTCGCATAACCACCTTGATGATCGCCTCGAGTTGGTCTGGCAACCGAAACCTTGTGTTGTAATTTAATCAGTCCATCAATAAGCGCCTCTGGCCTTGGCGGACAACCTGGAACATAAACATCTACCGGAACGACTCGATCAACTCCCTTTAAAACAGAGTAACCCTCTTTCCAATAAGGCCCACCTTTCGTGGCACAAGATCCCATGGCAATAACCCATTTGGGATCGGGCATTTGATCGTAAAGTCTTTTTAAACGAGTGGCCATTTTCAAAGTCACCGTTCCTGCAACAATCATAAAATCTGCCTGCCTTGGAGTGGCGCGAAAAACACCACAACCAAATCGTTCGAGATCGTAACTTGAGGCACCGGTGGCCATCATTTCAATCGCGCAACAGGCCAAGCCAAAGGTCAACGGCCATAAAGAATTCTTTCGACCCCAATTGACGACATCATCAACATTTGAAAGAAAAATATCTGTATTTGGAGCTGCATTCATACCCCTTCATTCTTACATGAGAAGCTGAAATCAATAAAGAACTCTTTAGACTCTGACTCTTTAAGTCGAAAAACTGGAGCCACAGCCACAAGATGTTTTTGCATTGGGGTTATTAAAAACAAAACCTTGACCATTCAGGCCATCAGAGAAATCGAGAATCGTCCCCTTCAAGTAGAGAATACTTTTTTTATCGATGATGACTTCAACCCCAGCACTCTCAAATTGCATGTCGGTATCGAGGATTTCTTCATCAAATTCGAGTTTATAGCTCATTCCAGAACAACCTCCGCCCACAACGCGAATTCGAAGCCTTTTGTTTTTGCCGTTTTCTCTATCCTTGATGGTCCCGATTTGACGCGCAGCGCTCTCAGAAAGTACAAATGGTGTTTCCATAAGCGCAGTATAGCACGTTGGATTAAATATCAAAATCATCAAAATATTGATTGGCTGAGCGCCAACAAGGGACGAAGAAATAGATAGAAAGACTTTAAAAATGAGACACTTACTGCGCGACCCGATTCATCGAACTATTCCCGTGTCTCGCGATGAACGCAAAATTATTGATCACAGGATCTTTCAACGGCTCAGACGAATTAAGCAAACCGCCTTTTTGAATCTTATTTTTCAAGGGGCGACTCATGACCGCTTTTCTCACAGCGTCGGCGCCATGCACATGGCTGGGCTCATTTTCGATAATCTCGCCGCCGAGTTCACTCAAAGCTTTGGCCCCAGAGCGCTACAACCCGCTCAAGAAGATTATTTCAGAAGACTCATTCGCATTGCCGCCCTTCTTCACGATGTTGGCCACGGCCCCTTTTCACATAGCCTCGAAGGCGTCTCTCGAAGCGGCCTTCCCCTGCACCCGAAAAGAAAAGAACTCTTTGAATCTGGCGTCATTCCCGATCATTGGATTGAAGGAAAGAAATCGAAAAAAACTCAAGCTTGGCTTGAAGAAATTTCTCACCACGAAGACTTTTCACTCGCTTTTATTGCTCAACTTGGAGACGAAAACGAAGGGCGCATTGCCGGCTTTCAAGCTCAAGACGTCGCTTCAATTATTTGCCCTCAAATTGGATCTACCGATGAATTTTTAGAAATGGATCGTGTCGGCCCGACTGGAAAATGGAACCTCAAAAAAGCTCTTGCGGAAATTGTCTCTGGAGAACTCGACGCCGACAGAATGGATTATCTCATGCGCGACTCTCACTATACGGGAGTCCCTTACGGAAAATACGACCAAGAAATGTTGCTCGAAAACATGATCTGGCGACCGCACCCGAATAAAAAACACACCATTGTGACGGCCATTCGCAGAAAAGCTCTGCACGCTTTTGAAGATTTTCTCATTTCGCGCTTTCACATGTTCATGCAGGTTTACTCGCACAAAACAGTAGTGGCCTTTGATGTCATTTTAGAAAATGCCCTCGCCGAGCTTGCCGACTTGAAAATTAATCCCGACCTTGTCGACTACGAACGCTGGTCCGACGATTGGTTACTGCGTCTGATTATAGAAAACAGATCTTCAAAATGGGGTGAGTTTATTCGCGACCGCAAACCACTCAAACATCTCTTCACACTTCGACAAGATCAGCAAAAAGATTTTAAAAAGTTTATTGAAAAGTATCAATGCAGCGAAGGAACCACCGCCTGGTTTCCATCCTTGCACCCTAAAGAACAAAAAGAAAAACAAGAAGACATTCCAAAACTTTGGTGGCGAAAATCAGTGTCCTTCCTCACCAAAGAACTGCGTGGACTTTTCCCACTTTTTGTTGAAGAAAAAGGCCACCTCTTACCCGTCGAAGAAATTTCCATTCTTTTAAAGAGTGATTACGTTAGACGCTTTGACATGGTTCACGTTTATTGCCTTCGCGGTGAAGACGAATGCGCATTAAAATGGTTTGAAAGAAATGGCCTTTCTAAGCAAATTCTTCCTAAGAAAGATGAGATTTAAAAATCAGAACTAAGGCCACCAACTCTGGCCATTTCTTCTTCTTTTAAAAGAGAGACATTCAATACACTTGGCCTTGGCTTCTTCATGTGAAAGCCTTGTTTAATGGTGAAAATTTCATCTTTCGAACGAAGAAATAAACTTGCAGTAAGGTGAGCGGCAGCCACTCCGGTCGCTGACTCCTCAGGGATTCCATAGGCGGGAGCAAACATTCTTGTTGAAACACTTTCAGTGTCCGTTGCTCCACTCACAAACAAATACAATCCGACGAGATCGTTTTGAAGAGAGTATTCTTTAATTTTTTCAAAATTTGGATCAATAGAATTAAGCACTTCTTCACTATTCAATTCAATCATTAAAAAAGAATTATCACTTCTTGCGATCCAAAAATCAGCTGGGTCAAAAACAGCTTCGCTTTCATTGAACAACTCGCTAAGAACGCTATCGTTACGAATAGCTTCTATCTCAGGAAAAGGTTGTTCCATAAACACCCCTGATTTCTCAATGAAGACATTTCTCACCTTTCCACCCAATATTTCTTTTGAAGTCTCTCTTAAATCAGGAAACTTTGTGGCAAGAACTGAAAATGCTGCAACAGTGGCATGTCCACAATCAGAAATTTGCTTGGTAGGCGTAAAAAATTCTAATTTAAAATCAGCAATGTTGGAATCCGAAACAAAAGCAGTTTCTGAAAAGCCAATTTCTTTGGCAATAGCTAATTTTTCTTTTTTGGAAAGATGATCTGCATTGAGAACAACTCCCGCTGGATTTCCCCCTAAGTGAGCATCAAGAGAAGGCGTGAAGGCATTGATTCGAAAGATTTCATAAATATTTTTCATAAAACAACTTATAGCGTAGTTCTTGAGTAGAAATAATAAGCATTTTAAGATATATATAGTTTCTCAAATGGAAATAATAAAAATTAAAGACCTGAGCCTTTGGGAAGCCTTTCTTTGGACTGCTAGGAAAAAACAATTTACAGGCGCCGCCAAGGTGCTTGGCTACAACACAGCCCAAGTCAGCAAACGAGTCAGCACTCTTGAAGAGCTTCTGAAAACAAGACTCTTTTCGAGAACAACAAGAAATGTCTCCCTAACCAGAGAGGGAGAAAAACTCTATCCTCAGGTAGAGCTCTTGCTCGAATCGGCGGCTCAAATAGAACATAAAAAAGAAATTAGTAAAAAAATCACAGGGACACTGAAAATTAGCAGTCTCCCCTCCTTCACATCCAGATGCTTGATCCCCAACTTAAAGCCCTTCCTTAAAAAATACCCGGCATTAAACATTGAAATTGATAGTTCCGACAACCTCATCAACCTTATTGAAAACCGCATTGACGTTGCCATTCGAACGCAAAAACCAACTGGCGCACAATACGTTTTTCGAAAATTACTTGAGAACAAACTCGTTTTAGTCGCTTCTTCTAGCTACCTGAAGCATACAAAAGAAAAAATCGGCTCCTTAAAAGACCTCCAGAAACACCCTCTTCTTTGTCTCAAAAAACTCTCCCATCAAAAATTTAAAAAAGAAAATCTAGCCATCTCCAAACTGAAATGCCCAAGACCAATTCACTGCGAAAGCGGTTCCATGAGCACCGACCTTTGCCTTCAAGGAATGGGCATTGCCATCAGGCCAATATGGGATGTCAGAGAACTCATTAAAAAGAAAAAGCTCATTCAAGTGCTTCCGCAACTTGAACTAGAATCTTACGGAAATCTCTACGCCGTGACACCACACCGAAGACTCATTCCAAAGCGCACTCGAGCCTTTTTGGATTTTTTAGAAATTTTTTAAAAAACTTAATAAAATAGAAGTAAATTTAAGCGCCCTAAACTCAAAGTCTGCTTCTGTACACTTTCAAAGCTGTACTTTAAAAGTGTACAGAAGCAGACTTTCTTTATTAAAATCAATCACTTAATTAATGCAAAACTTTCCATGTGTCGTTCTTTTAGGAGCGAGACAGGTTAAAAATCAACATTACTTAAAAGAATTACCAGAAGAAAATCAAAGTTCCTTAAACTCACCTCGAGAATTTTTAAAGTAAATATTTTTTCCAAACTCAAAAGAAATTTTACTCAAATCGAATGAGTCGTTACTTGTTGGAGAATTTTTAACGTCTTCCATAATTTCATAAGCTGAAAAAGGAGTTTTTCTTTTGATGTAGAAATCTTTGTCTTGAACTCGTAAATGAAAATGAAAAAGCGAGCTTTCTTTTTTTTCGTCGAGGTATTCCTCTGCAAAAGACCACTCAGTCCAGGTATCTCGGCAGCTGGTCAACAAGGCCATGACTCCATTGCACGAACTTGAAAAGTGATCCACGAAACTCATCTTAACGATTAACTTATTCCCAACTTGTTCGACTGACAAATTGATGTTTCAATAAAATACAATGACTCAATCTCCATGGGCAAAACTCAACGAATTTATTGAAAAATCTCAAAGCATTGCCCTTACTGCGCCAGAAAGCGCCGACGGAGACTCGGTGGGCACCCAGGTTGCCCTAAAAGAAATTATTGAAGAAAACTTTCAAAACAAAAAAGTTTTTATCATTAACGAAGAAGGCTGCCCGGAACGCTACAAATGCATTGAAGGAACTGATTTCTTTTTAAAAAGCTCTGAGATTCAAGAAAACCCGGAATTGTGGATTTGTGTCGATGGTGGGCCAAATCGTTTGGGCGAAAAAACCACACAACTTTGGGAAAAAGCAAAGTTCACCGCTCAAATAGATCACCACAAAATGGGCCAAGACTACGATCTCGATGTGAAAGTGGTCGACGTCGAAGCCGCCGCAACTACCAAAATGCTTTTTGATTACATGAAAGAATTCAATTATCCGCTGAATAAAAAAATAGCTGAAGCTATTTACCTGGGGCTTATTTTTGATACGGGACAATTCAAGCACTCCAACACGAACGCTGAAATTCACCTCATCGCCGCGGAGCTTATGAAGATTGACTTCAATCACACCCACATCAGCGAACATTCCATGATGATTAAAAGTCCCGCGAACTTGCAACTCAATAAAATTCTCATCGACAGCATGCAGAGTATTGAAGACGAGAAAATTCGCTACGCTGCTATTTCTCAAAATGACCTTAAAAACGCTGGCGCTAACGAGGAAGACAAAGACGGCCTCATTACGACGCTTTTTTTGACACCCAAGACCCAAGCCGTCGTGCTTTTTTCTGAAAAGGAAAATGGCGACTGGAAGCTTTCTTTTCGCTCTCGTGGCCCGAACGTTGCTCAAGTTGCCAAAAATCTGGACAGCAATGGTGGTGGGCACATTTTAGCCAGCGGTTGCACTTTGAGTGGAAATTTTGAAAGCATCAAAGTTAAGACCCTTGAAGCCATGCAGTCCGTGTTACGCTAAACTTATGCATTGTCTTCGATTATTTTTTATCTGTCTGATTTTTTCTTCACTACAGTTCTCACTTAACGCTCAAGCGCTCAGCTTTGAAAGCCAAAGCACTGTCCTGGCTAAACTTGGCTACAGCAGCCTTGAGAAAGCTAAAACGGCTTATGATTTTTTTATAACAAGCATTGCTCAAAAAAAATTCACTTCTGATGAGTATAAAAAATGCTCGAAACTTTATAAAAAAAACCTTTGTCAATTCTTGCGCGACTACCACGCCAAAAATTCCAAAAAGAAATCTGGCAGTGGCCGAGCTTATTCAAAAAAGCACCGAATTCAGCTGAGTAACACTCAGCTCATACAAAAAGAAAATTACACTCAACTCCTGAGGCGCTTTCCCGACAAAAAAGAAAGTGACTTGAACCTTTACTATACCCAAGCCTTGAAAACAAAAAGTTGTCCTCGTAACTTTTCACTGGTCTTAGCTTATGAGTTTGAAGATTTTTCTGAAAAAGCCGGCACAAGAAAGCAAATAGAAAAGCTCTACGATCATGGGCTTTCCTGTGTGAAGAAAACTGACGAATGGTCTGAGTTCACCCACTTAAGAGCCGGAAACTTTGCCAAATTAAGAAATGATCTCGATGGCGCGATTAAGCTTTACAAAAAAGCCCTTCAAGCCAATCGTAAAAGAGAAGACTATCGAGCCCTTCACATGCTGAGAAAAATTTATATGACACAAAACAAGACAGAGAAAGCTGAAAAAATCTCACAGCAAATTATGCAACAATTTCCTCGCTCCTGGTATGCCATTCACGCTTACAAAGACAAAAATCAGGACATTTTTTCTATTTACTCCAGTCGAGCTTCCATTTCAGACAGCTACCAGAGTCCCAACCCTATTCTCGATTACATGGGCTATTGGATGAAATTTGCTTTTCACGTCGATACGGTTTTTGAAAGAAAGAAAAAGCTCGCCACTAAGTTCATTCGCCTTTTCAATAAAGACACCGACCTTGGCTACACTCTTCACATGGCAAGACGCTTTGACATCAACAGTTTTTATTTGCATCAAATTTCAATCCTCACTCGTGTCTTTTCAAAAAATCCTACGAAAATTAATCGCGACGTCCTCACTCTGCTTCACCCCTACCCTCACGAAAAAGCTTTTTCATCGCTTTCACCGGAAATTGATACCGCCATCATTCTTGGACTTTCTCGACAGGAAAGCTCATTCGACAAAAACGCCCGCTCCCGAGCCAATGCTCGTGGGCTGATGCAAATTTTACCGTCCACGGCAAAAAGAGTGGATCCCACTCGCTACAAGCACCTCTACAATCCTTTAAACAATATTAAAATTGGCTACAGCTTTTTAAACTCACTCATTGAACGCTATGAAGGCTCCATTGAAAAAGCCCTCGGCGCCTACAATGCTGGCCCTCATAAAATGGATAAGTGGCAAAAAATGTTTTCTTGGGTCAACGACTTCGAAAGCTTTTTAGACCTCATTCCCTACCGAGAAACTCGCGACTACGTTCCTTCTATTCTGCGAAACGCTTATTGGTATCATCGCCTTTACCCAGAAAAACTCAACAAAAACAAAAAAGACTATAAAAGCGCTTTTCTGCTCAGAAGACACTTTCCTGTCATGTCCAATCGCATGCCGAGTTCCCTGAGGTAGAGAATAACTCAAAGCTCAAACTAAGGAGCTTTAACAATTAATTCCAGAGCTTTTTTCCAATGACAAAGCTGGACGTCTCCAACTTGTTTTGCCGTAGGATCTCTTGAAATGACCATTTTCTGTGCATCAGGAAAATCAATAAATTCAACAGTTTAAGAGACCAAACTTGCATATGCTTATAATGGCGTCCATTATAAGCATATGCAAGTAATAAAAAGAGGGACGGAGCTAAAGCACTACTTTCAATCTCATAACTTAGAGTGCTCCGTCCCCTTTGTTTTACATCAGAATAAATAAATAAATAAATAATTAATCTAATCTGATAAATCTAATGGATTGTTTTAAGCTGGAATCATGAATTTCAAGATTGGTGGGTATTGATATGGCAGACATACTCATTGTTGAGGATAACGTTAAAATTGCTGCCAACATAAAAACTGCCGTCGAGCGAAGCAATATTCATAGAGCTCAAGTGGCTTTGAATGTTTCTGAGGCGCTTTCTTCTTTAGAGAGGGGTGCTTTTCATCTTATTCTTTTAGATGTGGGGTTGCCGGACGGCTCTGGCTTTTCTTTGCTTAAACAATTGAGACTAGAGAGTTCAATTCCAGTAATTTTTCTAACAGCGCAGTCAGAAGAAATTGACCGAGTGATGGGGTTAGAGCTGGGTGCCGACGATTATATTGCGAAGCCATTTAGCCCTCGTGAGCTTCTTGCTAGAGTGAACACTGTTTTAAAACGCTCGGGATTCAATACTGCGGGAGCGCAAGCAAGTCCCGGAGTCGTTTCAAAGCACAAATTTTTTATTATCAATGATGTAAAAAAAGAGGCTTTATTTTTAGGACAGCTTTTAGAGCTGAGTTATTATGAATATGCTATTCTTTCTCTACTGTTAAAGAATCCTGGCCAAGTTTACAGTAGAGATCAAATTATGGGTAGGGTTTGGAAAGATCCCCTCATGTCTCATGATCGTAGTGTCGACAGTCATGTTAAGAACCTGAGAGCCAAGCTAGAAGAAGTTCAGGTCGGAGCTTCTGAGTGGATTCAAACGAAGCGAAGTATTGGATATTTTTTGAAAGAGACTTAAAAGTGAGTTTGAGAATAAAGTTATTTATTTTTTGTAGTGTCGTTTTTCTTGGCTCATTCTTTGTTTTAAAAAATTTGTTTATCGAAGACATTCGCACACAATACAAGGAAAGCACTGAGGCCTCCATGGTGGACCTTGCGTACTTTTTGGCGTCAACAATTGAAGCTTCTGATCTACCTATGAATACTCAAGGCTTGCTTTCTCTTCAAAAGACTGTTGAAAATCTTAAGAAAAAAAAGATTGAAGCATTCATCTATGGAAAAACAAAAAACAATGTCGACATGTCTTTTTATATCACGGACTCAAATGGCATTGTTCTTTTCGATTCCAGGGGAGAAAGCCTTCATAAAGATTTTTCTTTGTGGAATGACGTTTTTTTAACACTGAAGGGTCAATATGGAGCGCGTTCTAGTGACTTTGAGAACGAAGAAGGAGTTAAGAATCCTGCTTTAGTTGTTGCGGCACCTATAGGTTCTGACCCGATTAAAGGTGTTGTAAGCGTCATGAAGCCAATCTCAGATTTAAAACAGTTTATTAATGAAACAGAAGAAAAAATTCAGTTGTCCATTATTCTTTTTTCATTGTTTTTGTTTCTTTTCCTTTTGCTCGTGTCTCATCTTTTTAGTCGACCTGTCGGTACCATTTTAAAGTATGCTAAAGAGCTCAGTAAAGGAATTCATGTCACAGAACCAAAAATTCTAAGCAAAGAGTTTTCGTCAATTTCTGCTGGAATTACTCAATTAAAGAGAAGCTTAGATGGAAAGGTTGAAAACGAAAAATGGATGCGTTTTCTTAACCATGAAATTAAAAGTCCTTTGACGGTTATAAAGAGCTCAGTGGAGTTTTTGGAAGATGAAAAATCTGAAGAAAAGCGAAGTGCATATTTAAAAGATATTGATGAAGAATGTCAGCATATTGAAAAAATTGTAAATAAAAGTTTAGACGTTACAAAGGCAGTTTTGGCTTTAAAAAGTGAAAATTTTAAAATCTTCTCTGTAGACCAAATTGTTCGCGAGTTGATTGAAGAGTTTTCTTCTGTTTTTAAAAAAGATAAAATTCATTTGGAAGTCAATTTACATAAAACTTCACTTCTTGGCAGCGACTTCTTTTTTAAGCAGGCGCTTCGTAATATTTTACAAAATTCACTGAATCATGGAGTTGCAACATCAGAAATTCAGATGACGTTAAAACGTACTGAATCAAAAAACTTTAGCTTTAAGCTTGTCGATAACGGGGGAGGTGTCTCAGGTGACAAGCTACCTAAACTGTTTGACCGATTTACTTCCTTTTCCTTTAAGGGTGAATCTTCTTCAGGCTTTGGGCTTCCCTTTGTTAAAGAGGTGTGTCAGGCACATTCTTTGACTGTTCAGGCGAAAAACACGACTGTTTTGGGTAAAAAGGGTTTTTGTTGCGAAATTTTCACTTCTTAGTGCTCTAATCCGTTGAAATTACACTTATTCTACACACAATCTCCACATTACTGCGAGAAGCTGTCTTCTGGAGGTAACATGAATACTACAAACGATAACAATCCGTATAATCAACCAGAAAAACAATCAAAGAAATTGAAAGGAAATTCTTTTGTAAAAAAAGGAGTTGTCTTTCTTTTTCTACTTGCGATTTCATCTCTTGCTCTTAACAGGGTGAAGAGTCTGCGGGGAGAAAGAAACCTTCTTTCTGAGGTCGCTGCAGATGACATTCAATCAAAATGGGGCAAAAAGGTGTTTGGAGCTAACATGTATTTATTTGTTCCCTATGAAGAAAAAAAAATTACTGAACTTTGGAATGACAGCAAAAAAGTAGCTCCAAAAATTGAATATCTAAAAAAGTATGCTGCTGTTTTTGCAAAGTCTATTGATAAAAATATTCAGTTGCGATCTGAGTATCGTTATAGAGGTCAATATAAAATTCCAGTCTTTGAAAGTGATTATACTTTAACGGGGACTTTTACAGGCTTTATTGAGGAGCTTGAAAAGCATCCGGACTCATCGATTAGTTTAAAAAAGGACAAGGCCTACTTGTTTGTTACGACTTCAAAGCCAAATTCAATCATAAACTTTAAAGCGAAACTGAATGGAAAGGTGCAAGAGAAAGTCCTCTGGAATTCTAATGGAGTCGATGGTTATAGAATTCCTATAGACCTTGGTAATCGGGAGCTGCACAACATTAAATTTTCAATTGAATATTCAACTCGAGGAACAGAGGGCGTTCAGACAAAGGCTCTAGCAGAAAAAACAACTGTGCGGATGTCTGGTAACTGGCCGTCACCTTCTTTTTCAGGTTTTTCACTGCCGAAGGAAAGAAAAATCGATAAGAATAGTTTTCAGAGTGTTTGGGAGTTAAGTAATCCTATAAAAAAAACAATTTATTGGGACACAGCCGATTCTCATGAGCAGTCAGCATATTCAAAAGCACATAAGCGGAATCTTGGTGTATCTCTTTTTGTTGAAAATAATATTTATTTAAAGATAGAACGTAGTTTGAAATACGGTTTTTTGTTTATTATTTTAATGTTTTCAGCAATTTTTCTTTTGGAGTCGCTTGGAGGCTACAAGCTTCACCCCATTCAATATTTGTTTATTTCTTTTTGTATGGTGCTCTTTTATTTGTTGCTGTTGGGCTTGTCTGAAAAAGTCGGGTTTTTTGTTAGTTACGGGATTTCTTCTTTAGCAGTTGTTGGGGTTATACATGGATATTTAAGTGCAATTGTTAAGAATACAAAGAGAGTTTCACTCTGTAGTTTTGCTTTGCTGGTTTTGTATTCCTATATGCTTGTTGCTCTTGAGTCTTCAGATAGTGCGCTATTGATAGCAGCTGTTTGTTTGTTCTTAACTCTAGCCTTTATAATGTTCGTCACTCGAAAAATTGACTGGCACAAAGAGTTCTTAATTGAAGGCTAAAAGAGCTGTTTGTGGGGGCTGGCTGAGCTACCCCCACAATACTTTAAACAAAATAATTTTTCTACATGAACACTATTGGAGTTAAAATATTGTTAAAAAATATAAAGTTTTCCAGTCTTGTCTCATCACATGCCGAGTTCACTAACCTTTAGAGAGGCTCAAAGCTCAAACTATGGAACTTTCTTTAAAACGTCAGGACAGTTTGATTTATTGAGCATGTTAGGATCTAAACTTTTCAAGTTCTTTAAAAGATCGACAATGCCTTCTCGGAGCAGAGGTCTTTTGTAGCGGCTCAACATTTCAGACTCCTGTGAATAGACGTAGTTTGGATCTTCAAGAGCCTGACGAGTGTCGTAGTTTACGGTAGCCTCCAACAGCGCCAATTGCTCTTGAGCGTAATCATGCACTGCCTCAACAAGGCTTCCCTCAATGTCTTTAACAGCTTGAATGAGAGAGAACTTTTTTAATCTGTAAACTCTTTCTTGAAAGGAGTCTTCTTTTATTTTTCCCTCAGCAAGTTCTATCAAGCTGCGACTCAATAACATGAGTTTCGGAAGCATGTGTCCGTCTTCAAGATTTTCATTAACTTTTTGATGAAGCATGACTTCCGCTAAGGCGTCATAATTTGCTTTGAGAACTTCTAAGCTAGAAGGGCTTTCTTCTGGTATTTGTTCTTCTAAATTTTCTTTTTTTTGCTCAACTTTTTTAGGATGAGCTACTGGCTTTTTCTTGGATTCAGTCTTCTGAGCTTGATCATAATTGTTAACAGCTTCCTCTTGCCCAGGAGCAGGCTTAGTCGGAGTGGTGTCGTATCTTTCAATAATCGCCGACCCCTTTCGAACTACGGAAATAGCGTGTCCTGGAAGAATTAAAGAATTGTTTTTAGCGACCATACCGCTTGCCAATTCTAATTGAATGTCTCGATCAGGATCTAAACTGGCGTTCATAAAATCATTAAAAAATAGAGCGGCTTCTAAGCATTTCATGCAAAGCCTTCCTTTGCCGCTGACGTCTTTTAGTAAAGACTTGTATTTCTCGCCAAGACGCTTCTTGCTTTCGTCTGCAGCCCCCTCAAAAGAGTAGCGGTTGAATTTCTTAAAGACCTTTTCAATGTTTTTTAACAAAGTTTTATCTTTGCTTTTTCTAAAAAGAGATTTTTTTAAAAATTCACTCTCAACTTCTTGAGCCAGATCATGAAAGCCTTCAGTTTTGAGCCTATCAACTAGCCTCTGAACTTCGACCCGACTTAAGGAAATTTCTTCAGATTGTGTCGGTGTTTTTTTTGATGAATCAAAGGTGGCTTCAAGCTGGAGTCGAGAGACTTCGCCAGGTGAGAAGGAAAGACGATAGCTTTTGTGATGTTTGTCGTATTGAGTGGAGTAGCTTTGAGGATCAATTTCAACGCCGTCTGCAGAAAGAACTTTGAGAGACTGAAGACTTCTTTCTTCACCAAGAGCCCCGGGAAGCAATATTTTTCCATCTTCTAAGTCAATGGGCTCGACGCTTTTTACAGAATAAAATTTCCTATTTGATTGAGAAACGTCAAGTTCAGGTAAAAAGTAACTTTCTGCATGTTTTTCTTCAAAGCTTTTACTCATGAGTTCTCCCTGAGGGTAGCTGCCTTCTAAGTGAAATATTTTCTTCTGTCTTGGGGCTTCGACTAACTCCGTAGAACTTAATTGAGAAGCCCATGAAGCTTGAGGGACTTCAGTTTTAAAGTAAGAAGGATTATCTTTAATTAATAAAGCTCTTTCTTCTTTTGAAAGATGAAAATAGTCTCCGACGCCCCAAACGCCATATCTAAGGCCAAAAACTAATGAAGTAAACGCTGTGGGTATCATTAAATCACGATGTTTTTCATAAAAATCCCATTTAAAAGTATACCCATCACGAGCAACTTTCTCCAAAAAAACATGGTGAAGAACTTTGACCTGCTCACTTTTACTCAAAGAAGAAGCATTGTTTTCAAACGGCACTTCCTTCAAATAAGGATGAAAAAAGAAGGAGCTGAGTATTTGCTGCTCGACGTCTTCGATACTTTTTTCCTTTCTGCTGAATACAACAGAAAGGTTATACCTCAATAACTTCAAGAGATTTCGATTATTAAAGTTATTCAGATGACTTCGAAGATCTGCTTTAATTTTTTCTGGATGAGTAGTTCCTTTATCCGCGGAGTCCATAGAGCTCAGCAAAGAGAGTCTTCCTGCTACTTGATTCAAAACATCGTTTCTCTCACGAATACTAAATTTTGAAGAATGAAATATATCATAATAATCAGCTTCGCTTTTAATGGAAATTTTATGGGATTTACCATCAAGTGCAATATAGTTAAATTCAACATTTAGCTTCTTGAGCCCCCTTAAAAGAGTTCCTAAATAAGCATATTTATATATTTGTCGATTGCATGAACTATCTAAAAAACGACTAAAATCACTATAAAGCTTTAAGGTTTTTTCATGGTCATCACGAGCAACAGGAACTCTTTCTAATTCTTCTTGTGCGTAATGATGGCGCAAACGATTCTGATAGAAGCCTTGAGCTTCTAAGTCTGAACTAATTACTTCACTAATAGCCTCATCTGAAGTCAAAGTATAGCTCACAGCAATGTCTTTTCTAGCTAATTGAACTGGATCTTCATTATATTTCTTGAGCTCCTGAGGCTTTTTTTTCAGCCTTAAGAGCTTTTGTTGGAATTCACGAATAGCATCGATACTTGGCTTTTCCCTTTCAAGAAAGGCTTTTCTTTCTTGGCGAAAGCTTTCTTCGTAAGCCGGCAATCCTTGAACTATGAGCTTTTGAACACTTTTTAAAGACAAAAAATTATCTATGAAAGAATTCTCTCCTATAGCTTCAGCCTCTAAGATCCCTAATTCATTTTCTATAAAATCTAAAGGGAGAATTATTTCTATATCTTCTAAGTATAAATCTTGATAATTCTCTTTTACAATATAGCGCTGATTCGTCACATGCAGCCAAAGCGCTTGCAGCTCCTTGGGTGCTTCTTGCACATCTTCCGGCATCCAAAGAGAATCGGCCTGCAGAAAAGAACATCCTAAAAAAAACAAAAAGCTTAGTAATTTTTTCATTGGGTTCGTTTTTTTCTACAAAAGCTCCTTAGGCAATACATCGGCTAGGACCGGTGTCTCTCTAAAGAGAATTCTGTTCAATTTTTTGACTTTCTGAACGAGGCTCCTCTTGAGCTTTCTCAGATTTCTTCTGAGGAAAAACTTGCTCTCGGCCCTAAAGCCTTATAAAATTTCTACATGGAATCTTTACCTGTGAACCCCAAGCAAGCGGCTATACTTATTTACTCTAAAGATCACTGTCCTTACTGTGATGCTGCTAAAAATTTGTTCACGCAAAAAGGTGTGGGTTACACAGAAATAGACCTCAGTCAGAGGCCTGAAGAAGCTCCAAAGATGCTTGAAAAAAGTGCTGGAGCCAAAACAGTTCCACAAATTTTTATTGGCGACGCTCACATTGGTGGTTTTGATGACACTCAAGCTCTCGACACTAGCGGAGAACTTGAAAAACTTCTCTTTCCTAACGGTCGATAAGCACCAGCTCCCTTTTCTTTTTTTAAAGATTCAACAAAAGACACGCTGCTCTGTCAGTGCTTCATTTCCATTTTTTCGTTTGTGACGTTTTCATTCTTTTTCTGTCAATAGCTCACGTCTGGAGCGCTTGAAAAGATCCCGCATCTTTCGCATGATGGTCTTATTGCGAAAGCAAAATAACAAAAACAGAAAAAGTAAAAACAAAGAAAAGGAATTTAAAACAATGAAAAAATTAGGACTATTATTAACCACGATCATCACTTTCGGCCTTCTTGGTCACAACGCTGAAGCAGGCGTTCTTGTCAGCGCTTCTGATGCGAGCTTCGAAGTTGTTGAGGCAACTATGAATGGAGCTAAAGAAGTTTCTGGAGTTATCTTAGATGGTGGCGAAAAAGCGATCATCTACACTGGCCGAACTGCTGCTCGTATGGCTCATGACCTTGGTCACACGGCTTTCGACGCTTCTAAGCACATCATCGTTGCTACTGGAGATCTTGTCGATTCAATTGTTTCCAATAGCTACTACCTTGCCGTTGACGGTATTGAAGCTACTGGACGAGCTGTTCAATGGGGCGGAGAAATGCTTTGGATCAACACTAAAGAACTCACTCGCGCTGCTGTAAACCTTGCGAAAGATGCTCCTGAGCTTCTTTACAACGGAGCAAACTTTGTTCTTGATGGAACTGCAAGCATCGTTACTGGAATCCTTGACGCTTCAAATGGTCTTGTTGATTTCCTTAAAGACGGTGTCTACGGAACGGCTAACGCTTTGAGAAGCCTTCTTAATTTCATCTTCAATCCTTTCAGAAGATAGTCTCTACAACGGACTTTACTCTAAGCACTGAAAAGGGCTCAGCAACCTCAACGGGTTGCTGGGCCCTTTTCTTTTTTAGTTAAAAAAAACAACTTTCACTCCCTTAAAGATTCGACAGAAAACGCGTCGCCCTGACAGCTCTACTTTCTAATTTACTCGTTAGTGACACTTTTAGTCTTTTTCTGTCAATAACGCCTCTCCACTGCCATTGAAAAATACTCCAAGTCTCCTCATCATTAAGTTATTGCGAAAGCAAAATAAATAAAAAAGTAACCGTAAAAAAAGAAAAGGAATTTAAAGACAATGAAAAAATTAGGATTATTATTAACCACGATCATCACTTTCGGCCTTCTTGGTCACAACGCTGAAGCAGGCGTTCTTGTCAGCGCTTCTGACGCCAGCTTCGAAGTTGTTAACGCAACTATTGACGGAGCCGCTCAAGTTTCTGGAATCATCTTAGACAGTGGCGAAAGAGCTCTTGTTTATACTGGCAGAACTGCAGCTCGCATTGCTCACGACCTTGGTCACACGGCTTTCGACGCTTCTAAGCACATCATCGTTGCTACTGGAGACCTTGTCGATTCAATTGTTGCTAACAGCTACCACCTTGCGGTTGACGGCATTGAAGCTACTGGACGTGCTGTTCAATGGGGCGGAGAAATGCTTTGGATCAACACTCAAGAACTCACTCGCGCTGCTGTAAACCTTGCGAAAGATGCTCCTGAGCTTCTTTTCAACGGAGCAAACTTTGTTCTTGAGAGCACTGCAAACATTGTTGTTGGAATTCTTGATGCTTCTACAAGCCTTGTTGATTTCCTTAAAGATGGTGTCTACGGAACGGCTAATGCTTTGAGCAGCCTTCTTGACTTCATTTTTAGACCTTTCAGAAGATAGTCCCCACAACGGACTTTACTCTAAGCACTGAAAAGGGCTCAGCAACCACTTGAGGTTGCTGAGCCCTTTTCTTTTTTCAATTAGAATTCACAGAGAAGCTATACTATACATTGTCTTCATGAAATCGATTCTTAAAGCCAGACAAAAAAAACTCTCCACGATCCTTGAAAAAAATACGGATCTTATTTTACTCCTCAACCCTCATTCAAGAAAAAGAAACAACGATGCTCACTTTCCCTACCGTGCTGACTCCAATACCTTCTACATTTCTGGCTTAGAACACGAAAACACGGCTGTTTTATTTTACAAAAAAAACTCTAGCCTCAAGAGCATCTGCTTCATCCCCAAAGCCAACAAGCTCCGAGATCTTTGGGAAGGAAAAACGATCAATAAAAAAATGGCGACAGAACTAGGTTTTGACGAAATCAGAGACTATGAAGAGCTCGAAGAAGAAATGATTCATTTTTACAGCCATCAAGAAAAAGGGGCTTTTACGAGACTTTACTCCAACATTCAGAGCAACCCGGAACATCAAGCCTGGCTCACGAGAACTTTAAAGAGAATTCCCAACGTCCTTCGAGCTGGTAAAAGCCCTCCACAAGCGCAAATTCAAATTGAAAACTTCATTGGAAAAATCAGAATTCAAAAAGACGCTCACGAAATTCAACTTTTGAAAAAGGCCTCTGAAGTAAACGTTAAAGCCCACAAACTCCTCATGCAAAACTTAAATTCTGGCATGAATGAATCTGAAGCTCAGGGAATTATTGAAGGCGCTTTTAAGGCCTATGGTGCCACTTGCCCTTCTTACAATTCCATTATCGGTGCTGGTAGCAACGCCCTTTGCCTGCACTACACCGACAACAATGCCCCGATTAAAAAGAATGATCTCATTCTGGTCGATGCTGGCTGTGAATATAATTACTACGCTTCAGACATCACTCGCTGCTACCCAGCAGACGGTGAATTTACCGATGCTCAAAAAGTCATCTACAACATCGTCCTTAAAATTCAAAAGAATGCCTTAAAACTCTGCAAAGCCGGCCTTCTTCCATCAAAGCTTCACAAAAAAGTAGCTTCTGATTTGGAAAAAGAAATTATGAAATCAAAAATTCTTAAGATTTCACCCAGTGCCTTTAAAAAGAAGAATCTCATCAAAGAACTTTTTCCTCACGGAACTGGTCACTGGATTGGTCTTGACGTTCACGATCAAAGCCCCAGCTTTGAAAACGGCAAAGAAATTCCTTACCTCAAGAACTCAGTCATTACCGTGGAACCTGGCATTTACATTCCCAAAAACTGCTCTTACATTAAAAAAGAATATCGGGGCATTGGAGTGCGCATTGAAGACTGCTTGGTCATCAAAGAGAATGCCAAGAAAACCATTAACTTAACAGAGAAACTACCTAAAGAAATTGTAGAAATTGAAGCTTTAATGAGTCAAAACTAAGGAAGCTCTATAAGAAATTTTTTCATAGTTTTCTTGCGACTTTCTAGCGACCGTTTTGCGTCCACCCATAAATGCTGATGCCACTCAGGCCTCCGCTAGCTGAAAAGTTGCACGACTCTAAAGCTCCATGGCCTTGGTAGGCTCCAATATTTGGATTGTAGACACAGATTTCTCCAGCTTCACAAAGACTGTCGTGATCGCCGCTGGCACTCGCTAAGTCGGCACTGAGTCCAAGTTCCACCTGAGTCCAAGGGTCCATTTCTGTGGCGTTTCTGAGGTAAACTTGCTCGCAACTTTGGCCGGCTCCGCAAGCCGTTCTTGTGGTGTAGGCTGTTCCCGCAAGGACTCCATTCAAATAAATGTTGTGAGTTCCCGCTGTGGCGTCGTCATATAAATAATCATTACTGTGAACAATTTCATCGCCATTGACTTCACTAGGACACGCTGCTCCTGGAACAAAGGGATCGTTGAGGTTCGTGAGGTCACCAGACTTGTTCAGAATTTTTGTGTCACTGGCGCTCAAGGAGTAATCCCAAACCTGGCAAGTCTCACCTGTCGCACAAGCATCGGCTAAATTAGCACCATCTGGAAAAGTGGCCGACGCATGGTAGCGCCCCCAGCCTCTAAAGTCGTTTTCAAAGCTCGACCAGTCTCGAATATCATCGTAGGCAAAAGTTCCCGTTGCTCCATGGGAGTTTGCCGTGTCACTTACTTGGCCAACAATAACTCCACTTAAGTTGCCCATGCTCACAACAGTATGGTCACTTGAAGCGTTTGGATCGCAACTTGGATCGTCTAAGCCTGTGCTTGTTGCAATATTACAAGGATTTGCAGAGCCGAAATCTCCGAGACCTAAGACCCCTGAAAGATGGGCGTCTAGAGTACTCGTTCTTATGTTTTCTGAATTTGAATGACTTAAAACTGCATTATTAACTGAAATTTCCCCTCTAAATATAGACATTAAATTATTCTCGTCGGTTCCCGCAAGCAAAATGTTGTTCAGAGTCAGACTTCCAATATTTCCCGAAGTTCCTGTTCTAAAACCTCCTCCTGAATTTAGAGCGGAAACATTTGAAAGAACAGGGCCCACCGTTGAAGCTGTCGTGTCTCTATAGATCAGCCCATCGTCACTATTTCCTTGAAGGTATTGAAAAATTGAAGTTCCGAGATTATTATTCATATGAATTCCTTCCCCAAGTCCCTGATTAAAAACTTTTATTGAGCGAAAAATTGAGTTTGTAACATGGTTAATGCCTCCAGCAAAAAAGCCCCACCCACTTGCAGTTTGTAAGCGCTTCATGTCATGAAGAACAATACTATCAAAAATAGCATTATCTAAAAATCCGACGTTGAATTTAAAAAGACGAATAGGAGCTGTACTGGCGTTCTGAGGTGGCGCTAAAAGAATCGGTCCCACTTTTAAATTTTCAGCAGGGTTCGCTAAAGACGCACCCTCAAAACGAATACCCCCTCCAAAAGCTGTGATTGACTCAATTTCAATATTGTCACCAAAAGAACTGCCATCGAAAGATCTATATGTATAATTTTCTGAATAAATATTTCCAAACTTCATATTAGAAATAGTATTCGCCCAAATACAAGTAGCAATTTCATCAAGACAATGAATGTCTGGCAGGGTGAGCCCATCTACACCACCTAAATATAGACTAATACTACCTTGATTTCCGGCAAATGTTATAGGTGCCGTGTCAATATAGTTAAAGTTATTGAAACTTTCTAATTGGATTCCATCCTTAATGTTATTATTGCTTGTTAAAGAGAAAACTTCACAATCATCGCAACCAGAGAAATCTATACCATGACCTTCATTGTCATTTGTCGTGACAACTTTCATTCTTATTAATTCAGCTCGACGACTTTCACTTACAGAATAAATCCCCTCTTGTCCATTTTCATTGCTGGTCACGTTTCCAAGTAAAATGGATTCTCCAAATCCACTAAAGGAAAGCCCTTTCCTCCCATTATTTATAGATAAAGTATTACTACTTCCTTGATCAAAGTTTATAACATCTTCAAACTCAATTCCACTGTCTCCGTTGTTTCTGGATTCAATATTTTTAGTGACAATGTCAGTAACGCCATAAAAAACTATTCCAGAACTGGTGCTATCTGCTACGTAAACATCTCCAATTTCGACACCCTTTAAGTCATACGTGCTAAGCCCTCGCCAGCTTCTTTCTACAGAAACATTCCCAAGAATTATATCATTCACACCACTTCCAGCAATAGGAATCCCTCTCATACTAAGTCCAACTCCTTGGTTATCATTGCTAATAATGTTTCCGACTTTAAGAACTTCAGGGTAATTTATATCGAAACCATTGGAATAACCAGTATTGTTTGTGGAACCATTATTGTTTACTGTCACATTGCCCATCACTGTGTTCACGGCTTTATCAAGATAGACACCATAATATCCATTACCATTTGCTACAATGTCAAGAATTTCAGTATTTTCTGAATTGATATAAAAACCATCATCTGCATTATTATTTGAGCTAATATTTTGAGCTTTAATATTCTTACCCTTCAATAGAATTCCTCTTCCATAAGAATCAATTTCTATATCTTTATCGAAGAGTACATTGTCGGCTTCAATGGACAAAGCATCTATATATTCGCCACTAACTCCATTCCCATTTTTTAATAGGATTTCATCTTTAAAGTGAATTGAATTCCCGCTCAAGCTAAGAACAGACTTCAACGTTGTATTGCCTAAATCAGTAAGCTTTCCTAAAAAACAAAGATTGTTTCCAAGGTATCTAAAGGCTGCGTTGTTAAGATCTTTAAAATTTGTATTACCAGCAAGCACCACATTGTGAACTGAATTCAAAGAAAACGCATGAAACGCATTGTTCCCAAAATTAGCTCCATTGAATCCTTCTATTTCAAACCAAAAATTTAAAGAATTAGAAATTGAAAAAAGCTGTGTGTTGGAATTTATACTCAGCTCGACGCCACTATCTCCAACGAATGAATACCCCTTCTTCCCAGGCATCTTATAACCACCAGCAGAAGCAGAAGCAGGGATTAAGTAAACACTTCCATCGGCATCGGCTAAGGTGAGTTGAGTCGTTGCGGTGTTTGGCGGAAGGTCTCTCACCTCATTCGTCCACCACTTGCTACTGATACTACTTTCAACAACTGCGGCTCCACTGTAAACATCGACGGCATTGTCGAGCCATTCGGTATTTGTAAAATCAACCAAGTCTCTGAGTCCTTTTCCAGTTTTCAGTCCTGTCGAATAAAAAATAGCAGCTCCACTCGAGTCGTCACAAATCCAATCAAAAGCGCCTAGACTATCTTGCGCTGTTAAAGCTCCACAAGAACTTTGTGATGATTCAAATTGATTATAATAACCTAAGTTCAAACAAGCAGTCTCACAGGCACCTAGGTCCGTGCTGGTGGCTGTGTTTGGTGCACAATCGGTGTTCGTTGCATTATAAGCCTGTAAAGCTCCCGGTGCTCCATCGTTTTTAATATAATAATTCCACTGATAAGCGTGTGAGTAAGTAGGAACAACTTTAGGAAGCCCATAAGTGACTTGATTGTCAGTATTGATGCTCGCGTTGGAAGTATTTCCAGAAAGACCATTCACAGATCCAGCTGCAATGGTGAGAATGACATCTCCTTCACCGCCACTAATGGCCGTCGCTTTTGCCAAAAAGAAAGTCCCGCCACTAACATGTGTCAGCGTCCAAGTAATTCCGCTCGTCGTGCTTGAAGTGTCTACAATATCCGAAACTGTAAAGGTACTCTGATCAATTGCTTCATCCCACGTCACTAAAAATTCAATTGGAAGAAGAGCTGTCGGATCCGTCTGGCCAGTGTTTTGAGTAATCGTCGGTGTTGGCTTCACAAAATCAAAAGCCATGGCTGGTGAACAGGCTAAGCTTGTGTTTCCAGCTGTGTCTGTCGTGGTGACTCCGAAGTAATAAACTCCATCGGAAGCAGGAAGAAAATTTGGAGCCGTCGCTGTGTTCGCTGCGTCTGCATTTGTGGTGCAAGCTGCGTTCGAGTAGAAGTTAAGCGCTTCACTGGCGAAATTTGGATCTGTGCTTAGATTCCACGTCGCGGCAGTCGCCACGTTCCTCGGATTCGGCGTGGCTGGACTCCACGCTAAAGAAGTCGCATTCGTTGGGCCAATACTCAAAACATGCATTTCATTACTACAAACACTTAAAGCAGAAGTGTTTCCAAGTGCATCGACACTGGAAACTTTAAAAGAATATTTTCCGTTGTTCACACCAGTAAAAGGCAA
>Ga0209187_1001297_pt1 | contig 30277 bp, 17 predicted proteins | sample BantaG_FD_187430 | JGI IMG/M metagenome (GOLD analysis project Ga0209187, IMG submission 187430) | Marine algal microbial communities from Bantry Bay, Ireland - BantryBay_4 metaG (SPAdes) (version 2) | ecosystem: Host-associated > Algae > Red algae > Unclassified | place: Bantry Bay, Ireland...
AAATCGTATTCTGCTAGTGGGCATGATCAGGAAGTGATATCTTTTTAAAGCTAGTACCTAGCGCCTAGAACCTAAGACCTTCTTAATGCGCCCAAAGCAAAAAGCCTCAAAAGAACAAAAAATAAGGATTATGGTCTGATATATCCACTCAATAGACACAGAATCAATAAAATAACAATATCTCTAAGTAGCATTAGCTCACTGATATAACCTTGAATACGAGTGAAGCCGAAAATCAGCCAAGATTTTTCAGCCTTTGCCATACTTTTATTTATAAAAAATACTATTTTTGCGTTCGTTTTTGAATTATGCGGGCGTGATGGAATTGGTAGACATGCTAGACTTAGGATCTAGTGCTTCACGGCGTGAGAGTTCGAGTCTCTCCGCCCGCACAAATTCAAAACTTCTTTTCTAAAATAAAATTTCCAATAATGTCCACTGTTGTAAAAGAAAACGTTGATGCGTTGAACGCGAAAATCATCGTAACACTTAAGCCTGAAGACATCAATCCGAAGCTGAATACCGAGCTCAAAAAATTGAAAAATACGGCTTCCCTTAAAGGATTCAGAAAGGGTAAAACACCTCTTGGATTCATTAAGAAAATGTACGGACAAGGTGTGATGAGTGATGTGGTCAATAAAATGATTCAGGAAGAGCTCTCTAAGTTTCTACAAGAAGAGAAGATCCAGTTTCTTGGACAACCTATACCAGCGGAAGATCAAGAGCAAATAGACTTGAATGTGAATGAGGTGAGTGATATGGTATTTAAGTTTGATCTAGGACTGACTCCAGAATTTGAGGTGAAAGGATTGGATCATGTTTTTGATCACTACACTGTAGCTTTAGATGAAAAGGCAGTGGAAGGAGAGATCGAAAATATGCGTAAGCAATTAGGAGACAGAAAAGAGGTAGAGAAGAATATCGAAGAGGGGGATTTCTTTAAAGTAGATGCTGAAGAAGTTAAGGAAGATGGGTCGACTGGGTGGGCTACAACCATCTCCTTATTATATAAGTCATTGACTCCTGAGTCACAAAAGCTATTCTTAGGAAAAGACAAGGGTGATGAAGTTGAGTTTGACGTAACGAAGCTCGAATCCGAAAAAGATGATAAGTATATTCGTAAATATATATTGAGCGTGACGGATGCAGATGCAGATGCGGTGATCGGTAACAACTTTAATGGTAAAATCACTGAGATACTTCGTGTATTTCCTGGCGAATTTACTGAAGACAACATTAAGAAGGCATTTGGACCTGATACCGAGATTAAAGACGAGGCGGGTGTACGTGAATTCATAAGTGGCGAAATGTCTAAGTGGTCATTGAAGCAAAGTGATAGCATCCTGATGCGTGAAATACACGATAAGCTGATCGATGCTAATGATATTGAATTTCCGAAGGAATTTTTACAGCGTTGGCTCAAAACAAGCTCTGATGACCCCTCTAGAGGCGATACTGATGAAGCGTACCAAGGATTTGTCCAAGGTCTGAAGTGGAGATTGATCGGTAATAAATTGGCTGAGAAGCATGATGTAAAGGTAGAAGAAGCTGATATCCTTGAAGCTGCAAAAGCTAATCTTCGTCAGATGTTTGGCGGTGGTGCTGGACTCGATGACGCTATGATGACTCAATATGCGAAGCAAATGATGGAGCAAGAAGAATTTTTCAATCGTTCTTACGCTTCTGCATTCAATGATAAGATATTGCATGTGCTTAAAGATGAGGTGGCTACTAACAAAAAGGAGGTGAGCAAAGAGGAGCTTGATAAAGTAATGGAAACCTATCGTCAAAAAGATGCGCCAGCGCCAGAAGCTGTAACTGAGGAAGAATAAGCGCAGTTAAAAGTTAAAATTTAAAAGTGCTTTTAGCCTTTAGCTATTAGCATTTGGCTTATAGAGAACAGCTAAATGCCAATAACTAACGGCTAATAGCCTGCAACATTAATTCCTGTAAATATGTCTGTATTTCTGTCACAATGTCTAAATTAGAGCGTTAAATCCATGTGGCTATGTTTTTGAGGTAAACCTCGTAGGCACACCGTATTACAAAACTTGAAGGGGCGAAAAACCGTTTCTATTATAAAAGCAAAATATGTTTTCAAAAGACGAATTTCAAAAATACGCAGTGAAGCATCTTGGTATCAACAGCCAAACTCTGCATGATTACCAAAAACATACGGATGCACAAGCTAATATCAGTAATGATGGCATCATCCTTAGACCTAATATCATAGAAGAAAGACAAATGAATGTCGCAATCATGGATGTATTTTCACGATTGATGATGGACAGAATCATTTTTCTAGGTTCACCAGTAGTAACTGAAGTGGCGAATATCATCCAAGCACAGTTATTGTTTTTAGAGTCAACAGATCCAAAGAGAGACATCCAGTTGTTTATTAACTCTCCAGGTGGGTCTGTTATTGATGGTTTGGGTATCTATGATACAATGCAGTATGTGAGCCCAGATGTAGCAACTATTTGTACAAGTATGGCGGCATCTATGGGTGCAGTATTATTGAGTGCGGGTGAAAAAGGAAAGCGTTCAGCTTTACCGCATTCAAGAGTAATGATTCACCAACTATCAGGTGGTATGCAAGGAACATTTAGTGACATGGAAATCCGATACCAATTGTCAAAAGATTTGAGACAAGAACTGTACGGTATCTTGGCTAAACACTGTGGAAAAACATTTGAAGAAATCGAAAATGACTCGGATAGAGATAATTGGATGGTGGCACCACGAGCTAAAGAGTATGGCCTGATCGATGAGGTATTGGATAAGAAAAATCCACGTAAAGACGATTCTAAGGCTTAATTCTTAGAGAAATCAGTTCCTTTTTAGGAATTTTAACAATTATTAAGCCTATCAAATGTATATTTGATAGGCTTAATTTTTAAAAATTAACTTTCGATCGTTCTATATAACATTAGTGAAGGTGTTGGTGTTTAATATGATAGGACGGCTTAAATTAAATATTTTGTATGCGAAAAAATGAAAAAGGTTTTAGATGCAGTTTTTGTGGAAGAGACAAGTCTGAGGCGTTAATATTGATAGCAGGCGTAGATGGTCATATATGTGAGACATGTGTAGAACAAGCTCAAGAAATTATCTCTGATGAGTTGTATGCATCTCAGCAAGGTGCTGAATCCGATGATGGCTTAGGTGTTGACTTGGTACTACCCAAGGATATCAAAACGCACCTTGATCAATATGCGATAGGACAGGATGAAGCTAAGAAGTTTCTTTCAGTTGCCGTTTACAATCACTACAAGCGTTTGCGACAAACGAAGACTGATGATGTAGAGATCGAAAAATCTAATGTGCTTTTTGTTGGTAGTACGGGTACGGGTAAGACCTTATTAGCGAAGACTATCGCTAAGTATTTGAATGTACCATTTGCTATCGTAGATGCTACTGTGTTTACGGAGGCAGGATATGTAGGTGAAGACGTTGAAAGTATATTGAGTCGTCTACTTCAAGTCTGCGACTATAAGGTAAACCAAGCGGAAAGAGGTATCATTTATATTGATGAAATAGACAAGATCGCACGCAAGGGAGATAATCCTTCGATCACAAGAGACGTATCGGGCGAAGGTGTCCAGCAAGCCATGCTAAAGATGTTAGAAGGCACTGATGTCAATGTGCCACCACAAGGAGGTAGAAAGCACCCAGAGCAAAAATTGGTAAAAGTAAATACTGAGAATATATTATTTATCTGTGGAGGTGCTTTCGATGGTATCGAAAAAATAATTGCCAATAGACTAAATACTCAAGTTATTGGTTTTGGTAATAAGCAGAAGCAAAAAGTAGATAGAGAGAATCTTTTGCAGTATATCACCCACAAAGATTTGAAATCTTTTGGACTTATACCAGAGATCATTGGACGTCTACCAGTCTTAACTTATCTAGAGCCATTAGATGTCAAGGCACTACGTAGAATTATCACTGAACCTAAAAATGCGATCATAAAGCAGTACAAAAAGCTTTTCGATATCGAAGGTATTGAACTTTCTTTCACAAAAGACGCGATTACTTTTATTGCCGAGCAAGCACTGGAATATAAACTCGGGGCTAGAGGTTTGAGGTCGATCTGTGAGGCAGTTATGATGGACGCTATGTACGAGCTACCTTCTCAAAAGGAGGTGACCAAGTTTGAGGTGACGAAGACATATGCTAAAGAAAAGTTGAGCGGCTCTATGTTGAGCAAGCTGCGGGCAGCGTAAATAGAAAGTGTTATTTTGCTGTCCCTCCAGGCTTTGCCTTTGTTTAATTTGTTTAATCGTTTATTAGCTAGCGCTCCCAGCTCTCCATTTGTTTAATTGTTTATTAGCTAGCGCTCTCAGATTCACATTTGTTCTATCGTTCATTAGCTAGCGCTCTTAACTTGGCTTTGTTTATTTACTTGCGCTTTCTGATCGGCCCTTTTTTATGTGTTTATTTGTTAAAAAAGGAAAAACAGTTAACCGATTAAACATTTTTAAACAACTTTTTAATAAACACTTTCTTACCTTACTATTAGATCAAAACACTAATCTAGTATGAGTCCTAAAATTAGAAAAATAGTTACTTGGGTTATTACGGGTTTATTATCCTTATTGATGATAGCTGCTGGAATTGGTAAATTCTTGAGTTCTGGTGAAGGTAGTAACGACACACCAAACTACTTTTTAGTTTTTTCTGATGCTACTTGGGTTCCGATGCTAATTGGGTCACTTGAAGTCATTGCAGGCCTTGCTATAGCGTTCGTTTCAAAGTTAAGAGTTCCTGCAGCAATAGGAGTGATGCTATTGATGCTTTGTGCTTTATATGCACACATCCAAGCAGAGGGAGATTTCAGTAATTCTGCTGGTGCTATTTTGGGCTTCGTTCTGGCTGGTTTAGTCATTTTCCTATGGCGTGATTATCATCTGGTAGTAAATGTTCCGAGCAGTTAGGCATTGAGATATTTTGCCAGCATACAATATCAAGGAGGGCAGTACGCAGGCTGGCAAAGGCAACCCAATGCAAATAGTGTTCAAGCGGAGATAGAGTATGCGCTATCTACGGTGTTCCGCGAGAAGATTGGAAGCATGGGTTGTGGTCGCACTGATGCGGGCGTACATGCAAGTCAATTTTTCTTTCACTTCGATACAGAATTTCTGGCGCCAGAGCAACAAATCAATCGACTCAACGGCTTTTTACCTAAAGATATAGCTATACTGGGTATTCATTCAGTAGAGGAGGAAGCACACGCGCGCTTCGATGCCAACTACCGAGCTTATGAATACCATGTTAGTTTTAAAAAAAATCCTTTTCAGTCGGACTTGATTTGGCAAGTCCCTTCGCAAGGGACAAATATAGATTTTAAACAGCTCAATCGAGTTGCGGATTTGATTAAACAGTACGATACCTTTTTTCCATTTTGCAAAACTAATCATGATGCCCATACTTTGGAGTGTACGATTTTTGAATCTCGATGGCAAAAGCAAGAAAATGATAAGTTGGTTTACCATATTGCCGCCAATAGATTTCTTCGAGGAATGGTTCGATTGATCGTCGGATGTAGCATAAGAGTTGCTACTGGAAAACTTTCTTTTGACGAAATAAAAAATGCATTAGAAGATCAAACAAGAATTTATAATGCGTATTCAGCTCCTGCTCAGGGACTTTTTCTAACTAGGGTTGATTACCCAGATAGTGTCGGATTACCATTAACATAAGTGGTTCAACAATATATTTGCACTTTGGCTTTAATATTGCTTTTTTTGAATTGAAAGTAGTCTCAGTTTTGAGATTGCAATTAATCAAATTAATCTTTTAAGTCCATGAAGATTTTAAAATTTACGACCAACATCCAATCAAAACCTGGAGTGGCGGCTGTATCCAACTATATTGATAAGTGGGATGAAGTTGTCAACTGGGAGATTGAAACATCAAGCAAGGAAAATATTTTAACCGTGCGAGGTGAGGTTACGAAAGCTAAAGTATTAGGAGCTGTAAAAAGAGCTGGTTTTCAGATTGCAGCAGTTGCCTAGGTTCTTCAAAAACGAGTTAACCAAATCAATAATTACCTAAAAAAATTAAACGCCCTTTGTCCATGTGTTCAAAGGGTGCTTTTGTTTTATCGAAGATCATTTTTTTATCTATGTAGTGACCAAACTCGGATACAATGGAAACTTCTCCATATGGCTATTTACAGCCTGCTTTACCTTCGCGATGGTAGCAGTATCTTCTGGGTTTTTGATAATGTCATCTACCCATTCTACTACTTGCTTACAATCCTCTTCTTTAAATCCACGTGTAGTCACCGCAGCTGTACCTATTCTTATACCAGAAGTCACAAAAGGCGACTCCGTGTCGAAAGGAACCATATTTTTATTCACTGTGATATCTGCATCGACTAGTGCTTGTTCAGCAATTTTACCATTTACATTTTTAGATCTTAAATCTATCAGCATGAGGTGATTTTCTGTGCCTCCAGACACTAGATCATACCCTTTGTCAACAAAAGATTGCGCCATAGCTTGTGCATTTTTAATGACCTGCTTTCCGTAGCTCGTGAAAGATGGATCAAGCGCCTCACCAAAGGCAACTGCTTTAGCTGCGATGACATGCTCTAAAGGTCCTCCTTGCATACCAGGGAATACTCCACTATTTAGAATAGACGACATCTTGATTGGATTGCCTTTCTTGGTAGTACGACCCCATGGATTTTCTATATTCTTACCCATCATGATGAATCCTCCTCTTGGGCCTCTAAGTGTCTTATGGGTAGTAGACGTTACGATGTGACAATGTGGAACTGGGTCATTTAATAATTTAGCAGCAATCAATCCTGCAGGGTGTGCAATGTCAGCCAATAACAACGCGCCTACACTATCCGCTATCTCTCTAAAATGCGCGTAGTCCCAGTCTCTCGCATATGCGGAGGCGCCGCAGATAATCAATTTTGGTTTTACCCCTTCAGCTTTGGCGGCTACTTTATCCATGTCGATTAAGCCTGAATCTTTCTCCACACCATAGAAATGCGGCTTGTATACTTTGCCACTATAGTTGACTGGAGACCCATGCGACAAGTGTCCTCCATGACTCAAATCGAAACCAAGAATCGTATCACCAGCATTCAGACAAGCTAAGAATACTGCGGCATTGGCCTGTGCTCCAGAATGAGGCTGTACATTAGCATATTCCGCACCAAAAAGCGTTTTTAGTCTGTCGATAGCCAGTTGCTCTACTTGATCTACTACGGCACATCCACCATAGTATCGCTTTCCTGGGTATCCTTCGGCGTACTTATTAGTAAGACAAGTGCCCATGGCATCCATTACCGCTTGGCTGGTAAAGTTTTCTGAGGCTATAAGTTCAACTCCTTCTCGCTGTCTATGGAGCTCAGCATTTATTAAATTGAAGACTGGATCAGTGTGATTCATCGAATATTGATTTTTATTCTAAAAATTGATTCTTAACATCCTTTACACGGTTTCCATTTAACATTTTAAAATGTAAGTGGAATTAAATTTAAGATTTACTCAAATGTACAAATAAGTCTAAATCTACTGATCATATTTGTGCCACATTGAGTTGATTATAACATAAAGCCAAGAAGTTGACGTTTATGAAATACGTATTACAACTATGATATATATTTAGTAATTTTGACTCATCAATAATTTAACAATCGTGTTAGCAAGATTTAGCATTTTTATGCTGCTCCTACTTTGGGTCACTGCGTGTATGGCGAGGGCAGAACGACTACGAATTTCGTTTCGTTCAGATCCTGCTACCAGCATGGTGGTGGGCTGGGATCAAATGATGGGTGATAATCCAGTATTATACTATGATACCCAATCACATCAAGGGGATGTGGTCAGCTATGCCAATCAACAGGGTGTTGATTCGCAGAATGACTATGCAGGGATGCAGAACAAGTTTGTCCGCTTACAAGATCTTTCTCCAAATACGATCTATTATTTTGTAATTGCTGATTCTGAAGGTGTTAGCCAAGAATATTCATTCGAGACCCTACCCGATGATTCTAAAGAACGCATTTCTATCATAGCAGGAGGAGATAGTCGGAATTATCGCGAGGCTAGACAGGCAGCCAATTTAATGGTTGGTAAACTACATCCGCATGTGGTAATGTTTGGCGGAGATATGACTGGAGGTGATACCGCTAAGCAATGGATACGTTGGATGAATGACTGGCAATTGACTACTAGCCCAAGCGGACGCATGACTCCGATCATCGCCACTAGAGGTAATCATGAGTACAGTAATACCTCCATTGTAGCACTTTTCGATGTACCTACAGAATCTAACTACTATAGCCTGCCGATTGGTGGAAACTTAGCGCAACTGTATACGCTCAATTCACTCATCCCAGCTGGTGGAGATCAAGCTGAATGGTTAGAAGATGAATTGATTAGAAGCCATGAAAATGTATATTGGCAATTAGCGCAATATCACTTTGCCACACGACCACATACATCTCGCAAGGCAGAAAATAACGATCAATGGCATTATTGGTCTAAGCTCTTTTTTAATTATGGAGTAGACCTTGTAGTTGAGTCAGATGCACACGTAGTAAAGACTACATATCCAATCAGACCAAGTAAGAAAAGAGGCTCCCAACAGGGCTTTATACGAGACGACAAGAGAGGTACTGTTTATATTGGAGAAGGTTGCTGGGGCGCACCACTCAGAGATAACAACGATGATAAGAAGTGGACCAGAGCGAGTGGCAGTTTCAATCAGTTCAAATGGATTTTTATTGATCGCGAAGGAATTGAGGTCCGTACTGTTAAGACTGATAATTCTGAGGAAGTAGGTAATGAATGTATCACAGATCGATTTTGTGTCCCCTCGAATATCAATATCTGGAATCCTTCTACGGGTGATGTTTTGTACATTGAACAAAACAAAGATGTACGCTATATAGGTGAAAGCGATTCTAATCTTAAAGTAGAAGTACTAGATTTCAATGCCACTTCTAAGGATGATAAAAAAGAAATTAAATGGATTACCAAGAATGAAAATGACACTGTAAATTTTGAATTACAAAAGGCAAAATCTCTTGGCAAAAGGTATACCACTATCGCTACGGTCAATGGGCAAGGCAGCTCACAAGAAAAGAACTACTATTGCTTCATTGACAAGGATGATTCTGCAGAATCCGCTTATCGCCTCAAAAAAATCTCTTCTCAAGGGGTGACGCTTTTCTATTTGAGGTAAGCTTAGCAATGGTGAATTATGAAATGCCAAGCTAAAATGTTCGGCACTTATATATCAACACTACTCGAAACTAATTAATATTTAGTGACTATCCGCATATTGGGTAGCGATCAAAGAAACTGATTAATAAATTAACTTAATTATTATTTTGGACTCTGTCTGTTTTAAATTTTTAGTTAGAATAAGAGAAGAATCATTCTTATGGCAAAATTCAACCTAGGAGAATACACCCAGTATTGAAGGGTTTAGCATGAGGGAGCGTTAAAAAACTTTCACAACTGGGCAGTTTTTTGTTTTTTTTGCTGTCAAAAAGAAAGTGAGAGAGAAGCGACCCATATCTATAACTGTGAAGTCCCTGCGCTCAGGATTTTAAAAGCAAATACCAAATTCTACTACCCAACATGCGGATAGTCAGATAATATTTTAACAATCTATCTTTTCTATAAGTAACTAACTTAGGTTTTTAGTTATTACTGCTAATGTTATATCCAATAATGAGTATTGCAATCGGTACTTAAAGTGAAAATATATCTGTAATTCCAGAACCGAAACATCCCTTGGTTACGAGTATCGGTTCCAGAATTGCATAGGCAAAACTTATTAATCCAGCAACCAAAAGCACTTTACCAAGTAGTTGTGCATGATGCGGAAAATCGTGCAAATCATCAACGTTTGAACTAAAAAAGCCAACGCACAGTCAAGCATATTTTAATTTTTTCGTACCTCAAAAAATAAAAAGAGCTTGCCTTTTCCAACGCTACCCGAAGAAAGTTTATTTACTAGATGCGAATTAATTTGACTTTATTATTTTCAAAAAAATTAACTTTGCGGGTTAATAAATTCGTATTTTACAAAAAACCAAAAAAAACACTAGAAAATAATAATGAACGGACAAAAAACTATAGATTTAATTGGTTTAAACAAAGCCATTTCTACTGCTTCGAAAGGCAAGAAACTGTCCGAAAGTAAATATATTGTCTTGAACCAAGCAAAAGAGTTTGGCATAGATTCAGTTTATTTTAATACTGATGAAAACGACAATAGCTTTCCTGCTATATTTTTAAAAAAAATAAACTCATTCGATACAGATTCTTTAAAAGAAATTGCAAGCACTCACAAAAATGCTTGGAACTTTAAAAAAGTACTATTTCTTTATGTTTACTCTGAAACTGAAATTCGTATATACAACTGTTCTGAAAAACCTATAATCATCACTAAAGATAATTTTGATTATAATAAAGAACTACAAAACATTGAAATAAAGTCTTATGAATTTTCTGACAAAGAACAAATTCAAGAACTGAATCAACTTTTTTCAACTATTGCAATTGACACAGGAATTATCTGGACTATAGAAAAAGCTCAGTTTATTAGAAATAAAATAAACTTACAACGCAGAGTAGATAAGTATTTAGTAGATAGTTTAGTTAACACAGCTAATCAACTAGAACAACAAGGGCTTGAAATTAATTTTATTCATAAAATTATTCTTCGTTCTTTGTTTCTATTATACTTAGAAGATAGAGAAGCTACAGATGAGAAATTTTATTCTAAAATTAGAAAGGGAGCAAAATCCTATTTTGACATTCTAAATGATGTAAACTCTACTTATGATTTATTCGATAAATTAGAAGAACATTTCAATGGTAACGTTTTTACTTTAGAAGATGGAGAAAACATATCGACTAATCAACTTCAATTAATTAAAAAATGTTTTGTTAATGGTAATGATAACACACCACAAATAAATCTATTTGAGGATTGGAGACTATTTGATTTTAGTATCATTCAAATAGAATTGCTAAGTGAAATCTATGAAAACTTTTTATTTAAAACTGACCCTGAATTAAAGAAAAAAACAGGAACATATTATACACCCCCTTCTTTAGTTGAATTTATTTTAAATGAAAAACTACCTATTAATAAAGGAGAAACAAATTATGATATAAAGATTTTAGACCCTTCCTGTGGCTCTGGAATTTTTTTAGTGGAAAGCTTTAAACGATTAGTAAAGCGTTATGAGAATTCTCATAATGAAAAACTAACCGACTTTAATAAATTAAAAAAACTACTTACAGATAATATTTTTGGAATTGAATTACATCCCCAAGCGATTAAAGTAGCTGCTTTTAGTTTATACTTAGCTTTAGTTGATAATCTAAACCCTAAAAATATTTGGCAAAATAAAAATCATAGCTTACCAAATCTTATTAATAATCCAGAAGATAAATCATTAAAAGTACATGGAACAAATTTATTCTGTAGAGATACTATTACTGAAAATAAAGAAATAGAAAATGTAGAATTTAATCTTGTAGTCGGAAATCCACCGTTCGGGACTACTGGTTTACTTGAATCAGTGAAAAACTATTGCAAACAGTTTGATTTTGCTAAAGAAATGGTTTTACCGTTTTTACATAAATCCACAAAGTTTGCACCAAATGGAGAAATAGCCCTAATATTTAACACCAAAGTTTTAACTAATACAGGAAGAACTTATCAAAACTTTAGAAAATGGCTATTTAATGATTGCTATGTAAATAAAGTTTATAATTTTTCTATACTTCGTAATGCAAAGAAAAATTTTGGTGGCCAATTATTTGGAGATGCAACAGGACCTATAAGCATTGTATTTTACCAAAAGGAACAACCAACAAACCCTTCTGAAACAATAACTTATTATGCCCCAAAAACTTACATCAAGTCAAATATAATTGAAGGTTTAAACATCGACTTTTCAGATTTAAAACATTTACCAAGAGAGGAATGTCAAAAACCCAACACTAAAATTTGGAAGGTTGCAATGTGGGGAGGAATGAATGATTGGGAATTAATTAACAAATTAAATAAACGCAACGACTGCTTTAAAAATTATTTGATTAAAAATAATATTGAGTATGGCTCTGGTTTACATCCAAAAGAAAAAGAAGAAAATAAAATATTAGTTAGTGGTAAACACATAGGCACTTCTGAATTTAATAAATATTACACTCTAAAAAATAAGAGCCAAAATATAAGCGGAGAATTTAGAAAAAATAACACAAATTTATTCAAACAACCTCTAGCTGTAATTAAAGAAGGTATTACAAATAAGAATATCCTAGCCAGTTATTTTGACTACGATATTTTCTATAATAAAGCTGTATATGGTTTTTCCTCTAATAATACTGATAAATTAAAATCAATTGTTATTACATTTAACTCAAATTTAGCGACATACTTCTTCTTTCTGACTTCTTCATCTTGGGGTATTGAAAGAGATAGAATTGTTTTAACCGAATACTTAAATTTCCCTTATCAAGAACTAGATTTACAACAAATTCAAGAACTTAATTTTCCGAAATTAAATTTTGAGGAAAACAATTCCTTATTTAATCGAGATAAAACATCTTTTGAAACGAATCAATGGGATTCAAAAATTATGAAAAAATATAATCTTTCATTTAAGGACTTAATTAGTATTTCAGATATAGTTCAAATTTCAGTTGATTTATTCCATACACAAGAAAAATCAAAAGCATTATTTCCCGTACTTCAAGAGCAAGTACAGATATTTAGCACATTAATTTCAAATGAATTAAATAATTTTCTTGATGGACAAGGTTTATTTGCAAATGCTACAAATTTTAATTCTATCAATAGATTTAGTCCTTTAATGATGATTAAAATTTCTTTTAATGAAAAGATATGCGAAACTTTTCAATCAGAAGAATTTATTGATGATGAATTAAAAAAACTCGATAAATACTTATGGGAAGAAAAAGCCATCAATATTTATTTTAGAAAAAAATTCAACTATAAATCAGGGAATAATATTTATATCATTAGACCAAATCAAAGAAGATATTGGTCGCATTCAATGGCATTAGAAGATGCTTCAGAATTAATTCTTGAAATTTTAAATGAGAATTAATTATGGCATTAAATACGAATATTCACCAAAAATTCAAAAAGGCATTTGAGTTTAAATGTTTCAGTTTAATTATAGACGCTTATCAGGTAACAATAAATGAAAAAATAATCCAATCAGATTGGAATGAAAATGATATCTCACAAGAACTGTGCGAAAAATTAGATTGCAATCCTAAAAGGTTGAAATGGTCTATTTCTGCAACTAGAGAATTTCATTTATCAACTACAACAAATAAAAGGAAAGGATTTGCTGATAAATTACCAAGAGTAGATTTAAGAATGTCTAGTATAAATTCAAAACTAGAATTTAAGTATTTTTTTGAAGCTAAGCGATTAAAAGAAAATAATTCCGGACTTAAAAGAAATTATATAGATGATGGTATGGACAGATTTACTTCCAAAAAATATCCATCAGGCTGTATGTTAGGCTTCTTACTGCAAGGTATTGTGATCAAAACTGTAGAAGGAATTAATAAATTACTAATTAAAGACAAAAGAAACACTCAAACTCTGAATTCGAAAAAGAATGATTTTTATAAAGATTATTTTGAATCCAATCATATCGAAATTGGGGTTTTAAAACATTTAATATTTGACTTTACAAATATGGCTAATTAGGAATATTGCCAACGCTGTAAGCCATACACATTTGAAATTCGCACCGGCCGACATGAAATACAAACCAAAAATTGCAAAAGAGTATATCTTGCCTACGCTCAAACAGAACTAAAAAACCAACATGGGAAAACAAAGCTGAACGTGAAAAGCACTATGCGCAACAATGTATATAAAACATAGCTAATATAGGCTTTCCGTGAGGTTTTTACTTCTTTATGAAGTCCGCCAATTTTTTATTTTTGTATATTAGGAAATGAAAAGTTAAACAAAAAAAAACCAGCTTCAAATGAATGAAGCCGGGCTTTTTCTTATTTTGTATTGAAAGAACTATTAGTATCTGATACCAAGAGCCTTTAATGTTTCAATATCTAACTGACCTACAGGAAGACCATTTTCTTTCTGGAATTTAGTAAGAGCAGACTTAGTCTGTGAACCAAATACGTTATCAGAAGGACCAGGGTTATAACCTCTTGATCTCAAAGCATCTTGGATTTGACGGTAAGTGTAATCTGTAACTTGGTTGTTACAGATAACCTCTCTCCATTCAGTAAATCCACCTGGCTTCACTAATCTTCTCTTTGTTACAGTTTGGTACTCCGCAGGAATCTCAACTGATGTAGTAGAAGCAGCAGACTTAACAACTTGTCTAGTCTGAGTCTGGTATTCAGCAGGAATTGCCTGTACTTCTTGAGAAGCAGCATTCTTAAGTACTCTCTTAGTTACTGTAGAAAATTCAGCAGGAATAATTTCCTCTCTTGTCGTAGCAGGAGTCTTCAATACAGTCTTAGTGATTGTCTTGAATTGAGCAGGAATTACTTCAGTTCTAGTCGTTGCAGGAGTCTTCAATACAGTCTTAGTGATTGTCTTGAATTGAGCAGGAATTACTTCCTCTCTAGTAGTAGCAGGCGTCTTGATGATCTGCTTAGATACAGTCTGGAATTGAGCAGGAATTACTTCTTGTCTAGTAGTAGCAGGCGTCTTAATAACACGCTTTGTTACAGTAGAAAATTCAGCTGGAATAGTTTCACTTCTAGTAGAAGCTGGAGTCTTAACGATTCTCTTAGTCTGTGATCCGTACTGTGCAGGAATTTCAACAGTCTTGATACAATCGTCACCACTGTCCGTATACCCTTCGGCACATCCTTGTCTTACTTGCTTAGTTACAGTTTTGAACTCAGCAGGTACCTCAACAAGACACCAAACTAAACAATCGTTAGGATCAGCAGATAGACAGTTTCTGTCTGCTTTCTTCTTAACCCACTTCGTAGAAGCTGGCTTTACTTCGATAGTTTCTGAATCCGTTGTATAACGAGCAGGAACTCTATCGATTCTAGTAGAAGCTTCCTTAATTAATACTTGCTCAGTTACAGTTTCGTACTCAGCAGGAATTGGAATCAATCTAGAAGATTCAGGCTTAACCATAACTTGCTCCGTTATAGTTTCGTACTCAGCAGGAATTGGAATAAGTCTAGTAGCTTCAGGCTTAGACATCATTTGCTCCGTTACTGTTTCATATACAGCAGGAATTGGAATGATACGCTTGGACTCAGGCTTTACCATTACTTGTTCAGTAACAGTTTCATACTCAGCAGGAACTGGAATTAAACGAGTAGCCTCTGGTGATGACATTACTTGCTCCGTTACTGTTTCATAAGTAGCAGGAACAGGAATCAAACGCTTAGTTTCTGGCTTTACCATTACTTGTTCAGTAACAGTTTCAAATTCTTCAGGCTTCGTAAGAATTCTTGAAGATTCTGCTTTAGCTAATACTTGTTCACTTACAGTTTCATATGTCGCAGGTACAACTTCAACTCTAGTAGAGGCTCCTCTAGTAAGAATTTGTTCCGTAACTGTCTCATACTCATCTGGAATCAAGCATTTTGCGTAGCATTTACCTGGTTCATTATTGACCGGAAGGTCTCCAGGCTGTGCCATTACACTTGTTGCTAAGAACAAACATGCAATTGCAAAAAAGATGTTCAATTTTTTCATAATTGAATTATAGTTTTTGATTAAAAAAATGATATTTAAAATTGTGTAATATTCTGTTTTAATTGTCGCGCAAATTTACTTCAAATCTTTCGGATAACATAAATAATACTTGGTAATTATTTGCTCCTTGATAATGTCATGTGAAACCTCTGATAATGGCTTTACCGAGCCTGATTTCATCAATATTTTTATCTCTTTTTTAGAGGTACTATATGCAGTGTTGCGTTCTGATCCTGAGATGATTAGGTGTTCTGTATTAATATTTTCGCCAAATTTTTCTCTCAATTTTGTACCTATTTTCATTTTCTGTTCGTCGTCAAAATCTTGACTACTCAATTCAATGCGAAATAGCCTTCTTGAGATGATAGAAGTCGCCAAAAAGGACAATATTTTATCAGAACTATACTGCCATTTTTTGAGGCTGTAATAGACATCAAAATCGTCTAATTGGGTAAATACTTCAATCAGCTTTTTTGGATCGTCAAAGTCGGATGTAGATTTCTTTTTTAGCAAACTTTCCAATAAGCCCCCAAATGGGAAGTAATTCGGATTTGCTTCTAACAGTTCTTTGGCTCTCCGCACAGTCCGTATAAGCATTTGCTCAGCGATAATTACCGTCTTATGCAAATAAACTTGCCAATACATAAATCTTCTAGCAACTAGAAATTTCTCTATTGAATAAATGCCCTTTTCCTCTACAACCAATTGATTGTCAACTACATTGAGCATACTGATAATGCGCTCATGACCTATAGCACCTTCTTGGACTCCTGTGAAGAAAGAATCTCTCTTCAAGTAGTCCATTCGATCCATATCTAGCTGACTACTGATGAGTTCATGCAAGAATGTTTTGTGATACTCTCCTTTGAATATGGAAATAGCCAAATCAAGTTGCCCATCAAACTCCTCATTGAGATCGTCCATGATCATAGCGCTCAAAACCTCGTGATGAAAGGGCAATATGCTACCTTCAAGTGCATGAGAGAAAGGACCGTGGCCTATATCATGCAACAAAATTCCAATCTTTACACCGTCTTCCTCTGCTTTACTTACAGAGACCCCCTTCTGTCTAAGGATATTGATGGCCTGCTTCATCAAATGAGTAGCTCCTAACGCATGATGAAAACGGGTGTGAAGAGCACCTGGGTAGACATAATCAGTCAACCCAAGCTGCTTGATACGTCTTAATCTTTGAAAATACTTGTGTTCTATTAGTTTGAATATCAGACCACTAGGCATGTCGACTAAACCGTAAATCGGATCATTCAACAATTTATTTTGCGGCATTACTTCGAATTTTTTACAAAGATGGTGCATTCTGCGCAAGAAGTTCACAATAAGCGAAATTTTTCAAGCGTTTATAACCTGCATTTCAAACCGATCCTGCAAACCTTTATCTGCACAGTTTCTATATCATAGACAGCCATATATATTAATTGGTTGCTCCATTTATGTGAACTCATTTATTTTTATCACATTAATTTCACTAAAAATCATTTCATTCGAAAATAGCTCTACTTTTATACATCTTAATACCATTCACATTTTGGATGAAAATGGTATAACTAAACCAATTAAATATGGATATGATCAAGATACTATGGGCAGACGATGAGATTGATTTACTAAAGCCTCAACTATTATTTCTTGAAAAGAAGGGATATGACGTCATCACAGTGAGTAATGGACATGATGCGCTCGAGGAGTGTGAGGAGCGAAATGATATTGATGTGGTCTTTTTGGACGAGAGTATGCCAGGATTGACAGGTCTAGAGACACTAAGCAAGTTAAAGGAATCTGCTCCAAATATGCCAGTCGTGATGATTACTAAGAATGAGGCAGAGACCGTCATGGAGGAGGCACTTGGTAGCTCCATTGCGGACTATCTGATCAAACCTGTAAATCCAAACCAGATCTTGCTTACCCTCAAGAAGATAGTGGATAACAAAAGGCTGATCAAAGAGAAGACAACGACCGATTATCAAATGGACTTCAGGCAGATCTCAATGCAGATCATGGATAGTCCAGACGTCAACACTTGGGTGGATGTATATAAGAAGATAATCTACTGGGAGCTCAAGTTAAATGAGTCCAGTACTTCAGATATGTCAGATATCTTAGATATTCAGAAGACGGAAGCGAACAGAGCATTTTCTAAATTCATAGAGAAAAAATATCCAGACTGGGTCGGGTCTGAAAAAGAGGACGCTCCAATCATGTCGCATAACTTGATGTCAAAAAAAGTCTTTACTCATGTCAGTGATGAGAGACCGACAGTCTTTTTGTTGCTAGATAATCTGCGTATGGATCAGTGGAAAATTCTAGAACCTATTATCACTGATTTATTTAGAATAGAGGAGGAGGACTCCTTTTACAGCATCCTTCCTACGACGACGCAGTATAGTCGAAATGCTATTTTTGCTGGTCTGATGCCTAGTGAGATACAGAAGCATTATCCTGATTGGTGGAAAAATGACATGGACGAAGGTGGTAAGAATAACTTTGAAGGAGAATTGTTAGATGCGCAACTCAAGCGGGTTTTTCACAAACCCATCAAACATGAATACATCAAGGTGACCAATGTAGCCAAAGGGAAGCAGATGCTTAGCAATGCGTACAACTACCTCAATAATGACCTGACAGTGATCGTATATAACTTTATAGATATGCTATCACACGCTAGGACGGAGATGGAGGTACTCAAGGAGCTGGCAGGTGATGAAGCGGCGTACCGATCATTGACGCACTCATGGTTTTTGCATTCGCACCTCTGGGAGATGCTGAAGAATATGGCAGAAAAAGATGTACAACTCTTTATTGCTACTGATCATGGTACGATCCGAGTCCAGCATCCATCCAAGGTGATAGGAGACAAGGATACGACCACCAATCTGAGATATAAAGTGGGTAGAAATTTAAAGTACGCGAACAAGGATGTATTGGAGATCAAGGATCCAAGCAAAGTACTTTTACCAAAGCCTAATATCAGTTCGACTTTTATTTTTGCAAAGGAGGATAAGTACTTCTTGTATCCAAATAATTATAATCATTACAACGCCTACTATAAAAATACCTTTCAGCATGGAGGTATCTCACTAGAAGAGATGGTCTGCCCTATCGTACGATTGGTATCTAAAAAGCAATAGAACATGGATAATAATCTCGACGCACGGTACGTGCCCAAGCTCGACAAGCCGAAGGTGCGTTAGAGGCAAGAGATGGGAGCGTTATATCCATGTGCGGGTGGCTGTGGATGCGTTGCATTGCAACGTATCTGCAAACGGGAAAGCATGGATGTAGTAGCGGACAGCTCGACCACTGACCCCTTGGTCATGTGGGTGACCAAACGTTGCGAAACAAAAAAAGTCCAGTGGACATTTTTAGAGCGGGAACCGAGGCCAACGCCGAGGCGTGAATGAACTTTATGTTCAGTTATTTATTCTTTCTCAGGGCCATCACCAGCCAAGAAAAAAGGCTGGTGTCGTTATGTTTCAGGGCGCGCTATTCGCTTGGTCCTGCGGACTGCCGATGAGCTGCCCGCCAGCTATCGCAGATCATCGACCCCCTTGCACAGCACTTGTCCAAATATTAAGACAGATGTTGTATTATGTCATTTGATCCTTTATTTGCCGCATGTATTAAAGACAGATTCTGAATAAATCTTCTACTACATTTTAAAATACAAATGGTATTATTTACTATTTTGAGCCAGTAAAATTATTCTGATATGAAGTCATGTATTTGGGGTGTTATGATAACAATACTATTGTTTTCAGCTTGTAGCGGTGAATCTAGCAATATGCGTGACTGGAAAGAGCTGGATTTGCTAGAGCATGGAATACCTTTTAGTATCCTCGCGCCGGACAGTGCCAAGGTCGAAACAATAGACTTTGCTAATGTGATGAAGGATGTATCCATTAAGAAAGGTGACGATTTTTTTGTCCAAATATTTGCCTCGGATGCAAATACCACAGACCTAAGTAAGATTAAGGCGGAACAGCTAAGGGAGGTTAAATCAGAAAAGCATTTCAGTAAAATAGTTGAAGATAATGATAAAGGCTTCATCTACGAAAGCAAAAAGGATTCAAGCACAACATATTACGGTTTTCGATATATTCGCCTCCAGGGGACAAAGGAATATATACTTCAAAACGGATTTCGAGGCTTTTTCACCGATGATCAAGCTCGATCTATGTACAAAGCCGTATCTACAGAGCCTAAGAAGTAAATTTCCCGACGAGTATTTTTTCATTAGTGACACAAATTTTGACTATTTCATCAATGGTACTGCATGGCTCTGCGTATTCTGCTGGAATTCTTGTGACTACATATCTTACTTTCCAACCTTTCCAAAATACCATTTTTAGGGTATTTCAGACTCCTACTTTGACACCTATCTTTGCTGTAAGAGATTTAGGAAAAGTTCTATCTCTCGACATGAACACTCAGATTGAAAATTCCCATGAACTGCAATACCGCACCTCTGTCCGATTTCCCACATATCCTCGGACTTGGCCCTAACGTGTTGTAGAAAGTAACCATTGCTTTCGATAGGGCTTATACAGAAAACAAGGTTTTATGAACAGACGGTAATAGAATACAATTCTATTAGCCTTTTGAAATTAAGATTATAATCCACACAAGCTTCGTAGCTTAGATACATCTAGTTGGTATCTATATTCTCGCCTATGTGCGTTATACTCTTGCTCATAAATCCCCCTTTATATTTAATGTAGATAATATCAAGCCCTCCGTTTTTTACAACGGGTGGCTAAATACAATTAAGATGATTAAAGATTTACTGTTATATTTTGCTTTGCTATTATGGTTTGTTGTGCCTTTACAGGCACAACCTACCATATTTGCCGAGGATGTAGAAGGTAAGCCAGGTGACGAAATAGAGGTACTAGTAAAAGCAGAAAACTTCGTTGACGTTGTTGCTATGCAATTTACTTTCGAGTGGGATGCAGATGTATTAGAGTTTGTAGACTTCCCACAGTTTAATCTTATAGAATTAGATTCAAATAATTTTGGTCCTGCTGATAAGTCTAATTATATAATATCTACTTGGTTCGAGGGTCAACTTACACCTACTTCATTTCCTGATAATGAAGTGATGTTTAGCATGCGCTTCAAAGTAATTGGAACACAACAAGATTCAAGCAAACTTTGGTTTTCGGGAAGTGAACTTGACAATGTTGTAAGTGTCAACGGTCAGTCAGCTGAACTCAACACTAGAATAGGAACGTTCAGAACTATGGTAATGTCAAACTCGGCGACTATACTGCCGGACAATTTTGATCTAAGCATCAGCCCTAATCCTTTTCAGGAATCCACTCAAATAAAATTCAATTTAGAAGAGCGACACTCTGATTTTCATGTTGCCATCTATTCCCTAGACGGTAGGGAAGTATATAAGCAGAAGCATAATTTTTCTGCAGGTGAACAAGTATTACAAGTGGATCAAAATATGCTACAGACCACGGGTATGTATTTACTGCACATGACAAGTGAAAACTTACATACTACGCATAAATTAATTTTCGAAAACTATTAACTAATTGTCCCAAAGTCCTAGGATATGAATAAAATTAATATACTACTTTCAATTTGTTTAATTTGGCTTGCATCTGTTCAGCTCACGGCTCAACAGCAGCTGTCATTTGATTTTGCACCATCAACTATCACCGCTGCAGTAGGCGATGAGATTGATGTTGAGTTCCGTGTTGGAAACGGTTTTACTGATTTGATTGGCATCCAATTTGGACTGAATTATAATGGTGCTGCTCTTGAATATATTTCTTTTGATACCACTGGTGGTGCCTTAGGTGATAACCAGCCGCTAGAGGGAGATTACTCCATCGTCAAAAGACCAAACAAATCAGAATTGATTAATGTTTGGACGGATATATTTAATCCAACTCCAGTTACCCTAGCTCCAGGTACTTTATTGTATACATTAAAATTTAAAGTTTTATCGAACATCGGTAACTCTCTTGATATTTTGTGTGGTGGAGATAATATTCAGTGTGAATTTACTGGTACATCACTTGAAAAATCTGATGATATAGTAGTAGATCAACTTGCGGATATTAATGGAGGAGGCCCAGCACAAAATGAAGGCCCTATAAATCTTATTCTAAGCAACGAAACAGCAGCTACGGGATCACAATCTTGTGTTCAGTTTGCAGTAAGTGATTTCGTTGATATTTTATCTATGCAGTTTTCTATCCAGTATGATGAAACGCTTCTTTCATATTCTGGTATATTACAAAATACAGGTAACTGCACAGATCCTAATAATCCTCCTACATCAGGAGTATCTAATCCACTATGTTTAAGTGGTGCAAATATCAGCTTGTTCGAACCTGGGACATTGACGTTTAGCTTCAATGATATCAATAGTGGTAATTCTTTCACCCTAGATGACGGAACAGTAATTATGGATCTTTGCTTCGATGTTACTGGGGCGGGAGGTAATAGCTCAGATATTATTATCGACGGTGAACCTACATCTGTTCAAGTCATTAAGCAAGGTGAAGGCAGTACAAATTTTGGAATCAACAGTAATACTGGATCTGTTACTATATCAGGTAGTGGTGGATCACTGGACGTAGTATCATATACTATAGGTAATACAAGTGCTGATAATGGCACCAATGTTTGTGTTCCAGTTACTGTAGATGATGGATTCGATGATATTTTGGGCTTTGGTTGGAGTGTGGATTATGATTCTGCTATTCTTACATATACTGGAACTCAAAATGTCAATTCAGCTCTAGGAGCAGTAGGTGCTAATGAGCCTAATCCAGGAAATTTATCTTTTATATGGAATGCACCATTTTCACCTAATTCAGAAGTGACTATCGCTGATGGCGATGTGCTTTACGAAATGTGTTTTGATGTTATTGGTACACCAGGTCAGATTAGTGCACTTGAATTTTCAGATAGTCCAAACCCAATCGAAACAGTAAAAGTAGATGGTCCAGATCCTGATTCAGACCCAGATTTGACTATAGTTTCTACCACAGATGGTAATGTTACTGTAAGTAATTCTGGTGGATTCAACTTGATATTTTGCGAAGCTGACGCTTGTTCTGGTGATCAGGTTTGCATACCTCTTGTAGGAACAGGTATCGATGAAATTGCAGCTTTTAGTTTTACACTTAAATATGATATTAATGTTTTAGATTTTAGTAGCTATGAAGAGGATGGCGCGGACTTAGGAGCTTTTGAGCCAATGAATAATCCAGGCAGTATAAACGTAATCTATTTAAATATAGATCAACCACCTGCACCAGGATCATTAACATTACCTGATTGTGCTGTTATTGGAGAATTTTGCTTTGATGTCATCGGTAGTACAGGAACGAGTTCTCCAATTGCTATCACAAGTGATCCAACTGAATTCCAAGCTTCGAAAGTAGGAGATGATGGATTTCCAGAAGAGATCGAAGTAGCATCTACGGATGGCGTTGTAAATGTTGATTGTACGGGCGGAGCAGGTGCGCCTATCTACACTTGTGACTGTGGAGCAGGAGAGTTGATGATCGATGAAGCGGCATCCGTAGTAAGAGATATTACCTGTAATGGTGACTTAGATGGCTCAATCGTCTTGAATGTATCTGGTGGAGAATTACCATTAGCGTACAGCTGGTCAAATGGCCAATCGACTAAGGATATATCTAATCTTGGTCCTGGAATGTATACCATAAACATTACAGATAATGCAGGGACCATGGCAACGGCGACTTTTACTATAAACGAACCTACCGCTATTTCGCCTAACTCATCTGCAATGAATACTACAACGCAGACATCAAATGACGGCTCTGTTTCATTGAATGTGAGTGGAGGTACTTCACCTTACATGTACGCATGGTCAAATAGTCAGTCAACAGCTACCATTTCTAATTTAGCTCTAGGTACTTATAATGTGACTATCACGGATGACAATGGATGTACATTAGTAACTAGCAGAACGGTCGGTACTAAGCTTACTATAGGGCCATCTGGTGGACCTGGATCTCCTGCAGGCACAACTATTATTACTGATGTTCTTTGCTTTGGCGAGAACACAGGGGCTATAGATTTAGCAATTACGGGTGGAGTTGCGCCTGTAAGCATAAGTTGGAATTTTGGCTCTAATCAAGCTTCAGTTTCTGGTCTTGCAGTGGGTAACTACTGCGTGACTTTAACCGACACGAATGGCGATCAAGCTAATGAATGTTATGATATTACTGGTCCTACAAGTGCTTTAGATATTTCTGCCTCCGTAGCTCCACAGACTATTCCAGGAGCTAATGATGGGAGCATTACGCTAACGGTCACAGGTGGAGATGCACCTTACTCTTATAACTGGAATGGACCAAATGTGAATAATATATCTACTAAAGATCTTTCTGGTCTTACTGAAGGTAATTATACCGTAAATGTTACGGATACAAGAGGCTGTGTACAGACTAGATCTTACTTCTTAGAAACTGCAGGAGATGCATTAACAATAGATTCAGGTGCTTCACAAGTAGCAACTATAAGTTGTTTTGGTGAAAATGATGGTGCTATCAATGCAGCAGTATTTGGCGGAGCTACTCCTTATTCCTTTAGCTGGAGTGGACCTGATATGTTCATGGCTAACACAGCTAACATCAGCGGATTGGCTCCGGGTTCTTATCAGTTGACAGTGACTGATGCAAATAACGAAACTGCAGTATCAGTTCAGTTTTTCGTGTCAGAGCCAAGTGCGCCACTAAACGCAACTGCTAACATAACAAATGAATCATCACCAGGTCAAAATAATGGAGGCATTCAACTTGCTGTATCAGGTGGTACACCGGGATACAACTTCAATTGGAGTAACAACAATTTTGGTGCAGATAATTTTGGTTTGACAATGGGTACTTATACAGTGACTATTACTGATGCTAGGGGATGTACTTTTGTAGAGTCATATGTGGTATCTACGGATGCAGATCCATTGGTGATCGATGCGCTTGGATCTACAGTGAATCCTGTCAGATGCTTTGGAGATGCAAACGGATCTATCTCTCCTGTTGTCAATGGAGGTCTCCCACCATATAGTTATGACTGGGGCCCACAAGGAACTACAAGAGACATAAGTGGTCTAGCTGCTGGTCAATACACTTTAACGGTAACAGATCAAAATGGAATTACTGATATTCAAACTTTCTTAGTTCAGTCTCCTAATCAATTAAATATCGTAGTCGGACCTGTAGTGCCTGAAAGTGCAAATGGCAACGATGGATCTATTCAGGTAACTGTATCTGGAGGTACTGCACCATACGCTTACTCTTGGACTAGTAATACTGGATTCTTCTCTACATCAGAAGATATATCGAATCTGGTAGAAGGCAACTACACACTTACAGCGACAGATGCTAACGGATGCCAAGAGCAAGCAATAGTTACGCTGGGGGCAATATTAAGTATCCAGAACAAATTTGAAATAGATGCATCTTGCTTTGGCGAATGTACGGGGGAGATTGATATCGTAGTACAAGGTGGACAGGCTCCTTACTTATATAACTGGACAGGGCCAAATACTTTCACTGCATCGACTCAAGATCTAAATGAATTATGTGCAGGTGTTTACACAGTAACTATTACTGATGCTGCCGGTCAGCAAGTTTTCTCTACTTGCAGAATAGATGAGCCATTATTAGCATTGACTATTGCAAATAATCCAACCATCATCAATGAGATTGTACCTAATGATGGTTCGATTAATATCACCGTGAATGGAGGTACGCCACCATACAGCTACCAGTGGAGTAATCTAGCAACAAGTGAAGATTTGACTGGCTTGAAAGCAGGTTCATACAGAGTGACGGTTACAGACGCTAACGGGTGTATCGTGATCTCACCAGAATATGAAATTGAAAGAATTCCACTCCCATTAAGACTTGAAAATGTAAGTATCAACAATCCTACTTGTAATGGCGACTGCAACGGTTCTGTTTCTCTTCAGATAGTAGGCGGCGATGCTCCATACACGATTACTTGGAATGATCAAAATAGCCAAACGCTATCATCTGTCAATCCAACTTATTCAAGAGAGGATATGTGTGCGGGTGCTTATACATTAACAGTAGAAGATGCAAACGGGCAGATAGAGAATTTAGATGTTGAACTTGTAGACTTAGCAGCAATCCTTATCAGTGCTACTGTAACTAATGAGACTACTGGGATGGATGGTACTATCAATACAACAGTTACAGGAGGCCAACCGCCATACACATACGAGTGGGCACCAAGTACTTTGCCTTCTACACCAGATCAAGAAAATCTAACTTCTGGTTTATATATCGTGACCGTGACGGATGCAAACGATTGTGAAGCAATTGAATCATTTGTAATAGAGAACAACATAGGACCTCTAACAATATTAGAACCAGCAGTAATTAATCAAATAACATGTTTTGGTGATGAAAATGGTAGCATAAATATTACAGTGACTGGAGGGGTATTGCCGTACAACTTCTTATGGTCCGATAACCAAGTTACCGAAGATGCAATTGGTTTAGGTGCTGGAACTTATATGGTTACTGTCACGGATGGAATTGGTACGCAAGTAACAAAAACATATATTATTGATGAACCTACGCAGATTACTGGAGACGATAGAGTACTTATGAATCCATCATCAGAAACTCCTATTAATTGTGATGGACAGGTAGTGATTGAAAATGTGATGGGAGGACAAGCACCTTACACATACATCTGGTCTTCAGGAGAGACAGGGGACACTGCTATAGAATTATGTACTGGTTTACAAAGTGTAATGATAACCGATGCCTTAGGATGTGTTGAGGTGATCGAATTTAATCTTACGACAGATGTAGAAGCACCTTTAGCTATTGCAGCTGCAGCAGTAGATAATATTGACTGTAGTGGAGATGCTACAGGGGCAATTAGTCCCAATGTTGTTGGTGGAGTTTCACCATATGATTACCTATGGAGTACTGGTGATATAACAGCAAATATTGGAGGCTTATTGCCAGGTACTTATTCCCTAACTGTTACAGATATGGATGGTACTGCTATTGATACAACTTTTATGATCGAAGATGCTGAGCCAATAACAACTACCTTCGAAACTACACCTGAATCAATTCCTGGTGCAGGAGATGGTTGTGCTACCGTTTTTGTTCAAGGAGGCTCTTCACCTTACATCTATCAGTGGAATAATCCATCTAATGGCGGTTGCAATACGGCTCAATGTTGCGATTTGGAAGCAGGAACTTACTTCGTTGTTATTCAAGATGCTAATGAATGTATCAAAGTAGATTCAGTAGTAGTTGATGGCTTTATTGAAAACGATTGTGTGATGACTAGAAATATCATCACCCCAGATAAAGATGGTAAGAATGATAGCTTTATTATTCAGTGTGCGCCTGGTACGATCAATACATTAGAAATCTACAATAGATGGGGGCAGTTGGTATTCCTTGCTAACAACTATGATAACTCTTGGGAAGGTACTGATAGAAGAGATCGAAATCTTCCAGCTGGTGGATACTTCTATGTGTTCTTATTAGAAGATGCAATAACTGGTGAGACGGTTCCTTATCAAGGTCATATCACGATACTGAGAGAATAAAAATAAACCCTAGAACACTATTATAGAAAATAAGAAATTTTAATCCATGAGCTTATCAATACATAAAAAAATGAAGTATATACTTTCAGCATTTGCGTGTCTTTTCTTTTTGGGTCTAGCCCAAGCACAGGATGAAAGCATTTATACACATTATCATATCAATCCAGTATTAATTAACCCTGCCGCTGCTGGATTCAATGATTACCATGAAGTGTTTTTGAATACCAGACTGCAATTCACAGGAGTGGATGGATCTCCAAAGTCATACGCCCTATCTTATAACGGAAGAGTAGCACCAACATTTGGTCTAGGTGCGATGATTTTTAGAGAAGATATCGCTTCATTGACTAGAACAAGAGTGCAGTTGAACTATGCTTTCCAATTCAACCGTTTTGAAAATCTTAAATTAGGATTAGGTTTCTCTACGGAATTTGAAGGCAATAGAGTTCCTGCTTCATATATGGATAATCCATTAGTTGATCAGGATGATATTCTATTAATTGAAACGACGGATGGCAAGAGCTATTTTGATGCTTCATTTGGGGTATGGGGTGAGTGGAAAGAAAATACATTTTTTGGATTTTCTATTCCAAACTTGATCAGTCAAAGAATCGATAATATTAATTCTGTAGATCCTGATAATACAGGTCTTGCAAGGTATTATATGTTAGCTGCGGGACATTCTTTCCCTGTGGAGGGATTCAATTTTATACTTGAGCCATCTATCTTAATCAGAAAGGCAAAAGATTCTCCTTTTGGGGTTGATTTTAACCTAAAGGCTAAGTATCTTGAAGAACGAATAATTGCTGGTCTATCCTACAGATCAGGTACTGGAGGAAGCATTGCCCTTTTACTCGGGACAAGATTAGAAGACTCCTTCAGAATATTTTACTCCTACGATTTTACATTCCAAAGATTTCAGAGATACAACAACGGCTCTCACGAGTTGACCTTGAGCTTTGAATTTGGTAAAGATAAAGAAGGTCGAGCGACTAAGAAAAGAAGATAGCGCTCAGATCCTAAGATATGGTTTTTGGGATGGCCTCTCTCTGCAATGGTAGAGGGGGGCTTCCCAAACCTTTTACTTGTACGACCGATTACATTAAGTCTACTTTTTCTCATAAACCGTTACTCAAAGTAAGATCTTGAATCTTACTCCCTTCTTTGAATAGCTCTCTGTCTGAGCAAGTAGTCATTTTTTGAGTTAAAATGATATCCCAACTTTCCTTTAAGGAATGGATAAAACTCGACTACATATCATAAACCGTTTGATAGACTTTAAGCTAGCGCTTATAAGCCTGATCCTTGCCATAGCAGCTATTGCTATGCCTTTCAGCTTATCTAGCCAATGTTTTCTAGCCTGCAATGACCAACTAGAGGTCAATCTCAATCCAGACGGTTTTTTTGTCGTTACACCCGCTCTTCTTTTGCAAGGCAATATTTCAAATTGCCCTAACATCGGTGTTCAGCTTTTCGATGAAAATCTAAATTTTATTGGTGATACTATAACCTGCGAACAGGTGGCTACTACTGTGATCGGAAGACTTATTGATTTTGACACCAATACCTTTTGTGATACAGACCTAAATGTCACAGATAAGAATGCACCCATATTTACTTGCCCAGATATTTTTCTGGCCTGCAATGCTGATACTCATCCAGATACAATTGGCTATCCTCAGGTATATGACAATTGCACTACCTTCGAAAATTCAGATTTATTTTATTCAGATCAGATCGTTGATTTGGCCTGTTTTACATCGGTGAATGGGATGCAAGTGACAGCAAGAATAGAAAGAACATGGTTAGTATCAGACGACAGTGGCAATCAAGGGCAATGCGTCCAGAATATTTACCTTAAAAGAGCAACGCTAAGCGATGTTGTATTTCCTGCCAATCTTTTAGGAGCTAATTCGATTACCTGTGGTACCGATGATCCTAATGATTTTGCTTTGACAGGAGTGCCATTGATAGAGGGGATTGAGATAGACACCAATGGTCTTTGTGATATTTCTGTTATTTATAGTGATCAAGTGTTTAGTTCATGTGGAGGTAGCTCTACGACTTTTAGAACATGGACCGCACTAGATGGATGTACAAATACTACTTCTGAATTTGAACAGATTATAGAACTGGAGGATAAGTTTGGTCCAGAGATCATTTGTCCAGCCGATATTACCGTCGATGCTAATAGTTTTAGCTGTGATGGTACAGTCACTTTACCGGTGATAGGAGGGACGGATGAGTGCTCTTCTTTTACTGTTACTTCTACTTGGGAGTTTGGACAAGGGCCTGGGCCATTCACCAATGTACCAGTAGGGCAACACTTAGTGACCTATATAGCCACGGATGATTGTAATAATAATACCGTTTGTAGCATGGTAGTTCATATTGTTGACAATACGCCACCTACACCCATTTGTGAAAATAGTATCGGAGTGAGTTTATCTCCGCTAGGTGATGCACGCGTATTTGTTGCCACATTTGATGAGGGTAGTTTTGACAATTGCGCGATTGACAAATATGAAGTGAGAAGGGATACACAGTCATTTGGTCCATTTGTGGATTTTAATTGTGCAGATGTAGAAGTCCCATTTGTCTTGGTACAACTGAGGGTATATGATGACAATGGTTTATTTAATGATTGCTGGATCCAAGTTACAGTTAACGATAACTTTAGCCCTGCTATCACCTGTCCAGCTTCTGTTACTGTGGATTGTCAAGATGACTTGACTGATTTCGCTCTGACCGGTTTTCCTAATGTTACAGATGCGTGTGGCGTTGATACGATCTATTATGAAGATACCTCCAATTTGAGCTGCGGAGTAGGGACGATCGAGAGAAGATGGACCACTACCGACATACATAACAATACAAGCTTCTGTATTCAAACTATAGATGTGGTGGATAACGCTGTACTCG
>Ga0209187_1001299_pt1 | contig 30239 bp, 32 predicted proteins | sample BantaG_FD_187430 | JGI IMG/M metagenome (GOLD analysis project Ga0209187, IMG submission 187430) | Marine algal microbial communities from Bantry Bay, Ireland - BantryBay_4 metaG (SPAdes) (version 2) | ecosystem: Host-associated > Algae > Red algae > Unclassified | place: Bantry Bay, Ireland...
GCTGAAAGCTTTGCTCGATAGCTGCTGTCAAACAGCGAACCAATGTAAGAACGCTGGAGAAAACGACTGTCCAGGCACTGATAAGCCTGCAGTTATATCAACTGATCAATTCACGAATCACACCTTCAGCCTCTTCCACACTGGAATACGTCAACGAATAAAAATTCAGATGTTGCGCCCAGCTTACCAGGCGCTCTATATGCGCAGGCTCGATGGGTGTAGGCAAATAGCAACCGCTCTGCATTAGACGGGACAAGGCGGTTGGCCTGTCTATAGCGACAAGCTCGGTATCGGCGTGAGCGCGATAACATGGGAAGCACACTATCGAACAGGGAACCGCATGAGTACAGACTTGCACATCGTCCGGTGGTAAATACCGTTGCTGACTACCTGGTAATCCAAAAGCTGTCTGCTGTGGCAGGTGATCGAACCACTGTGCCAATATATTCCATGAACCTTCCTTAATAGACATGGCGATCGGTATGGGAACCATGTTCATCGGGTCTGCTGCTACGTGCACAGCGTCGTCGTTTATCAATTGATAGCCATGTGATATCAGGTAGGCGGTTAGTGTGGTTTTGCCACTGCCGCCGCGTGCCGTTAGCAATATACCCTTGTTGTCTCGTGCAACGGCTGCTGCATGAAGTGTGAACGCATGCGATTCTATAAAGCTTACCAGCACATTCAATGCCCGCAGACACACCAGCGCTGTGTTTTCGATAGAGATACCGGTGTCTAGCGTTTGCCCGTTATAGACAATGGGGAAGCGACCATTTTCTTCAAAGATATCAACACGCAGTGATATGTCCGTTTGTACAACCGATTCGCCCAAACGGCTGAATGACTGAAGCTGCGCTACGACCGCAGCTGATTCGCTATGTACCGTTATGGTGGCACTGGGTAGATGGATAACTAGCTGATCGACAGGCTGCAATGGCCTATGGGGGACATAATCGGTATCTGGCTCATGGGTCTGAGTGGGGCGAAAGGAGGGTAGTTCACCCGCATCCCATTGTTGTACCAATACGCGCACATCTTTTTCGATCTGCTCGCGCCTGGCCTCGAATTCATTAAACAGCCTGTCGACTATCGCGCTCTGATCAAGACCGCTGGTATGCAGATGTAAAATGCGCGCGCCCACAGCGTTGGCAACACTGAGTTGCCTGGAGCTATCGTCGAAACAGACGATTTGATCGTCGAGTGGGAATTGAAAGATCATTGATGGGGCGGATTTTGAGGTTTGGGCAAGCCTGAAATCGCTATCTTCGGAAAACCATTTACGCAACGTTAAAAAATAGCGCAGGGCTGACCTGAAATCTACGACTCAATGCTTCAATGTGGTGTCGTGTAAGTTGACGGTCACGTCCGTTCAATATTTTAGAGACATAAGACTTACTGCCAATCTCAAGTAAATCATTAACGCCTAATCCGTGTTGCTCCATCAGTAATCGGAGTGCCGATACGGCAGGGTTCACTTGATCAATACGCTCGTTGGATTCAATAAACAATTCGCTTTTGTTCTCCCATTGATTAATCGATTTAGACAGTAATTCAATCAAACAGTAATTCAATCAATAAGAGTTGATTATAAGGCAACTTTAGCAGATGTTGACCTATAGTCATTTTGTCGATCAACGACAACGGGCGGTTTACACCTTGAAAACTAAGCTCTTGACGGTATCGCGCAGCCTGTAGTGAAAGCCGTTGGCGAAGGCGCTGCAGGCGCGTTGCTGCAACACGTATAATCAATGCGTCAACATCGATACGCCTCTCTCCAGCCTGCATTGAGTAAAAAAACAACAATATGCACTATTGCATTGGAAGACGATGTGTTGTGCTGGGATGGCGCTAACCAGCAGGTCTTTATTGCCAACAAAACCGGCGCGCAAATTGTGCAATGGCATAGCGAGGGTTGGACACAGGCTGACATGGTAAAAGAGCTTTCCAGTCAGTACGGGCTTACCGAGCAACAGGTGTCAGCCGATGTTGCTAGTCAGTTGCATGCGCTGGCATCAAACAGTTTGCCTGTTCAGGATTCGGAGTTTGGGTTAAACAAAGCCGCTAAGAGGTCAGCAGAACATCAGTGTGTAGGTGGTACTCGATATCGCTTGAGACAGAACACTGGTGATACGGAAAACGACAGCAGGTGGCCGGATGTGGTCGTTCATACCGGTATCACAGGCCTTGTAGAACAGTTAGTCCGAGTATTCGCATTACCGTTGTTCAACTCTTCAGAAAGAGGAACACGTGGGATACAGACGCTGGCAAGTGGCGACGACAGCGCTACGGATAGCTGTAAGGACATCGTTGTGGGACAGTGCAGGAAAGGGTATTTAATCGCTGTTGGTCATAGCCTGATAACAGAATGCGACAACCGATCTGCTTTGTTGCATCATTGTGTAGGCCACATCAATACCCGATGGACTGTCTCGCAGCCTCATGATGTCGTCATACACGCAGCGGGCGTATCACTGGACGACAAGGTTGTGCTGATACCAGCAGCCAGCGGCTCAGGCAAATCCACACTTGCCACCTGGCTTGCCATGCAAGGCTGCACATTCTGGGGCGATGACCTTATTGCTCTAATACACAATTGCGACGCCATTGCACCAAGCACACTCTGCGCTTCAGTAAAAAGCCCATCGCGCTCTGTTGTTTTGAATCAGAGACTAGGGTGGCTTCCCGGCACACGGTTTTGACATTGCAAGAGGAGGCAAGTGCTCGCGAGGGTGGATGGAATTCGCAATCCATCATGCTCGATCAGATAAGAGCGCCATTGGCAAAAAACTCTGCCAGACCAAACTGCATCTTGTTCCCTCAATATGACCCTCAGTGTAAAACGCTGGAGGCAAGTTCAACAGAGGCTGCTGAAGCGTTCAAACGTATTGCCTCCGCGGGACTTGCCACTAATTTGACCGCCTCGCCTGATGGCCTGGTAGCATTATGTCGTTTGCTGGAAGGCTGTCACAAAGTTCACGTGCGTTATCGTGATTGTGAGGAGGTTCTGGACTATTTACTCTCTATCGATATGGGTTTCATCCACCCTGACGCCGAGCGAGAATAACTGGCAATAAAATACAGACAAACCCGCTCGAGTGGGCCCTGTGCAGGCATCCAATTTGCCAAAGCAGTACCTGACAGTCTCGCTCTACACTGCGGAATTAACTCGAGACTTGTCGTGACGGTTGATGTTGAATAAATTAGGGCAACTCATGGAGCGCGTGAAGACAATGACTGATAGTAAAGAGCAGGGTTCACCCATCAAGGAAGACGCAGCAAATGAAGTTGTTGCCTCAAAGCGTCGGCTGATCAGCATATCGGGTTATGTGATTCCAGGCATTCTGGCACTGTCCGTCACCAATCTGGCCAACGCGCAGGACGATATCGATCTTAATTCTCCTCCATCTCCGCCGAATCCTTAGCTGTCGGCTGTTATTACCCGAAAGGATTAATATCGGGTAGGCAAAGGTTTGCGTCTGAGTCTTGCCTGGAATTTGCCGACACCTGAGACATTTGTTATCTGGCAACGGCCTCGAGCAGACGTCAGTCAACTCTAGTTTAATGCGCTGACAGGGGGGGATGTACCCGGCGATTGCGTTGCTGCCAACTCCTCTCATTGCTTACCAATTGACATTGCTTCTCCAAAATTCAAACATCTGCTAATAACTATGTCATTGAGTTTCCGGGCATGGTGGCAAGATTATGTTTCGCTTCTTGGTATGGCTAGACGCACGCTTTACAGCTAACAACCCATGAATATCGACAACATCGATGTATCCAATTTTAACCATATCGATGTAGTCGAGGTAAACATAGAACCTGATTCGGTAGATGTTTTTATCTCCCTGTTGTCAGCTGGGTTTCATTACCCCGTACAGATGTATATAGACACCATCAAAGCCGGCTTGAAGCCAGGTGGTGTGCTTATTTTTGATGCCAGACATTCAACCGGTCAGGAGGCAAGCCTGGAGGGGTTCAGTGATGTTCAGAGAATGGGTGAATTTGAGAAGCATACTCGGTATATTGTGACGCGTTAGTGAGGGCGAGATACTTGACTGGTTAACGTTCTGAGCTGCTAACAATGACATTACTGCAAAAATGCTAGGTGCATTTATCAGCCAACAGAACAACCAAGTACAATACCCCGCAGCAGCGTATCCACACGCCGAGACGCGCCCAAGATTCCTGATATGTCACTGTTTACCCCTTCAACCGATCAATCGCGTCAGGCGCTCTATCAGATGATGGGGGAGCTTTTGAGTGCAGCTGGCCAATTGCCAGATTTCACGCAAGAGCAGTGGCAGAGGGTTATCCATTTCTCAGGCGATGCACTGATTGTGGCGCAGGTGTTTACAACGCTGTCGGCCAATGGTCTGTTTGCTCAGCTACCCGAGGACATCCAGGCGTACCTGCAAGAGATTTATGAGCTTAACTCTGCACGCTCGGACAAGCTGATCAGCACCTTTACGCGTCTTGCCGGGCATCTCAATAGCGTCGATGTTTACCCCATAGCCCTGAAAGGCATCTCTTTGCTTGTAGGTGATAAACCAGGGGAGCCTTTGCGTTCCAGCCGAATTACCTACGATGTGGATGTGCTGATAAGCACTGATGAGCTGTTGCCGACATTGCAGGCTTTGCAATCGGCCGGTTACCAGCAAATTGCTAATCCGCTAGATAAGCCATCTGGTGATGGCACTGATCCACTGCTGGCCCGCATCGACTTGGTGGACTTTCGTAATGATCCTTCTTTCGCGCGCTCGCATGTACCACCTGTGGTTGATGATGAAGGTGCTTGTATTATCGAATTGCATGTTGCTGCTGCCACGCTTAACAATTCTCGCGCTGCGCCACTGACGCAGTTGATATTTGAGTCCTCGGTACGACACACAGATGATTCTTCAGGCATTGTCTACGCCGTTCCTGATCCCGTTGCCCAACTTGTGCTGGCCGTATATCACGCTCATATTAAAAATGGATATCAGTTTCTCGGACTGGTTGACTGGCGGTTGTTGTTGGATATGTCTGCTGTGTTAGAGGCCTATCCGGAAAAGGCGATCGTCGATGACACATTGAAGGCTGCACAGGCACTGGATATGAGCCGCGAAATGTTTACCGCATGGAATCTAGTGGCCCGCTATCTTAAAATCGAGATCGATCTGCGCGCGGTTGAGAACACAAAAAATTTACGTGCGCTGCGCTGGTTTTATCGAAAAAGCGACTGGCGATGGTTAGCATTCATCTGCGAACAATGGGTAAAAATCAAGAAAGCCTGCGCACTACTATCTGCGCGAGAGCTGAAACAATCGTTGGGAACACAAATGAGTGTCAGTCGCCTGTTTACCCATCTGTCGTATCGCATCCGGCGCAGGCTTAATAGTTGATGTGTAAGGACGATTTTATTGCCCGAGTTAAAAGCGCTCCGTTACAGCCATGATACGGCGCATCGTCATAATTGGAAGTTTTGCAGAATCGTTCATAGATTTCAGGGGCAATCTGGCAAGCTACCTTATTGCGCAAGGTTTTGATGTGCATGTGCTGTTGCCGGTGTGCGACGCTGCCGTCTCCCATAACATTCGAAGCCTCGGAGTCTCATTGCACCACTACCCGATTGATCGTGCCGGTAAAAACCCCTTGTCTGATCTGCGCACCATTAATGCTATGCGCCAGCTTTTCTACAAGGTCAAGCCTTCGCATGTGCTGTCCTACACCGTCAAGCCTGTGATGTATTCCAATCTGGCGCTTCTTACAACACGGCTACCGGCCAGAAGCTTTGCACTGATAACAGGACTGGGCCATCTATTCGCGCCCACAGGGTGGAAAGGGCGATTAGCGGCGGCACTCATAAAGTTACCCTATCGTTTGTCTTTGAAACGTTGCGAGAAAATCATTTTCCAGAATCCTGATGACAAGCAGTTGTTTATTAGTACTGGCATGGCCACTCATTGCAATAGTATGGTGGTGTCAGGTTCGGGGGTGGATCTCGCATACTACGAGAAAACGCCGCTGCCGCCGATCACCACTTTTCTGATGGTGTCTCGTTTGGTAAAAGACAAAGGGATCAATGAGTATTTCGATGCAGCTCAACGCATTCGCACACAGTGGCCAGACATTCGGTTCCATCTGGTGGGCTATCTGGATGAGAACCCCTCCAGTCTCACGCAAGCCCAGTTGCAGGAGGGTCTTGCCAGAGGTGGCATTACATTTCACGGAAAAACGGATGATGTGCGACCGTACATCACTCAGGCATCGGTATTCGTCCTGCCATCATATTATCGGGAGGGGGTACCCAGAACCATTCTGGAGGCGATGGCCATGGGTCGCGCTATAATCACTACTGATGCTCCAGGATGTAAAGAAACAGTGATCGAGGGTGAGAACGGCTATCTGATAGAGCCGAGGTCGGTACAGGCGTTGGCAGCCGCCATAGAGAAAATGCTGGCAAGGCCAGATAAGTTGGCGCAGATGGGGCAAGCCAGCCGACAGCTTGCCTGCAGCAGATTCAATGACGTTATCGTCAATCAGGCCATCGTCAGCGTGCTGGTGTAGCCTGAGTCTATTTGACGTGCCACAACGCTACATGACAGAGAGGTTCGCTGCCCACTGTTGCATAGATTGCAAGGGTGGTGAGCTGGTGAGCCTGCATGCGCCAGCAGGGAGCAGCCTGTCATGGCGATAACACTGGGTCTGTTTCTGGTTTTTCTGATGTTAGCCTACTCTCGCAAAGAGAATGTACAGGCTGACTACGTGTTCTTCTGTCTGGTATTCATGCTGCTGTTCTACATTTTGCCATCGGTGCTGATATCGTCGGAAGGTAGCGTGGTGTACTGGTATCGAGTTTACAATTTCTCTCAATCAGATCTTGAGTTCATTTCGGGCTCCATGGTGATATTCCTCCTGGGGTTCTTTCTTGTGGAATTTATCATCTCTCAAAGAGAGGCATCCAGGCGTAAGTCACGCTCTCAGCGAGGTACGCCTCCGGTCAATACGATCCGCTACATGCACTCCTCTGTGTTGGTCGGCACACTGGGCATGCTCTCAACAATTTTGTATTACCTATTGCTCATCGGCTACTCGTCTACCGTGCTGCAGGTGCGCTCAGGCGCTATTCAGGGCAACTATTTCATTAATCTGATGCTCTCGGGGTGTCTGGTGACAACCGTATACTGCATGGCTGCCATGGAGAAGTCGGCCTGGTTTTACAAGTTGATTCCCATTGTATTGGTCGTAGGGTTCTCTCTGCAGTTAGGTGGGCGCACAACGCTACTTTTCTCCATTGCCTATATCGGTATTCTGTTTGGCCTGAATCTTAAAAAGGCTGTGGCCTTGTCCCTGGTGTTTTTTCCTATTGTGTTGCCTTTGATAAGAGATGGTAAAACGCTGATTTACGCCATAGCTACAGGTGTGCCGTTAAGTGATTTTCAGTTTACGTTGAATTTCGATTACACGGATTTTGCCAATATCTACTTTGACACCATCATTATCAACTTTGCACACCCGGTTATCTCACTAATCACCGCCCCGATGCTGGTGGAGAGTATCGGGTTTCGGTATTTTTACGATTATATTCAAGGATTTCTGTTTTACGGGCGGGTTGTGGGTATTGATGCGGGTGACTCGTTGACCTATATGAATACTGAGATCATAACGGGCACCAGACGCTCGAACGTGCCAACCGGTTACCTGGCCTTCGGGTATATTCAGTTATCGATGATCGGGGTATTTGTATCGGGCTGTTTTTACCGGTTTTTGGGGTATGCCGCGATCAGATTTTTGAAGCTGAGCGATAGATCAAGTACGGTATTAAGATTTCACATTACCTTGCTGTGTGCCTATTCGTTTTACACAGGAGAGATTAGAACGCTTGTTGTCACCGTTTTCTTTCCTATTCTTGTTGTGAAAATGCTGCAGAAACTTGGGCGTACCTAAACCCTAGTATCATAGCTTACCCATACAGGGGCACTGCCTGTTCATACGTTTTCTCACCTATTTGATTTAATCGTCCGCTCCCGGCATCTGTTTGCAACATTAATTGCGCGTGGCTTATCGGCTGTGGGCATTATTCTAGTGACCATTCTGGTTGCCAGGCAGGTACATGTAGAGCAGGCTGCGCAGATATTTCTGTTTATGGCTGCCTCCAACGGTGTGGCCATTCTTGCAAGGTTTGGTACAGATCTGCATATTGTAAGACGGGTGGCAGTTGCCAGGCGCGGCGGCGGGCTTTCACACTATGCGCTGGCTCTGATGCGGCTGCTACTGGTAAGCTCGGCCTTAAGTATGCTGCTATGGATTAGCTATGCAGTGTTTATCAGTGATGATTCAACCAGCAGTGGAGTGTACATTGCATTGGTGTGCATTCTGGCGCTGCTGATCAACGTTAGCCATAGTGCATCGGCGTGGCTCAAAGGCCTGGGCAAGCCGGTACTAGGCGCAATGTTTGAGGGGAGCAGCTTCTATCTTCTGCTGCTTCCCATTCTTTGGACGTCGCCTCAGATAGCGCCAGGCTCTTTTTATTATCAGACGGTAGTGGTGTGCGCGCTTATGTGCCTGGCGGCGTTAGGGGTAGCTGTTAGCTCTACTAAAGGGCGCATCAGGAGCGGCACCTCTCAGCGTAACGATGCGCCACAAGGCGATTCATTAGGTGATATGTTCAGAGAGTGTCTGCCGTTATCGGTGATAGCGATTCTGGCTTTTTTGTCGCAGTGGGGTTTGCTGTTTTTTGCCGATCATTTGGGCGATGCAGTGCTTGTCAGTGAGCTGAATGTGTTGTTAAGGTTATTGATGCCGCTGGTCTTTTTACAGACTACACTGGACAGCTTTCTTGCACCTAAATTTGCGGCCGCGACATCGGTGGCTGAGTTACGCTCGTTGCGCTTGAAAGGGATTATGGCCATTGCCGTTATCGTTCTGCCGGTACTGTTGGTGTTTAGTGTGTTCGCAGAAGCTATTGTGTTGCAGTTGTTTGGTCAGCCCTATCAGGGGTTGGCACAGCACGTACCCTTGTCCTATTTTATTCTTGCCCTGTCATGCTGCCTGGGTGCAAACGGCATATTGCTTGTGGTTAGGGATTTCAGGGTGTTGATATTGTATATGGCCGGGCTAAGGGCTGTGGTGGTTCTGGTGTTGGCTTTATGGTTGATACCTACTGTTGGCATGTTTGGCGGCGCACTGGCATACTTGCTGGGCATACTGGCGCAGGCGATACTCGCCCGGTTTTTTGTTAATCGCGCGCTAGTACCGGGGGTGAGCAGCGCGCTATGAAAATTCTGCATGTTATAAACAGCTTTCATGCGTTTGGCGGTGCAGAGATAGCGCTGGCTCGATTGATTAACGGGCTGCCGGAGCACGAGCACAAGATACTGGCATTGATGCAGGTATCTGATGATAATCGGCAATTGCTGGATTCTGCGGATATCATTCTGCCGCCTTGCAGGATGCGGTCTATTGCTGGCCTGTGTTCAACAATATCCTGGGTGCGCAAAGTTGTTGATCAGGAGCAAGCGCAGTTGGTTATGGGCTGGATGTACATGGCCAATGCAGTGTGCTCCATGGCATTAGGCAACAACAATACTGCCACACCGCATATCTGGTCTATTCATCATGCCCTGGATGACCTTGGTAATGAATCTATAGCCACGCGATGCTCAATAGTGGCATGCCGCTTGTTGAAAACACGGCCAGCACATATTGTCTATGTGGGGGAACGCATCCGAGAGCAACATGAGCGACAGGGATTCTCTTGTGATAGGGCGAGTGTTATCGGGAATGCTGTCAGCAGCAAGTCCATTGCACTGAGCGCATCAAGCTCTTCAAGCAGGGTAGGGATTCTTGCACGGTGGCATAGGGTGAAAGGCTGGTCGACCATGGCTGCATCTATGGCTTTTGTGCTAGAAAAAAATGCACAGGCAAGCTTCGTGTTGGGTGGTGCTGGCATAGCACAAGACAATGATGAATTAATGAGCTTGCTTCACCTACACGGAGTTGACATGCAACGCGTTCAGCTTATGGGCCAGCTAGTGGATACCACCGAATTTTACCGGCAGATTGATATCCTGATGCTGGGCTCACGTACCGAGGCATTTCCTATTGTGCTAATTGAGGCAATGGCCAATGGCGTAGCTACCGTGACCACGGATGTGGGTGATGCACGGTATATCGTGGGCAATAATGACTCAGTGGTTGCGATAGGAGATGCCAATGCTATGGCGGCGCGCGTCTTATATCTGCTGGATAACCCCTGTGAACGTCAGCAAATTATCTCGGCAGGCCTTACGCGGGTGGAATCTACATTCATGGAGTCAACTCAGCTGGCGGCTTATGGAGCTCTATTTGAAAGTGTGGTGTGAGCTCATGCCGTCAAGTTGCCATTAAATACCAGCGAATGGCCTTGGCGTGCTCATTCCGACCAATGCAATGGTTGGGATTGCGCACTGTGTTCATGGAACATCCTGCAAGCAGAATGTGCGACATCGACTGATGTAATACAAAGTATACGGTCCTTGAGTGAGTAACACGTGTGGTTGCTTCCAATATCCTGACAGTGCGCATGAGTGAAGATGAGTTGATTAAACTGGATGAGCTGGCGAAAATACAGAACAGGCCTCGATCTCATTTGGTTCAAGATGTGCTGAAGGAGCTGATCCGCTCTAGTGATGAGCTCAAACAGTGAGAATTTCTCAGCATCAAAGCTCGTCTGGCCCCGGCAGTGAGAGCGCAATGCCCGTTGTTGGATAAGAATTCAGTGGCTGATGAACACCGTCGTTTCTAAATCGCCAATATACCCAAGGCTCAATACGACGTTCGCAGACTGAGGCAGAACTTATCGTGCTGATTGAGGCGATCCAGGGTTATCTACTAGCGCTTTACAAGACTGTATCACGCGTGATACAGTCTGGTCATGAAAAAGATCACTATTAGAGATCTGCGCAACCAAGGTGGACAAGTCGTGGAAAGGGTAATTGCCGGAGAACACCTGTTAGTAACGCGTGATGGTCACGCTGTTGCTGAGCTTAAACCGACGCCGCGCGAACCTATGGAGGCCAGTGCGTTGCTTGAACGATGGCGTACATTACCCAAGGTGGATGGTGAATCTCTCAGACGCGAAATTGATGATCTGATGGATCCAGAAGTATGACTGAGCGAGGAATACTTGATACTAACGCTGTAATTTTACTTTCACGAATTTCTGACACTGCAAGCCTGCCAAAATATCCAGTCATTACAGCAATCACACTTGCTGAGCTATCTGTTGGCCCGCATGTAGCGACCAACGATATTGAACGAGCGGCACGTCAGGCGCACTTGCAGCAGGCCGAATCGGATTTTGAACCACTTCCTTTCGATTGCTCCGCAGCACGTGCCTTTGGACGCGTTGCGAGTGATCTTCGTTCGATGGGACGTAAGCACAAGGCTCGTGCATATGACGCATTGATTGCCTCGATTGCTATTTCACAAGAATTGCCGATCTACACTGCTAACCCAGACGACTTTCAAGGTATAGCTGAATTGGACGTCATACCAGTTGCTGTGCCTGAGGAGTAGTGGTCTGCGCGTACTCGCAATCACTGGCTAGGCAGTCCTGTCTTGATAAAGACGATAGATCAAGCCAGGCTACTGGCCACAAATTCTCGCAGGATTTCCCACACAGGTGGTGTTCGCTGGCACATCCCTTATTACCACCGCACCGGCTCCCACCATGGTGTCACAACCGATTCGTATGTTCTGTATGAGTGTTGCCCCAGCCCCTATCCAGCAACGTTCGCCAATAGTCACGCCACCACACAGAGTAGCTCCGGGGCTGATATGAGCACCTGCGCCTAAGGTGCAATCATGGTCTACAGAAGCTTTGGTATTCACGATGCACGACGTGGCAATTTCAGCGCCGATATTGACGATGGCGCCCGGCATAACAACGGTTCCGGCTCCAATGGATGCACTGCTGCTCACAACAGCTGATGGATCAATAATCGATGCGATTGGCCAGCCAGCCAATTCCAGTTGGGCTTGAAGGCTGACACGTTGGGTGTTGTCTCCGAGGCCGACAAAGGCAGAATCACCGATGTTGTTACTGCCTTTTAATGCGTTTGAAATGGGGCCAATGACATCCCAGCTCGTATCACACAATCTTCCTGTGACGAAGTCGTCAAAAAACTGAATGACGTTCCAGTAACCCGTACGCATTGCACAATCGGCGATGACGCGTCCATGACCACCAGCCCCTATAATAGACAGTGAAGTTCTCATATATCTATCTCTAGCAGAATGCAGTTGTCAGTTGTCAGTTGTCAGTTGTCAGTTGTAGTCTGAGGTCGTAATAAAAATCAAATCTACGGTTGTTCACGAAAGATGCTCAATAATCCATTTTCACCCTGGCCAAGCTACACCCCTGCAGAAATAGAGAAGGTAGCAGAGGTGCTGGCCTCTAACCGAGTCAATTACTGGACTGGTGAAGAAGGTCGGTTATTTGAACGAGAATTTGCAACGTATATCCACAGCCAGCACGCGGTTGCTGTGGCCAATGGCACCATTGCGCTGTTATGTGCTTGGAAAGCACTTGAATTAGGCCCGGGCGATGAAGTTATCGTACCAGCTCGAACCTACGTGGTGTCTGCATCCAGCGTTGTTCTGACAGGTGCTACGCCTGTTTTTGCCGATGTTGACCTAGATTCCCAGAATATCACGGTAGAATCCATCGCCAGAATGATCACCCCTCGAACAAAAGCGATTTGCTGTGTACATCTGGCCGGCTGGTCGTGCGACATGGATGCTCTGAATGATCTTGCATCGTCTCACGGTATTCCATTAGTGGAAGACTGCGCTCAGGCACACGGAGCCACGTGGCAAGGTAAGCCGGTAGGTGGTCTTGCCGATATCGCGGCCTGGAGCTTCTGCCAGGACAAGATAATTACCACCGGCGGTGAAGGTGGCATGGTCACTACCCAGGACGAAAAATACCGGGAGGCTATTTGGTCTTACAAGGATCATGGCAAGAGCTGGTCGTCGGTGTATGACAAAAAGAGCCCGTCAGGGTTTAGCTTGATGCATGACACTATAGGTATAAATGGACGACTTCCGGAGATGCAATCGGCCATTGGTCGTATTCAACTGGGCATGATGCCGGAATGGATTCGTGCGCGGCGCGCTAATGGCCATCGAATACTGGATACAGCAGCCACATTATCTGCACTTCGCGTTGCTTACCCTCCCAGTACCGTAGGACATGCCTGGTATCGTGCTTACGTGTTTGTAAGGTCAGAGGCACTCAAAATAGGCTGGACACGGGATCGAATTATCAAGGCTATGAATGTTAATGGTGTGCCTTGTAGTCAAGGTTCGTGCTCCGAGGTGTATCTGGAGAAATGTTTTACCTCGGCGGGAATTTCACCAGGCACGCGTTTGCCGGCGGCCCAGGAATTAGGAGAGACGAGCTTGATGTTTCTGGTGCATCCGACGCTGACTGAAGACGAGATTTCTAAGACATGCGATACGCTAGTGAAGGTTGTTCAGCAGGCGACGCTTGAAAATGCGGCTTAGTTTGGTGGGTTGTGGTTTGGTTCTATTCGGACTTGTGTATTTGTTGCGATTTTAAGATTAGTGGCAGTTGACGACCAAGAATTGAGTGATGAGATTTCAACTTCATTGGTGTTCATTAAAATTGGCAGAATGCTGATCTAAAACGCCCATACTCAGGCCTTAATAGTCTCCTTCTAACGCGATTTACTTGCTAACGCGATTTACTTGAATTTTGGAAAAAACTCGGGATTGTAGAAGCGCAGTATGGAATTGAGTGTCGCTGTTTCGTCCACGATCCTGGTTCCAAAGTACACACCGGAATCGAAATTAATATCTACCTCAAGCAACGTGTCACATCCAGCAATGAGTAGTGAACCCATCGTTTTGATTGATATCGAACAGTTAAAGTTGATTTTTTTAAGATTAAATTTTTCCTTGCCTACTTCTCGAAGCCAACGATCAAGTAGTGTGACTGTAAGCAATTGGTTGTCTTGTTTTAGTTTCAACGCATGCACCTTATATTCAGACTTAGCTTTACTAGACGAATATAAAATTACGCCTTTGACGAGGTCATGACTATCGATTTCAATTTCCTTCACATGGTCAAAGTCAATATCGAATGCAAACACGCTATATGATTCCTCTCCGAATCCAGTTACAGCAACAGGATAATTTGCAGAGTTTTTATTTCGATACACTACATTACATGGATTATTATCAAGTAAAAAATCGATTTGGATCTCGTCAGCTATAAAAGACTTCTGTGCACGACAAAATCCATTAGGTCGTAGGCTAGAATCCTCGATGCCGGAAAAATATAATTTGCTGACATTCAATATGTCTTTGTTTACAGTCAATTCGAACAAGGCGGATGGTCTGCCAGATAAATCAAGTTCTGATGGTAGTTTTCCTCCAGAAGATGGGCTGAGTTCAATGACAGGGAGAAGTTGATCTTCATTGATTTCTATTCGTCGCAGTCGAGATTCGTGTGAATCCCCAGTAACTATCAATTGGAGTCCGTGAGAAAACATGTTGAGCCAATGCTTGCGCAATGACTCGTGAAAAACGAATTGAGTGCCAATGACAGCTACACATTTGCGACTACTGCATACACTACTTGCTTGGGACTCATAGGCTTTCAGCTGCGATGAATTCACAACAGGGTTGTCGTAACTGTAGTTGTTCGCTTCAAAGTGATTAGCATCATACAAAAATAATTCGATCTTGCTCGATCGAATTACTCTATTTTTGTCACCTGAAAATTTACGAATTGAATCCGTGCCGCTAAATAAAAATGCTCTACGTTGATTGTAATCATGGTTGCCCGATACAAATACTGCTCGAGTCGATGCAGCATTCATTGCTTGACGAAGGTTTCTGACTTGTTGGAAAATTTGCCAATCAAAAGATCGGTCAATTGTCAAATTATCGCCGCCCCATATCAAAAAGCTTTGCTCCGAATTGGATAATTGTTTTTCGATTGTCCGGGTGAGAAGCTCAACCCATTCTTTATATTTTGAGTCGGATGGATATAGAGGATCAGTCATATAGAAGATCCTCTCATTGTCTATGAGTTCTATGATTTCGACAGTCTCGACGTTATCATTGAAACTGTCTTCTCCAGCATTACACGATTGCGCGAGAAACGCTAAAGCTATGATCGTTATTCGAATCAATGTTGCCATTAAAGGTGCACAGTTTTTGAAAAAGTGGGACGATCCGACAGATATGGTTTAGGTTTGCGAGTTCGCATGAACGAGAGCCACGATTATGATTTATCATAGCTGAAACGATTTTAAACCTCGAAACGTTAGCTGATTTCGATGGAATAAGCTTTATGAGCAGCTGGGAATGTGAATTGTTAGGAATTTCGGCAATTGTCGATACTGCTAACGCTATTTTTGCCTTAACATCAAAGGAGTAAAGCATAGGGTCGTTCTTGTCTAATATCGCAATCCTCTGAATTTGAATCTCAATAATTGTCAATTTATTGTCATAAAGAGGTTGTACGCAATAGAATTCATCCAATCTAATCAAGTGTCACAAGGAATGATGAGCAGCCTGAACAAAAATAAAGCTTATTTGCCTCGCAGCGAGCGTTTTTCAGCATCATTGGACGTGGTTTTACGAAACCTGGTTAACACCGGTCGTGGGCGTAAGCAAGCCATCAGTATGTTGGTGGACTCAGTGCTTGCCGTTTTCTCGTTATGGGCTTCTTACACTTTACGCCATGGTCAATTGTTCAGTGATTTCTATCACACTTGGTACCTGTTTGTATTGCTGCCTGTGGTTACCGTGCTTTTATTCAGTGGCCTCGGTGTTTACCGATGGGTTATCCGATCGATTAATGATCGACTAGCCCGACAATTGTTGAAGGGAAGTCTGGTCTCTGGGCTTGCATTATTGGTTGCTTTTTTCCTGATTCCACCCGACAGGGCTAATCCGCGTTCGTTGTTCATCATTTACGCATTACTTCTTTTCTTGAGTACCCTGGGCGTCAGAACATTGTGGCGTGCCTTTTTTCAATCTGACTACAAAGGTGAACCTGTCGCGATTTACGGGGCCGGTAGCGGAGGATTACAACTTGCGAGTCTTTTGTCATCGGCAAATCAGTATCGTCCAATTGTGTTCATTGACGACGATCCGCAATTAACGAAATCAACATTGCTAGGATTGCCTGTTATTTCAGGAACTGATTTGGAGCTAAATTCGACATTGGCTCGACGGGATGTCAGCAAGATTATTCTGGCTATGCCCGGACTGTCTTCAGCCGATTATCATCGTAAGCTACAGAGCGTCAATAAGCTGGATTTGCCGGTATTGACGATGCCTAGTGTGATGGAGCTGGTATCCGGTATGGCTCAAGCGGATGAAATTCGGGATGTTTCTATAAAAGACATTCTTGGTCGCACTGAGGTAGCACCAGATGCTGACTTAATGGCCAAACGCGTGACGGGTAAAACGGTGCTAGTTACTGGCGGTGGTGGATCGATAGGATCCGAGTTATGTCGGCAGGTGATGTACCTGTCTGCCAAGAGACTGATCATCCTGGATAATTGTGAGGCAAATCTGTATCACATTACGGAAGAGCTAGCTAAATCCCCGTTCAGTGCGTTGGCTCAGGCCACGCCTTTTACGCCGCTCATCGGTTCTGTGCTGGACAAGAATCGAATTCAACAATTGTTTGCCAAGTATGACATCGACACCATCTTTCACGCAGCGGCTTACAAACACGTGCCGATTGTGGAGGCGCAACCGGATCAGGGCGTGGAGGTCAATGTTTTTGGTACTTTGACGGTTCTGGACTGTGCTATTGAAGCTGGGGCTAGTGACTTCACACTTATTTCCACAGACAAGGCGGTGCGTCCGACTAATTCGATGGGAGCTAGTAAACGGCTAGCCGAGCTCGTGCTCCAGGCCAAAGCAAACCTTGGCTGTGGTACCAGGATATCCATGGTTCGCTTTGGCAATGTGCTGGGATCCTCGGGTTCAGTGGTGCCAAAATTCAAAAGACAAATTCTTGAGGGTGGACCTATAACCTTGACACACGCCGATGTAACACGGTACTTCATGACAATACCAGAGGCGTCGCAGTTGGTTTTACAGGCCAGTGCTATAGCCAAGGGCGGTGATGTATTTGTGCTTGATATGGGAGAGCCAGTAAAAATTGAAGAGCTGGCAACTACCATGGTGCGCCTTTACGGAAAAGAACTTCGGCGCGATACTGGCGACTCAAATGACATAGATATAATTATTGAAGGGTTACGACCTGGAGAAAAGTTGTATGAAGAGTTGTTTATTTCAGATTCTTCATATGCGACTGAAGTGCAAAAGATATCGACAACCAACGAGTTGTGGTTGGAATGGGAGTATCTGGAGCAAAAATTAAATAAGCTGATGCGCTTTGTGCGAGTACAGGATGCAAATGCCATTCGATCTATACTGATGGATTTGGCTTTTGTCAGTGATCAATATGTTGAAAAGGCAGGGGACAATGGTGCGATAGTCTTAGACATGGATAGTACGTCATCTTTTGAGAAGATCGTTTTTTAGGTGCAGTTTGTAACTAGGCAAATTTGAGTGTTACTCAATTAATCCTTCTAGCTGTAACTGAAAGTGCGTAGAGTAAGTTTCTTGAACCCTTGGATGCAGGAGTGCGTTTGCATGCTTATAACCGCTAAATCACTTACCAAAATAGATTGCTGGTTAACATCACAAAAGCTCCGGTCAGCACTGGTGTTGATCAGTACAACCCTCGCACTAAACTTTGGAGTAATTGTTACTTCCTGGGCGGGAACTGGAGACGAGTGCGTCGGTGATGTCGCTCTTCTACTACTAGAGTGCGGGGCAAATTCCAGCTCCAGCGGAATAGCGGGAACAGCTGTTGGGGTACAGGCTCAGGCAGGTTTTTCTAGCACAGCGCTTGGTGCTCAGGCAATCGCCAATGGAAGCAATTCAACGGCGATAGGTTATTCGGCCAATGTAAACGACTTCGCGACAGCGGTTGGGTACGGAACCGATGCTATCGGGCAGACGTCAACGGTGCTGGGATATGAGTCCAGAGCGACCAGAAGCTTCTCTGCTGCACTTGGTAGTAATTCACTTGCCACCGGCACAAACGCTCTAGCTGTCGGCTACGTGTCAAAAGCTTCAGCCGATAACGCAACTGCTTTAGGGCATAATTCAGACGCTAGTGGCAGTGAGTCAACTGCTGTAGGTTTGACCACAGAGGCATCTGGTCAGGCCTCCAGCGCGTTTGGGTATCGCTCTGACGCCAGCGGCATCGGCGCAACAGCGTTGGGTGGCGACAGCAACGATGGCGATACACTCGGAGCACAGGCTACTAATCATTACGCGACAGCTGTAGGCACGGATGCAAAGGCAAGTGGCGAGAGTTCATCTGCATTCGGCGATTCAACGATGGCCACCGGTCGTTTTTCAACTGCTGTTGGGTATGCCAGTCAAGCCACTGGCCAATCGAACATAGCAGTAGGCGACCGGGCCATAGCTTCGGGTGGAAATTCCAATGCATTAGGTCGAGGTGCACAATCAAGCGGTGCTGGTAGTCATGCGAGTGGCACTGCTGCTAAAGCGTTGGCAAACAGAGCAACTGCCATAGGCTACAACGCTAAAGCCGGAATTGATCCTACAACTCCGACCAACGGTCAACGTTCGGTAGCTGTTGGTGATTCTGCGCAAGCGATACACAGCTATTCGGTTGCAATAGGATACCAATCAGTTACTAACAGCAATAGAAACATCTCTATCGGTAGTGGTAGTGCAACGTATACGTTGGCCGGTTTGGGAGGAGCCGATGGACCTGTTTATGCAGATGCCTTGGCAATCTGTTTGTAATGGCTAGCGGCTCGGCATCAACTGAGTTTGCACCCAGTAAAATTGAGAAACCGATCATTGAGTCACCATTCGAAGTAGTGTCAACAGATTCAGACTATACGGATATTGCCACAGAACTAGATGCTTTAAGGCAAATTGTGAAATCACAAACTGAGCAAATAGCTAACTTGAATGAACGATTGCGCGCACTTGAATAGAAGCGACGGTGATTGTATTGTGCCGATACTGTGGATCCAAGAAAAGTGAATTTTTAATGGCAGACAACCGAAACCCGCTTCACAGAAACATATACGATGTTGCCATACGCCCTGGCTCTTTTATATATGAATCGTTTTTCCTTATCGTACGACTAGCGAGCTTGTTTAAATTGCTTCGTCCTAACACCAAAATGCATTATATTTGTCGCGATAATTGGATTTTTATTTTGACGCCATTAGCTGGATCTTCTTCGCTAAGAAGCCTTGCTTCGGACGTACTGGTGCACAATTTATTAACACGTGAAAAGCCGAAATGTTGTTCGCTAACTAACGAATCGGTTTGCTTTGTGCTTGACAGAAATTACGAAGACAGGCTTACCTCATTTTATAACAAGAAAGTTAGGAATCCGACATCATTGAGTAAAGCCAGACTTCTTGCTACGTGTGAATCACTGACTTGGCGGACAACACCGCAAGAGTTCGTGACATGGGTTAGAGGCTGTATTGAATTGGTTGATAAAGACAAGCATCTTTACACTATCGAACAGATAATAGATGGATTTGGTTTCAGTCATGAAAATGTGCAGCTGTTGGAAATTGCTCGTGATCAACAGATGGTTGAGGCGCTATTAGGTTTGAAAATAGGTGATCGTGTAAACTCTACGAATGATGTGGCACATTTTGCAGATCCTGTCACGATACCACCGCTTTCTTCATAATGAATTGCATACACATATTTATAGGTCCGCGAAAAACAGGGACGTCTTGGTTGCATCACGTCGTTGACAATACATCTCAGGCTAAAGAAATTCGTTATCCAGTACGTTTTGGAAGACGATATGTTTACAAGCGTCACGTTGCCGGACGTTCTCTTTTAATTTGGCCTTATCTAGTTCACGAGCCTGATTCTTTATATGCACTTCTAAAGGACTTGGAAAAGGCAGGAGTGCAGCCAAACCTATATTGGTCCGAACGTGATGAAGATGACTGGAAAGGGTCGATGGTGCGGTTTCTCGGTAAATACGGCGTAAATGAATCGGAGGCTACGGAACGTACAGACAATGATTATCGTTGCGTCAGAGCTGTTCTTTCGGATCTTGAGAGAAAGTATTCTGTGAAACGAGTAAGAATTATCCAGCCAACTAAACAGGATTTACAGGTGTTGGCAAGTGCTTGCAACTCAAGTGAAGAACAACTAGATCGCGCGCGGGCACTACGGGTTTACGAAACGAAAGAACGGTCCAAAATCCCATCCGAAAAAATAGTTAACCTTTTTTTCAAAATAAAGCCATTTATTCCTGATACTTGGCAACGAGTTACAAAAGTGAGAGTTTTCAGAAATATTTTTTTTAAGATTGATGAGAACTCAAAAAAAAATGCTCCCTGAAAATAGGTATTCGCATTCAAAAAAGCCACTCGTTGCCGTCACAGGAGCAAATGGGTACATAGGTAGTAGGGTGTGTAGTGCGCTACAGTCGGCAGGTATTGCCATTCGCCCTATCGTTCGTTCGCACGGCTTAAATCTCTTCGATAATACAGTTGAAAGTGTCGTGGTCGGTGATCTTGCCAACGCCCCAGTGTGGAATGAGGCGATTCGTGGCGTGGACCAAATAATTCACACTGCTGGAATGGCACATAAAGTAGAAACTAATTCAGAGGAGTCTGCTGCGGAGTATTTCCGGATTAATCGAGATGCAACTCTTTCCCTGGCATCTGAGGCTATCAAACAAGACGTGAAGAAGTTCTTATTCTTTAGTTCAATTGCAGTTTATGGCCCTATCGAAAACGATGAGCAAGCAGTGGAAAGCATGCTTTGCAAACCGATAGGCCACTACGCGAATTCCAAGTTTGCAGCTGAGCGAGGTCTGCTAGATATGGATTCTGAAAGCCCTATGGAGCTAGCAATTCTAAGGCCACCCATGGTCCATGGTCCAGATTGCCCTGGTAATCTCGTTCGCCTTGCTAAGCTTCTGAAGTACGATTTACCTTTGCCGTTTGGCGCACTGAAAAGTAGACGCAACTTGATAGGAATAGACAATTTATGCGATTTCGTCGTCAAGCTGATAAATGATGAGCGCAATATTTCTGGAATCTGGAACGTGGCTGACAGGGAGGATGTGGATTTACCTGATATTCTTAACAGTCTGGGGTTGGGAATGGGAAAACATCCAAAGTTGATATCTGTACCAGCAGCATCATTAAACGTACTTGCCACATTGCTAGGGCAGCGAAAAGCGATAGAAAAACTAACTTCATCGATGCTTGTGAATTCTTTAGCCGCTCAGAAGAGGTTTGGGTGGGTTGCTCCAGTGACCGCAAGGGATGGTCTGCGTAAAGCAGGGCAATCATTTGCTGTAAATGCGAGGGTTGAAAGGTAGCTATTGTAAACGCCAGATTGCGTTTGCAAAGTATATACTTTATGTATTCTCTGCTGTCTTTTCTTCGCTTTTCAAATCTCGAGTGAGACGGTAGGGGTAATATCACTGCATGTCAACTTGCAGTTACACAGACTCACTCTGAGTAAACATAGATATTAGGGCCTGATCGCAGGAATGAATAGCTGCTAAAACCAGTTTTGACAAATTTGCCAGAATCAATAAGTAGCTTTACAGATCTTGCTCGACATCTACTGTTAAACTCAATACACGGTTGATCTTTATCAAATTAAGCTCCGAGATTCTACGTTCCTTAGTGAATATTGATAGCCGATACTCAATCCTAAGCAACGAGTATTTCAAGAATCGTTTAAACTACTGATATGAGGACACAGAAGACAGAGCCAACATATATGACAAATAAAGACACGCAATATCTAAACCAATACTCTGGCAAAGAAGTACTCGTCACAGGTGGTCTGGGTATGATCGGTAGTTATGCCGCCACAGTTGCGAGCAAATTTGGCGCTAAAGTAACTGTGTTAGATAATTTACTACATGATCATGGCGGTAACCGTGCAAATCTGACGGGTTATGAAAATGAAATTCAAGTTATTATTGGTGATATTCGCGACCGCGAAACTGTAAATAAGGCTGTGGAAAATAAAGATATTATCGTACATTGCGCTGCACACGTCAGCTACACGGATAGTATGCAAGACCCCTTCCTCGATCTTGAGATAAATGGCAGAGGGCATTTAAATTTGCTCGAGGCTTGTCGTTACCTAAATTCGACTGCGAAAATAGTCTTTACAAGTTCGCGTATGCGCTATGGCAGTGTTGAAACTATCCCAGTTAAAGAGACACAACCAGCTGCGCCATTGATGATTTACGGTGCTCATAAGCTAATTGGTGAGAAGTATCAGGAAATCTATTTTCGAAACTACGGATTAAAATATACCAATGTTGTCGTACCTAATCCATATGGTCCGCGACAGCAAATGATCCATCACCGATATGGCTTGGTCAACTGGTTTATTCGTGTCTGCATGGAAGGTGGTGAGATCAAGATATTCGGAGATGGAGAGCAGGTAAGAGATTATATTTATGTTGAGGACATTGTCTCAGCGATATTGTTATGTGGAATTAGGGATGAAGCAACTGGTGAAACTGTCAATTTAGGTAATGGTAGCGGTACATCTTTGAAAGCGATGGTTCAAACTGTAGTTCAAGCGGTAGGCACGGGTAGTTATGCACATGTAGAGTGGCCTGAGAATTATTTCAATATTGAAACGGGGGATTATGTGGCTGATATAACCAAAGCCAAAGCTCTTGGATACGAGCCGCGTGTGGCTTTTGAAGAAGGGGTTAAGCGCACAGTTGATTTCTATCGCGAAAATCGACGCGACTATTGGTAGAGATTCTCTAGAACTTCACTTTTATAAAATTTGAGCCACGACCTTGTCCCGAAATAGACCCATCCGCATACTGCAATTTGTTAATACGCTTGAATTTGGTGGAGCGACTGACTACGCGCTTACATTATGCGAGCAATTAAATAAGAGTGAATTCGTTTCATACCTTGCACATGGACCGGGTTCAGGTTGGGAAGATCGTGCCGAAAGTTGTTGTGAGGATGTGTTATTCCTTGACACGATGAAGCCCAGCCATACAAAAGAGTCTAACAACACCTATGTAGGAGACTTACTTGCATTGTTCAAATTGTATAGATATCTGAAATTAAATCAGATTGATGTAGTTCATACACATGGATCAAAATCTCGTTTATTGGGCGGCATAGCAGCAACTTTGGCTAGAGTGCCAATGAAAATTCAAAGCGCGCATGGCTTTTCCTTTAATTCCCGCCAGCCGCGTTGGAAAAAGTCTGCTCTAATTTGGGTCGAGCGTCTAATGGGGGCGCTTCACCATCGCCTGATTCTTGAATCTCAGCACGACTTACGAGTTGCCACTGAGTTGAAATTTGGTCGTTCTTGGCAGTGCATATATACTGGAATATCTTTTAAGGAACTCGACATTAACCACGATACAGAGACGTTGCGTAGCGAGATTGTGATTAATCCTAATTCTGTGGTAATAACAATGATCGGAAGACTTACGGAACAAAAAGACCCTCATACATTTGTAAAAGCGGCGAAAATTGTAAGGCAGACGAATCCTGAGGCGATATTTTTAATAGTGGGTGATGGAGACCTATACGAATCGACCGCGGCTTTAATAGATGATAGAGATGGCATTCGCCTGTTGGGGCGTAGAACGAATGTAAATGCTTTAATTGCCGCGTCTGATGTATTCATGATTTGCTCGCGTTGGGATGGTGTACCACTTACGCTGCTTGCTGCAATGTACTTAGGTAAGCCGGTAGTAGCAACAAACAAATTAGGGCTACCTGAAGTGGTAGTAGAAGGGAAAAATGGTTTTCTTGCAAGCGAAGGAGAACCGGCAGAGTACGCGACTGCTGTTTTGAGATTGGTTAAAGATAAAGAATTAAGAGTATGCATGGGAAGATTTGCTACAGAGTGTGTCCGTGAGAAATACTCTCTAGAATCAATGGTCAAAAATTTTGAAACAATCTACATTGGAAGTAATTTGAATTAGAAGTTCGTACAGCAAATATCAATTTTTACCAAGAAAGATTAGGAAATAATCACATCTAGTCATTTGCAATCGGGAATCGGAGATTAAATTTGTCACGCTTTTTAAAAAGATCAATCTTTGCGTTATATGGAAAATTCTTAAGGCTTCGTTATGGCGAAATACTGCCTGAATTTCCTAGTGCTATGCATGTTCCCAGCAGGTGGGTAACGTCTTCAAAGCTGGCTAGAATCAAGTTTAAACGCTATGAGCAGGAGGAAATTGGGTTAGTTAATAAGTTTATCGATAAAAGTCTGGATACAGTAGAGTTAGGAACTGGGCTCGGCGTTGTTTCGTCAGAGATCTGTAGGGTTTTACAGAATAACGCCGGTTTCTTTGGAATCGAAGCTAATCCAGAGTTAGTGGAAGTAGCACAAAAAAATATCTCCAGGTTTTCGTCTGAATCTCCACGGATTGTGCTTCAGGGTGCAATTGTAGGCAAAGAAGATGGTGCTAGTGTTCGAGACTTCTTTATTACTCCGGAGAACTTTCATTACTCAAATTTCAATTCTAGTGAAAATTCGGAAAAAATCTCCGTCCCGGTTAAATCCTTGTCTTCAGTTTTAGAAGAAAATAATTTGCATGAGTATCAACTTGTTTCAGATATTGAAGGAGCAGAACTCGAGATATTACTGCACGATAGTGATGCGCTGAGAAGTTGCAAGCTTATGATTATTGAGTTGCACGAAACAGAGAGTATGCGTGGTGAGCGGTATTCCATATCAGATTTATGTGAATTGTTAGAAGCGCTTGGTTTCTTCAAAAAGAGCAATTTTGGAAACGTATTCGTTTATGCAAGAACTTAAATCAACTTATTCAATCTAATCTATTTAGTTTGCTTGAAAATTACTTTACCGTAACTGAAGCTTATCTTATATGCGCCTAGCACCCAAAATATAGATACCGAAATAGTTTAAAGGCGAATCATACATGACTAAAGTATTAATTTTAATTGGAAATTTTAACAGCAATTCTGGAGGTGCTCAACGAGCTATTGCTAACCAACTACATGCTTCAGATACAGTAGAATTTAAGTTTTATGTGGCTTATATGTTTGGTTGCGGAACTATGAAAGAACAAATTCCAGAATCCGTTACTGCTTATGGTCTGAATGCCAAAGGCTATTTTGATTTAGCTGCAGTATTGCGACTAATAAAATACATTAGAATGAACGATATCAAAATACTACATACGCAATCTAATATCTCGGGAATTTGGGGGCGTTTAGTAAAATTCTATTTGCGCACAATAAAAGTAATCAGTACTGAGCAGAATTCACATCAAAGGTATTTGAATCTCGTCGGTTTACTAAACGGACTAACTCTTCCGTTAGCAGATAGAATAGTGTGTGTTTCCAGTAGTGTTACGGCCAGTTTTTTCTGGTGGGAAAAATTGTTGCTAAAAGAAGAGAAAATATCTGTAATTTATAATGCCGTAGACACTTCGCACTATTCGCAGATTCCAAGAGATCGCAATCCTGATTTACGCCGCTCTTTTAATATTCCATCGGATGCTATTGTCGTTGGGAATATCGCGAGGCATGATCCACAAAAAAATCAACTACATTTGATAAGTGAGTTTTCTAATATAATTAAAAGGGTACCAAGTAGTATTTTAATTATTGTAGGGTCCGGGAAATTAAAGGCAGTGATGGAAAAACGCGCAGAGGAATTGAGCGCCTCTGACAATATCATGATAATTGGCGCAAGAACGGACATGGATAGTGTATACAGGATGCTAGATATCTTCGTTCTACCTTCAATTCATGAAGGGTTTAGCTTGGCACTACTGGAGGCTATGTCATCAGGAATACCAATTGTATGTTCCAATATACCGCAGCTAAAAGAAGCGGCTGAGGACTGTGCCGAATACACAGACCCTGTCAAACAGGGCGAACTTTCAGCCGCATTATTGAAGGTCATACTTAATGAAGATCTACAGACTTCGATGTCTCGAAAAGGACAAAAACGTTGCGAAGAGTACTTTAGTTCGAACAAGCTAGCCCACTCGTATAGTGCGTTATACCAGTAGCTGATAAGCTGAGGTGTACCCTGTGGCAATGACATAAAGCTGCAGAAAAATCATGTGGGCTAGCGCTAAATTTTGGCTTATATGGCTTTAGCTGATCATCGGTCGATACTGCTTATCACAGATAATTGTCGGAAGTGATTTCACTATCAAATTGAGATTTTCTAAAATGAAATTCAGTATAGCGTTAGGTTACTTTGTACTGTTCAGTGCTGTTCTGCATTTGATTAAGCCTATAGGCTCTAAATATATTTTATGCGGTTTCGCTGCATTGTTAGTGATAAGTGGCTTTGCAATCTTCAATGATTTTACCGGCATAATTGACGAGAAATTTGCGTCATTCGTATCTTATGATATGTTTCATGGCGCTTCTACAATACCAGCATTTTACCTACAGTATCTACTAACTTATATACCGCATTTGCTATTTGACTACGCTTATACGGCTCATGGATTTAATATAGGATTGCAAGCTTTTAGTTTTATGTTAGTGATTAAGTATGTATTTCGTGGAAATAAAAATTGGCTGCTGTACGTTTTTCTGATTTACCCTTCATATTATCATTATTCAATTTTTGGTTTACGTGACACGCTTATTAGCTTTGTAACTATTTTGATCGTGTTATCAGTGTTGTATCTGGATCAAAAAAAGTTTTACTTTATTTGTATACTTTTGGCTTTTGTATGTTCGATGATAAGGCCAGAACTTTCTGTAATGATTTTAGGGTTTGGGTGCATTACTTTGTACATGCGTGCAAAAAGTAAATATCGCCCAGTTATAGTGCTGTTTGCATTTGCAGGGCTTTATTTGTCTTTGTTAGTGATGCCGCTTGCATTTGGTATTCAGGGAACTGGCAGTGCTTTAGGAAATATTGAATTGCTTAGTGATTTTAATCTAAGTCGCGGGACGCGTAATCTAGATGCATACATTGGAGGTAGTCACCTTCTTGGCGGAAAAATCTACAATTACAATTTCCTGATTCGATATCCAATACAAATAGCTGCATCAATTGTAACTCCGCTTCCTTTCGAAATTAGAGGTACATTGGATTATTTGGCATTCGCTGAATCGATGTTGTTTTGTTCTGCTGTGTTTGTAGCTTGGCGTGGTTCAAAGCATAATAGAATTGCGAAAACTCTTTTTCTATTTGGCATAGCTTATATACTACTACAGGCATTGTTTGCTGCAAATTATGGGAACATATTGCGTGTCCGCTACCCAGGTTTAATATTTTTTGTAGGTTCTATTGCAGCAACCTATAACTATCCTCCGCCTAGAAGAAAACAGAAGCTCGGTGCAAATCGCCGCTAGTTGGGCAAAGGTGAGCAAAATGGTGCTTACAAACGGATGTTGCCAGTGCTCTATTCGTATTCTCATTTGTTAATGATAAAAAATTTCCTAGTATTCATTTATTAGTCCACTTACAGTATTTTTAAGATTCCAATGAAAATCCCATTTGCACTAGTCCGTACTATTTTTCTGACGGGATCTGTAAGAGCAGTTAGTGCGGTTGGTGCAATTGTCTTAACGCTGTACTTGACGAACACGTTAGAACCCAATGATTTTGGAGGTTACGCTCTGTGTTTCACCATGATGACTTTAATGTCAATGATTTCTAGATTCGGAACTGATGTAACATTATTGAGATTTGGTGGAGAAGAATGGGATGGTGAACCCAATTCAAAATTCAGAGCACTTTCTAGGCTATCTATACTTATTGTTGTGAGAAATAATTTATTGCTTATTATCACTGGCTTTATAGTAGTTTATTTTTTTTTGGGGGATTGGAAATACAGTCGTTTATTGCTGTTTATGATCCTGCTTTCATTTCCGATTTCTGGAATTTATCTAACATCTTTCATTCTTAAGTCAATTGGTTCGTCAAAGCTAGGCAGTATATTTGAAGCTGGTTTGGTTAGCTTGTTAGCAACAATCTTACTCATTTCTATTCAAAAAATAGGATTACTAATCACCTATGAAGTTGTAGCGGTTGCACTGTTAATCTGTGCTGGGTTTCTATATATTGCTGCATTAGTAGTTATTATTAGAAAAAGAATTCTCGTGAGAACGAATGCTCCTTATGAAAAGAAGTTGCTATTTACTAAGGCTAGTGCGAGTGTTGCTGTGGTGATGATATTACAACTACTTGCTAATTGGGGTGGTTCCTTTTTTCTTTCTTTAAAATGGTCGGAAGTAGAAATAGCACTGTTTACGGTAGCATTGAGAATTATTTCTATATCATTGATAGTAGGCAACGTTGTAAATATCGTGGTTGGACCTAAACTAGCGAACTTACATTCTAAAGGCTTAATTGAACAATTTATCAAGCATCTTAGGAATGCTACTAGTATTCTGGTTGCTATTACAGGTCCAATGTTGATTTTAATTATTATCTTCTCGGAAAATATAGTTAAATTATTCGGTGCAGGGTATGCGTCGTCCACTGCACCATTGACTGTTCTTGCCATCGGTCAGTTGTGTTCCACGATTTTTGGTCTTGCTCCGACCACTATGATGATGATCGGCCTTGAAGTCAAACTTCGGCGCATTACCTTGATTGCTGCAAGTTGCGGAATAGCTGCTACCGCTATTCTCAGTTTTTATTTCGGAGCTCTTGGTGCCGCTACTGGAGTCAGCCTATATCAAATTGTCTACCACTGGATGGCAGCTTTTTTTATTAAAAAGAACTATGGTTGGTGGCCGACCTTTTTAAGGTAAGCGCGTAAGTTTCGACGTCTAGACAAGCCTTCGCCTCTTGCGCGAAGCTGTGCTTCAACCTCATTTGTGTTGTATTACAAGGTGTCCCCTCGCGATCAGTTTGATCCTCCCCAGTAGCAACGGACAATCAGTTAAGCGATAATATCGCAACTGAGGTGTCACATGACAACACGAAAGAAAGCAGTGCGAGCCCCGCGCTCCGGTGTTTGTCAACATAGTTGCGCGTTAATTCAGGATACAGCGAGTTCCATTTTTTCAGGATTCAGAGCCATTACCGGTTCATGTTTCCAATTTCTTGTTTCAGCACTCCATCGCCATCCCCCTCTGTCAGGATACATGCAGTCTCTCGTTAAGAGAGTTCTTATAATGAGAGAGGGCGAGACAGAGAAAAACCATGGGATATTCCCCAGAACGTAGAGAGTCAGTACTGAAGAAGATGTTGCCACCGAACAACATCTCCATTGCAGCGCTGGCAAAAGATGAAGGCATATCGGATGCAACCCGGTGGTGAGCTTACGGCTGCCACGCGCAGAATCGGTGTAAATTTCTGATTAACTTCTCTCCACGAACTCAAACGTATTCGATGGAGATTTCCGATGTCAGCAGCAACCCCGTTACTCAGCCCAACCCTGGCCAGCGTCCAACAAGCTTTCGATCATTGGCGAGCTACGCGTGGCAAGCGAGCACGAACACCGATAAGCCTGCGACGTAGAGCCGTCGCGTTACGAGATTCGTATCCCGCGTCGCATATCTGTGCTGCGTTAAAAATCAATGATACTGCACTCAAGCGCTGGGCAAATCAAACACCATTGCCATCACCGCTTGTGCCTGCTTCGCAACAGGCAGTGCTTGTTGAGTTGCCCTCCGAACCCAGTGTGTGTGCACAAGCCGATTCGCAATCCTGCACGAGCTTGATCAGCATCGATTTGGGTGATGCCATTGAGCTTCGCATCGATGGCGGCTTTACGCTTGAGCAGATACTGGACGCAGCAAGAGCGCATCAGCAGGGAGCCAGCTCATGATTCTACTCACTCATGAGACCCGTATTCTACTGAGCGTAGCACCGTAAGCGCCAACTTATCGTGAGCTTTCGGCAGCCCAGTAAAATTATGGGCTGAACTGTGATACGTCATAGCCATTATTTTTGGCTCGGATAATTCCATGGCATCCAGTTCTGCGGAGCGGCGCGTACCGCCAGCTGGTTTCTTTGTACCGCTATCAAGTAGTCCAGCGCGTTCACATCCGACTCCAGACAAGTAGCCAGTATCGAAGTGATCTTGTCAGACACCATCGCGCCATTTTCTGTCTTGAAGAATTGAAAATTCTTTCGACCCCTCACCATGAGCTTGATTTGCCGCTCGCAAATATTGTTATCTATGGGAGCTCCAGGGACATGGCAAAAAG
>Ga0209187_1001300_pt1 | contig 30221 bp, 25 predicted proteins | sample BantaG_FD_187430 | JGI IMG/M metagenome (GOLD analysis project Ga0209187, IMG submission 187430) | Marine algal microbial communities from Bantry Bay, Ireland - BantryBay_4 metaG (SPAdes) (version 2) | ecosystem: Host-associated > Algae > Red algae > Unclassified | place: Bantry Bay, Ireland...
AATTTTCAAAAGGGTCAATTATTGTTTTCATGATCTGTACTGTTACCAAAATTAGAGAATTCTTATGGTAACACCACTTATGACCTATACAGTGGGTGTTCGGTAACATTATTTATGAGCTATAACGTCCCCTTGACTTAAGGTGAATTTTCTGCTATACTTCTCATTAGTCGACCTGGGTGGCCGATTTTTTTGTTGGCCATTTGAGTGTTTATTATGACACTCTACAAACAAGGAACAGGTTGATCGTGCTATCTGCAGGAAAAGTAGCGTGCGTCATTTCGCATTATATGAAGTACTGTAGGCGCGGTAATTATTAGTGTTTCCTTGTGAAACAAAAATCAAGTTCTATGGGTCTGCATCTCCTTTTGATGAGTGCACTTGTTGCACTTCCACTTGAGCCAATATTGGCCGTGAGTCAATCTGAGGACGATGCATCACAGACAAAAACAAAGTACAGCGATGGTAGTGTTGTGCATACACAAGGGGAATATGCACAAGAAGAAACGAAAAAATTGCTTGATATTATAGAATCCAAAAAACCACATATACGTGCTTCACAAAAGCTAGAAAGTGCTCGTAAACTTAATACTCTTGCAACAATTACTACTCAAGAGGTAGAGAACCTTGCTGCTATTGAGCGTGCAAAGCAGGAGAAAGCTCGTGCAGCTGCTCTAGCAAAAGAGCGAGCAGCTCAAAAACTGCAAGAGCAAAAACAAATTAAAGAACAAGAAAAAAAGGGGAAGTCTGGGAAGTCATTTGCGGCGCACGTAAGCGCATACACTGCTGCGGCTGATGAAACTGGCGGCAGCGGGGATGGTATTACCGCTTCTGGTGCGCGTGTTCAAGCCAATCACACAATTGCTTGTCCTAAAAGTTACGCTTTTGGTACAAAAGTACACTTTGACGGGTATGGTACTTTTGTATGCCAAGACCGTGGAGGTGCTATAAAAGGAAATCGCTTTGATATGTATATGCATACAAAATCAGAAGCATTTTCGTTTGGTAGAAGAACACTTACTGCAAGTATTGTTGAGTAGTCACTTGCTCAGCATAAAGATTCCTTCTCTAGAAGAGTCAAAGAGGGTCTCAGTATTTGAGATCCTCTTTGTAATTCTCATGCCACCTCCCATTAACCTCTTAAAAAATTGTGGAAGCTCGCGGATCCAGGGTGAGTAAGATCATGGATAGACGCTAGATTGACGACAGGGTCTTTTTTTGATAATCTTGAGAGCATCACTTATCCCACTGTCATTTCATTGGTGTTATGTGGTCCGTTGGCCGAGTGGTTAGGCAAGGGTCTGCAAAACCCTGTACGCCGGTTCAATTCCGGCACGGACCTCAGTAGTTTGGAAAGGTTTGAATACTATTAGTTATCACTTTTACAGAATAGGAGCTTTCTTTATGCCGTGGTGGTGGAACTGGTAGACACGAGGGACTTAAAATCCCTTGGATTAATACTCCGTGCGGGTTCAAGTCCCGCCCGCGGCACACTCACTCAACAGTCTTTAATGGCTGTTTTTTTGTTTTGCGAGGAGTTTAGAGAGGTGTCTTTAAGCGAAAGTTCTATAAAAAATGTGTCGCGTGTCTAGACCCATGAGCAGTTTGATAATGCTCGTAGCTACGGGGGTGTGCTTGGGTATATTTGGAAGTGGTATAAGTACGGTTTAAAAAAAGTTGTGATATAATAAATGTATATTTCGGGAAACAGAGATGCGACGCATTGGATGACCCGCTCGTTAGGGTTGGCATAGATTTCTACAGGTGGGCGAGCTACACTTTTGAACAAAAATAAAGATGCACAAAATTATATCTTCCTTTCACTACACGAAAGCCTTACGACGCCTTTTTGTCTGGGCAATTTTTATCAGCTTTGCAGGCATCATCTTTTCCACAAACATTATCGCAACACCACAAGGGGTTGCGTTTGCGCCGAGCCAAGTGCATGCTGCCGATATATGTGATGTTGGCTTGAATTTTGGCATTATAGAGTGTGTTACAAAAGTTGTGCTCTTTGCTCCAGCTCAACTCTTTAGTTTAGGAGTTGGTGTTGCAGTTACATTGATTGGATTTGCTACAGACCCAAATGTATTTAATAAACTTTTTGATTTAAAGTCTGTTTATACTGCTTGGGGTGTTGTCCGCGACATCTTTAATATTGCCTTTATCTTTGTATTACTCTTTAGTGCCTTTGCCACTATTTTCCAGGTCCAGAAGTATCACCTGAAAAATATCTTGCTCATGGTCATATTGATGGCACTACTAGTAAACTTTTCTTGGCCACTCGCTGGACTTATCATCGATTTCTCCAACGTACTCATGCTCTTTTTCTTGGGGGATCAGACTGGTCTCAGTCTTTCTTCTGGCATTGGTAAAGATTCTAACTTTGCAAACACATTACTGCCGGAAAATGGTGGGCCACAAAACAATCCTTACATGACTCTGATCATGATTGACATCTTTGTCTTCATCTTTATGGTGACGATGCTGGCTGTTGCTTTTCAACTCTTCATACGAACGATTGCGCTACTAGTACTTCTCATCTTTTCTCCAATAGGAATCGCTGGCGCTGCCATCCCAAAGATGCAAGGTCTTTCCAAGATGTGGTGGGAAAGCTTTATACGGTATTCTTTTACAGGACCTATCGCTATATTTATGTTGATCTTTGCTGCTGCTTTGATGCAAGACTTTGCTAGTTCAAATATCCCTGATGACTTACTGGCTAGCGGAGTTTCGACAAGCGCCGCATATGGTTTAGGCCTTATGGGAGAGATTCAAAAATTCATGATTCCAATGATTATCCTGTGGGTTGGGGTTATCGCCTCTAGCAAACTCAGCGATGTAGGGTCAAAGTTTGTGACAAGTCGAGCTCGCTCATGGGGTGTAGCTGGAGGAAAGCGCTTTGCAAAGACGTACGCAAGAACAGTAGGAAACGTAGCGACAGTAGGAAATGCTGCTCGCGTTGAAGGTGCTGTAGCAGGAAAATTTCGTGGTATTGGAGCTCAATATGATAATTATAAGACAAGAGCTGCAGGCAAAAGACAAGCGATCTCTGATCGCGAAAAAGCAATACACTTGGCTGGAGAGTCGTATTCGAGTGGGGGCGACCCATATGCAGTGATTAAGCATAACAGAACGGACACTGCTGAGAAAGCAAAGGAGTATGCATCTTCTGGTATTGGATCGACTGAGGCTTCTAAGCTGTACAAAACTGCTATAGGTAACGACAAGGAAGCTTTGGCTAAATTTATGACTAGCACAGATGCGATCAAAAGTGATGAAGACTTGCAGAATGTTCTTCTAGCCTTTAATGACGACATAAAGAATGCTAAACTCAATCCAACAAAAGAAAATAAGAAACTTGCAGAAAAGGCTCAAAGAAATGCTGGTAAGGCTATAAATTCACTCGATGACTTTGGAGTTAGTAAATTTGAACAAACGCAATATAAAGAGATTGTTGATGGACTTAAAGATACCACGATTGGAAAAGAAATTGTTACAGACCTTGACCAGAAACTAATTGCCAAGAAGAGGTATGACCTCAGAACAGAGTATGAGATTAAGACTGACAAGGGTGACCCAACGGCAGTAATCAAGCAATTGTCTGTGGCTCAAGTCGCAGAAAGCGAGAAGCTTGCTGGTGTGTTAGCGAGAAATGAAAAAGAAAACCCGCAGCAAGTATCTAAGCTGGCCCTTGCAGTGCAAAAAAAGATTAGTGAAAGCCCAAAGGCAAGGGAGCAATACCAGATGAAGAAGAAAGATAGTGTAGAAGATCTCTATAATGACGCAGGTGTTATAACGCCTTAAGATCTCTTATAAAACAAAATCATGGATTTACATTCTAAAGAACTTTACCCTCTACTTGTTTCTCAAATTCAAGGGGTTGATGACACACCAGAAGTACGCGAGAGTATTTGGACAAAAGCGAGAAGCTTAGCACAGGATATTCAAGACCTTCTCCTCAGTGATGAAATCAAAGAGTATATTTTTGAAAAGTCACAGGAATCCTCCTTAAGTGAGGGAGATGTAGAGCATTTTTCGAGGCTCATTCGGGTGTACTTTTTTCAAGAAGACACTCCTTCAAATATTGCTGCTGGTATCGGTGCGCTTTTTCATCGTGACGCTGTTTTTGGAAAGAGGATTCTGGAGGAAATTGAAAGTTTGCAAATAGCACCGCAAGAAGATGAGCTAGCTATCGATCCTGCTTTTGAAGCTTCTGTTGCTCCTACGGAATTACTAACCCTTGAATCTGGTGCAAAAAAATTCCCTCAAGTGCTCAAGCAGTTAGTCACCACGGAAAAGATTATCTCTAAACCTTTTCTTAATCCTCTTTCCCCGACTGTGCGGAATTGGATTGCGGTGTATGAGAAGATCTCTGGTGTGAAGGAGCACGGCGCTATTGAGCGTGGGGAATTTCTCTACCGCTCACAGGCCTGCAAAGCTCTTAGTGATACTGATCGCAATAAGTTAGCCCAACTCTTGGGTGCGCGTGATGAGGGTTCTGAGCTGCTCTTTGATGCGGAAAAGGGAGGGATACTGTGGCAGAAGAAGGCAGACGTTACTGAACAAAAAAACACTACTCCCACTGCCACACCTGCACAACAAGTATCACCCGCTACAGCACCTGTAGAAAATTCTATGGCTCAAGAGATGGGAGTGGGGGGGAAACCTACCCCTGTAGCTTCTCCGACGCCTGCAGTAGCTCCTGGTGCGACTGGTGTCGATGGGTCATTCTCTCCTAATATTTCACGCAAGAACCCTAGCGTAGTCAACGAAAATGGTGATCCGCAGATCGTCACACGTCCGCGCATGCCATTGGGAGCTGCAAGAGGTGGCTCTCATGTAGAGGCAGTGCCAGCGGCCTCTCATCCAGAGACAGCCCCCGCAGTGAAGAAGCCACCGCAGTTTGTTGGTAGTGCGCGCAATAACCTATCGCAAGAATCTGCTACCAAGCAGACGGCAGAGGCGCTTCCTGAAACACCACGTGAAGCTCTGGCCTCACTACAAAACTTTGCTCAACAAAATAAGCCACCTTTGGAATCGAAAGCTGAGGATAATCCACAGAAGAATCCTTCGTTGTCACAAACAGATGATCTGCAAGTGAATTTTTCTTCAGGTCAAACGCTGCCTGCGGAAAAAGCCAAGGTCTCTCCTGCGCCCGTGTCAGATACACCGAGTCCAGTGGAAGCTCCGGCTGTTCCTGCGCAAAGGAGATCGCCATTTCATATAGATCCTATGGGGCGACGAGGATAGGTCATACGTATTTTCACATGTTTCACTACTATGCAACAAGTACCACAATTTATTGATACCGCAGATAAAGTTGCAGGACCTTTTACTTGGCAACAACTTGTCTGGTTTGTGAGTGGTGGTGGACTGTTGGTTTTTTTGTGGCAAATTTTGGATAAGCCTGCGTTTTACACTAGTGCTGTCCCGGTTGTTTTGATCACGGTTCTCTTTGCTTTTTATAGGCCGCAAAATATGCCTTTTTTGTCCTATGTGCGATACGCTTTGATCTACTTTTTTAAGCCACGGCTTTTTCTCTGGCAAAGAGAGGTTCGTGAAGAAAAAGAAGAGTCTTCTGAGGCTAGGGAGGTGCGAGAATCACAAGAGATGCCTGTAGCTAAGCGTGAAGTTACAGCCCAAGATATCGCTTCTTTGACGCAGGCATTGGACAGTCATGGAGGACAAACAAATGCCCGGCTTCAGGAAATCATAGAGCAAAACGCAAAGCCACAAAAGTCTCATACAAGTCTTTTTGGTAAGCTAAAGAAGAAATCAGCAAAAAGGAAGTCAGAGGAGCGTTAATGTTTCCTCAGATGGATCGCCTTGGGCATGATCAAATCATATTTACTTTCTCACTTTTTACACAGCGCTACCATTGAGCGTGTGCGAAATCTGACTTCTTTTGCCTGTGTAGACGTTACTTATATCATCTCTCAGTAACTGTTTTACATAGGGCGGATCCCCAGGCAAGACCCGTCACTCGTGAGTGACAGGTCAAGCTAAGCCTGCCTGTAGGCAGACAGAGATGACACAGTGTCGATCTTATTGAAAGTTGTTCATTGAAGATGGAATAATACACCAAAAAAACTTTTCAGTTAGTGAGAAGTCTTGTACACTATAAGAAGACAAACGCATACATGAATTTTTTGTGTTTCAGATTATTGTGTATCTACAATGACAATCGTATTCCCGTTGATTCGTCGTAAAATAAAAAATGGAAACTCTTACAAAAAACGCAAAAGGCTCCTCAAGCACACTCAAATACGTAGATATCAAAGCAATTGAAGATGGGGTTGTGATCTTGAAAAACGGCACACTTCGCGCTGTGATACTTGTGTCATCGATTAATTTTGACCTCAAATCATCAGTTGAGCAAGAGGCGATTATCGGCGGGTACCAAAACTTTCTCAACTCCCTTGATTTTCCTGTGCAAATTATGGTGAGCTCTCGCAAACTAAATATTGCCCCTTATCTCAATCTTTTGGGTACGGTTGAGAAAGCACAAACCAACGAGTTACTAAGAATCCAAACGACCGAGTATCGTAATTTCATTAAAAACCTTACTGAAGTGACCAACATCATGAGTAAGTTTTTTTATATCGTTGTACCATTCTCACCAGTTGAGAACGGTAACGCTGGTGTGCTCAATAAAATCTCTGGGATCTTAAACCCGCGAGGTGTGATCGAAGAAAACTCTGAGCTTCTGGAGACATACAAGAATCAGTTATGGCAAAGGGTGGACCATATCGCTTCTGCACTGGGGGGCACTGGACTGAATTTTACTGCCCTCACAACTGATGAGCTCATAGAGCTTTACTATAACGCCTACAACCCTTCTGTTTATGCTCAATCGGCAATCAAAGACGTTGGTGAGACAGAGCTTTCTCAACTCTCTTAGATTGAATTACTAATACCACTAAAGAAAACCTTGTGTTGTTTGGAAATAAAAAATCACCTGACGATAAACTCCTTGCGCAGGAGCGCATTTACCAGCAGGGCATTGCTACTGTTCGTGGACTTATTGCGCCAAGTGCTATACAAATTCAGGCTTCACAAGTGCAAGTCGGGGATACACTTGCGACGACAATTTTTGTAATCGCTTATCCTCGCTACCTCAATAATAATTGGTTTTCCTCCATCATCAACATTGATTTTCCGATGGACATTGCTATGTTTGTTCACCCTGCAGAGACAACCGTTGTTCTCAAGAATCTCCGCAAACAGGCGACTCGTCTGCAATCACAAATTGACATCGAAGCTAGAGGTGGGAAAATTCGTGATCCTCTCAAAGAAGCAGCACTCGCAAATGTGGAGGATCTCCGTGACGGTCTACAACAAGGGACAGAACGGTTTTTTCGCTTTGGGATCTACGTCACGTTTTACGCTGCAAATGAAGAAGCACTTCGCAAAAATAAAAATGAAGTGATTACGATTTTGGAGGCGCAGCTTGTTTACGCAAAAAGTGCTACCATCCGGATGGACCAAGGTTTCATCTCAACACTTCCTCTAGCGCAAGACACGCTCAATGTAGGCACAAACCTTAATACTGGACCTCTGTCGACAACCTTTCCTTTTGTCAGTGCAAACCTCTCTTCCAATGACGGAATCCTTTATGGTATCAATCGTCACAATAACAGCCTCATACTCTTTGATCGATTTAATCTGGAAAATGCAAACATGACGATTTTTGCGAAGTCTGGTGCTGGGAAGAGCTACTTTGTGAAACTGGAAATTTTGCGATCTATGATGTTTGGCACAAATGTGATCGTCATTGATCCTGAGAATGAATACAAGCATCTTTGTCAGACTGTTGGTGGGGGATTTATCGAAATTTCACTCGGATCATCGGTGCACATCAATCCTTTTGAGCTTCCAGGCGTACCTGACGATGAGCGGCCAGAGGATGTCTTCCGCAACACAATTGCGAGCCTTATCGGTCTGATGCATATCATGCTTGGTAGTATTACGCCTGAAGAAGACACTATTATAGAGCGAGGAATCCGCGAAGCTTATGCTATCCGAGATATTACAGAGTCAAGTGACTTCACAAAGTTTGGTCATGATGATTTCCCAACCATGTCTGACCTGAAGCAAATCCTCGAGAGCATGGAAGGTGGAGAGAGTCTCGCTCGCCGATTGGAAAAATATACGGATGGGATTTTTGCCAACTTCATTGATCGACCGACAAATGTGGAGGTAAGTAACCAACTGATTGTTTTTAACATTCGAGATTTAGAAGAAGAGCTCCGCCCGATTGCTATGTACCTCGTCCTACAATTCATCTGGAATGAAATGCGAAAAAATCTCACCAAGCGACTTGTTATCATAGATGAGGCGTGGATTATGATGCAAAACGATGACGCTGCCTCGTTTATCTTTGGCATTGCGAAGCGATGTCGTAAGTACTACACAGGCCTTACCACAATCACCCAAGATATCTCGGATTTTCTCTCGAGCAGATATGGAAAGCCTATTGTTACAAATGCCTCTTTGCAACTTCTGCTGAAGCAATCTCCTGCATCCGTAGACCTCCTGAAGGAAACATTTTACCTTACTGATCATGAGAAATTTCTCTTGCTAGAAAGCGGGTTGGGAGAGGGCATCTTTTTTGCTGGACCAAAGCACGCTGCGATCAAGGTGATTGCCTCTTACAGCGAGGATCAAATCATCACCTCTGACCCGAAACAACTCCTAGACATTGAAAAGGCAAAGTCAGAGTTTGAGGCCTAGAACGATCCAAAAGGCAACGTAAAGCTCTCTGAGAAATTATAAAGCTAGAACACTCCATTCGCTCATGCAATACTATGACAGCACTAACGTCACTCCAAAGTGGTCAAACAAACGGGCGCCTTGAGCTGGAGCGAAAGCGTATGCTCGCAGATGAACGAAAGCGAGAAGAAAAGCGATTTGCACAACAAGAAGCTCAAGCAAAAGGTTTAAGTGTTGGTGTGTTCAATGCCAGAAAGCAAGAAAAGATTACTCTCTATAGGCAGCGACTTGCAGAAATCGACAGGGCAAGTGATGTATTTTATGTTGTTCTTATTTTGGCAGCTTTTTTTAAGTCAGCTTTGACGATCATTACAATCATCCCAGTCATTGGCTTTGCCTTTTCTTTGGTGGTTTCTCTTTTGCTCATGATCCTTAACGTCATCCTTCTTTTTGCAGCGAGGTCAGTTGAGCCTGTTAAGGTGCATAATCACTTCTATGTACGATTACTGGTTTTGCTTATGATGTATATCTTGGACACCCTTCTTCCATTTCTTACGTTTTTTATCCCAATCGCGCTTATGAGCTCTATCGTGATCTACCTCCTTGTAAAAAGGGACCGTCGACGCGAAAAAAAGCGCATCGAAGGGGAGCTCAGTAAGTTAGGCGCCATTCTCACAGCGTAACCAACGCCCTACTGCTGACTCAATCACTATACTTCTTAGTCATTTTTTCTATGAACCCGAATTACGTTAGGCGAAACCCTTTTGTTTGACCAAAGAACTCCACAAACTTCTTAAACTGATAGGCAGTAAGACACCAGATGTAATGAGCGAAGTACCCTTTCTCAGATCGTGATAACGTAGACTCCATCCCAAAGCGTAATTTCAAAACAGAAAAAACAGTCTCGACACACTGACGCATCTTGGTAAGTGCATGTTCCGTCTGTGTCATCAGCTTCTTCATATTCTTTCTAACACAGGTGATGAGCTGCTTTCCAAGATCTAATCCCTTGTTACGAATCTCTATACCTACATAGCCAGCATCAGCAATGATCATACCAAAGATGTCTGCCCACATCATTTCAAGACCTTTTCTGTCATCTACTGTAGCTGTGGTGATTGTGAAGCCGAGGATATGCATGAGCTCATTGCACACAATATGAAGTTTCATACCATAGAACCAACCCATGGTTGATTTACTCTTGGAGGCTTTGTTTTTCATGGTTTTATGGGAAAACTCACGCTTTATCTCACAGACTTTGAGCTTTGTAGCGTCTGCAAATTTAGGAGCATCGTGTGGTGTGATTTTATTGAAAATATCCGTAAAGCCTTGGAGCATAAGAGCTGAAAGAAAGGAAAGGGTATTCATGCTTTCTAAGAAGTTTTTGTAACATGGAAGATCTGGAAAGTCACCTTTGTGATCGGTTGTAAGATGTTGATGAAAGTCTTTCCAATTTCTGTGTACTGTAAAGAAACGGAAGATTCCAAGAGTTACCAGTTCAGGGAGGGATAGGTTGTGTTTCTTTCTAGGAGGATTACCCTGTGATGGAGAAGTAAGGATTGGAAGAAGGCGTGATACAATAGCCTTAACGAAGTCATCAACATAGAGATAGATCATCACAAGAATGGATGTGAGGCTTGAATGTTGTGATAGAGTCATATATTTGTTTTGAAGCGATTTATGGCTCTATTGTAACACTTTGGCCTAACGTAATTCGGGTTATGAGTATGATATAATATGATTAGTGATTTGATTATATCTTTCCGTATGGTTTTGCGATTTTCTTACAGAGAACAAACTGTTTCATTGCTCATCATTATCATTTGCATTGGCTTATTTCTCTTTTTTCCTGTTGACCGCGAGAGCTTTTCGCAAAGCATACTAGGCCTTCTCTCTTTTTTGGTTCTTTTGCCTGTCTTGTATATTACAATTATCCTCAAAAAATCGCTTTCCACACTCGAAATGCGATTACCGGATTACTCCCTAAAACTTCTGTGGGCTAGTGCCGTGGCATTGTGTGCAGGAATACTGATCGCATTTACTCTCTACAGCCTACCATTCAATGACTTCTACGTGGAAAAAATTGCTATTGTTTTTTCAAACTTTAAGGCATTTTCACTCTATCATCTAATATATATTTTTCCGATTCTACTGATCATAAGTTTTTTTAGCTTTAATTTTTTACAAGCGCTTCCTTTTTCACGATTACAAAAGACAACACTTGGCTCCGTTATTTTTTCTAGTATGTCTATTCTTGTGTTTGACCTACCTCTTATATCTGTTTTATTACCCCTTCTTCCTTATTTAATTCTACATTTTTTTTCACAAGCAAATTTCCTAACGATCGTTATCACATCCTTTGTAAGCCTTATCTCGTTTAATGCGCTTATTGCCAAATTAATTCTAAATCCTGCATTATGAAAATAAAACTTCCCTCAACGTCAAATAAACCCTTCAAATTGGGGATTGTGCGATTTATTGCATCACTCCAAGTTGCACTCTTTCTTATTACACCCCTCCAAAGTACAGCTCAAACAAACCTAGCTACATCAACTCCATCTAACGTCCTGGAGCCTGCTGGTCTCAATCTTGGCTCTTTAGCTGGAGGATTGTTAGGGGGCATCACAGGAGGATTAATCGGTAATGCGGTAGGAGACCTCATACCTGGTGATGGTGACATCAAGGACGGTGTCAAGGGTGCTGCTGATGAAGTTCTCTCAGACACCTTTGGGCTCACTGCGGATGACTACGCTCAAGGTGTTCAAACACAGAAACAATTCATCCCAGAGGTGCAGATTGTATTTACAAATACAGAAGGCGATAATTATACAGCTGTTGCGCAAGTATCGGGCATCATCAATCCTGAAGACGCTTACTACACATGGTACCTTAAGAATGACAACTACGATCGCACAAATAAAAAAATTCCATTAGATCCAAATGGCAATCCCTATCCTCGCGTAGACCTCATTCCTGGGGCAGAATATATGGGTGATGAACTCGACGAAGACAGCGGGAATAGGTGGAGTGACTTTCAGGGTAAGACTTGCACAGAAGACTTTTCAGGCACAGAGCAAAATAGGTGTATTAACTGGCAAATGGAACGTTATAAAATCGCAGCAACGCGCGCTTATATTGCTACAAAGTTTGATGTAACGCGCTTTGATAGTGAATTTAGTGCCCCTGGGGGTGCTTCGCTGGTAACCTATGGTGACTTCGTCGTAACTGACAATGAATTCCCTACAAGTAACGCGTCTGAATTAGAAGCAAGAGACCGCAACACTGATGGCAGGATTGATGACGATGAACGGCAAGAAGCAAACGTTCTTGCTGATGACAAGGATGGTGCAGTAGCCCTAGTAGGTGGCGCCGATAATTTCAATGGTAGCGAAAATATAGTAGGTGGACGACTGGCTAGCGGAGGTGATACGGACAATTATTGTTATCTCTATGATCGCTCCACTGGTGATGACTTTGAGCTTGTGAAAGGAGAAATCACAAGCGACTTTACTTGTATCCAAGACGGTGAAGATGAGGAAACTGATGTCGGTGGCAGTAATGCTGCATGGAACATTGAATGCCTTGGCTCAATAGAGTATGATGCATGCGCTGCTCCGCAACCTCCAGGACTCAGTACAAGCACTACCACCACTCAAGTAGATGATCCAGGAACGCCCGAAGATGAGAGCCTCATACAAATCACAACAAGTGCTAATGTTGGATCATCTCAGACACAAAAAACCCTGATTAGCTGCGAGAGGAACACAGAAAATGCAAGATGTTCGTACCTAAATGATCAAGCTACAGGCTACTGCCAAGGTGGAGGCATACCTACATGTGTCCCAATTGTTGAGCCAAGTGAAATTGGCGAACTCATTGAGTCCTCTCAAAGCTGTTTTAAGTATTCTTCGTACGAAATTGCTCACGAAATCGTCGCCCTAAGAGATGGCACACAGCCAAGCACTAATCCACAAGCAGAAATTGACACACTCCTTGCTCAGTTGGATATTCAAGAACCATCCATTGACTTAAATAGCCAAGCAGATTTCGATGAACTTTATGAAGTAATTTTATCCCCACTAGACCCTAATGGCATCGCCTGCACCTTGGACAGGCGGGAACTAGACGACCCAGCGTTAGATAATATACCACTTATCACTGATGGTGCTGACCTCATTATTAATCCTGAATTAGCTGATGAATTTGACTTGAGAGCGCCTATCTGTTCAGCTAGTGGTGAGGCAAATATCCCAGATTCAAAGAATGGGGAACTTTTTGGAGAAGATACAGGACTTACAAATATTTGCACTGAAAGCATCCACCTTGCACCCTTTCCCTTTACCGATGATATCAATACAGACCGACTCCTCGAGCCAAAGCCTCTTGTACGTGCAGGAAATGACTTGCCAAATGCAACCTTTATTACCGGTGATGGCGTTTTTGATAGAAACGAAGAAAAATTCTGGGGTACAGACCCAGGTAACGCGATCACATTGGGTGAGGAAAACAATGATGAGGAGGTGATCCTTGGAAAGGGTATGGGTGAGTTTACGTGGGAGTATCGTGAAGGTGACGAAATAGGCGTAGTCGTGGAAGCTCAGGCTACCGCTAAAACACGTCATGATAGCCAAAATCCTTTTGTAACCTTTGCATTTATGAAAGAAGGCTGTGAACCAAAGAATTCACGATACTATCTAGAGAAAGTACGCAATAGTATCATCTCTTTTGATACGTCAGAAAGCTACCGTTCAGATCTCAATGAGTGTCTTCACAATAACTTTGTAAGACCTGGAGACGTGCAAGAAAATAATAACCTCAAAGTTGAAATTGACACGCCTGAGAGCACCATCGTAAACAACCAAGACTTTATCATTGAATTTGGTGCGACAACCAGCAACGAAGATCCAACTGTGGCAGGAGCTGAAATCGTAGAGCGATCAGTCTATAGTTGGAAGATTTCTTACGCTCCTAACGAGGATGACCCTGACAGCCCAGATATTCAATGGAGACGTTTTTTGGATTATAATCTCAGCCAAAGTGATCCTGATCTGTATGCACGACGTATGGAAATGCTTGAGCTTAAAGAGTTAAAATCCGTAGGACTTAGTGATTTGGAACTGAAAGCCAACTTTGACCCAGAAACTGATGCTGGTTTTACGGAGGGATTGGTGCGGGTTACTGTTGAAGTAAATGCCCCAACTGACCAACCAGGGGTCACTATCTATGGGCGAGCTGAAGGCATTGTACCCCTGGTCTCACAGCAGCGACCACAGCTTTATATGTATCGCCTTAATGTTGATGATGAGACTGTGTTACCTTTGGATACCATCAGATTTGATGATTTGGTGAGAATCTGTGATTCTATCGGCTTTAGAGATAATGAGGACACTGCAGATTTGGATGATCGTAGCACGTATATTGCAGAGGATATCGCCTGTAGGACGTTTCGCAATGAGATTTTGGCCTTTGAAATCCCAGGCGAGTCTGATATTGCACCAGAGCAAGTATACTGGGAGGTCAACGGCGAGCGTATTTCTTGCGACACAACTCTGGCTCCAGAGTTGTGCCAACAGAAACCCCCAATTGTGTTTTTGCCAGCGATTCAGCGAGACGGCGAGATTCAAACAGTTACCGCTTCCTCCAGTGATCCATCGGCTGGACTAGAAGCTAATGAAACCTACTCGCGAAGCTTTGTGATTACGCCACCAAAGGTTGTATTTGAGGCAAGTGATGAGACGATTACTCCACAAGAGCTTGGTTCGTTTGTCCCTATCACAGGAGATGAGGATGATGCCACCGCAGTAGAGAAGAGTAATACGGTCTTTGTGAGAAACGCTAATGCCTTTAATATCAAAGCAAAGCTAGATCCTTCTGTTTTGGAGGAATATGCTGATCAAGCAACAAGTGCTGTCTCGACAACGAGTGCCCAGCGCGTCAATGTGACCTGGGAGTGGATTGGGCGAACGGGTGAGCAAGGGACGTCAAACATAACCGAAGCTGTCACTGTGCCTGAGGAGCTTGCAGATAAGCCTATTACGGTCCAAGCTCGCGTAACGACCTCTACACCACAACCTATCAGACAATTGCTCCTTGACAAGTTTGGCGTTGATCAGTACACGACGTCACCCCTCACTGCTGAGGGTGAGGCAACAGTGCACGAACCAGGGTTTTCTACAGTAGCCTATATGAATGATGAGCAGTATAAAACTTATGTTCAAGGAAACGCGGACAAGAATAGGACTTTTACAGCCACGGTCTTTGGAAACACTGCTTCTTATATGCTGTTTATTCTCAAAATCTCTTTGACAATTGGGATTATCTTGTTTCTTGCATCATTTGCAATGGGTGGCATCTCGAGAGCAGACCAACGCCGACAACTGTAGAGTAATTATTTGTTTAGTTTTACAATTCCATCAGTCATAAAAATCAGCTACGAAGGCGTAGACCATCAACATATGACGCAGAACTCTCGGGTGACAAAAACAAGGTGTGAGCTGTTCAGATCATAACGCTGTCTTGCCTCGAAAGTGCGTGTGACTTAGGTTACAACCATTTTATTTGGGTCACGTTTTATAATAAAAAGAATCTAAACGCTGTTAGGTTCTTTTTATGATCTATGTTATCAATGCTATAATGATTTAGTGAAGCTCACTTCGCAGATCTTTTTGTTGATTCTCACCTCTTTCCCTACACCCTATAGTTTCCTACACTCTATATTTTCCTACACTCTATGTGAACATACGGGAGCGAACCACGAATTGTGCTACCACGAGAACTTCTAAACTAAAGGAAATAGATTTTTATGAAAAAAATCCTCATCATCTCTTCGATCCTCCTCATACTTACACTTGCTTTTTTGCTTGTCTATAACTTCGTTTTTAAGACAATTGCGGTTTCAGAGGAGGCGGTTGAAGATATCGCGCAGCAAATTCCAACACCCACCCCCATCGCAACCGAAAAGAAGATTTCTCAGATTACAAATGTGGAGACGGTCGCCGCAGCACTGTTTGATGGGCAAATACGATATTATGATGCAAAGTCTGGTGCGTTTATGCAGATAAGCACTCGCGGAACATCCAAGGAAGAACTATTTAACCCTCGACTTGATATAGCTCGTGTTCAGTGGTCAGCAGATGGTCGAAATGCAATAATGACAGCAAAAGATGGGACTGGCGTCTACGCTTTTACACAGGGGATGACAATTCCACTCACACGCAGCGTTGACTATGCGCATTGGTCTCAAGAGCCAGATAAAATTATTTACAAAGCATACGATGAAGACACACAAGAGCGAAGTATTCACTTCGCAAATCCATCTGGGGAAGAAGATCTAAAGCTTACCACAATCCCTTTTCGACGTGTGAGTTTTGCGCAGATACCAAACTCTTTTGTGGTGGCGTATTGGCAAGAATCTGATAGTTTCACGCCCTCAGAGCTTCGCAGTGTGGGCACACTTAACACAGCTGATCCACGACTTATGTACGAAGGGCTTTTTGGTGCTGATTATCTCTTTTCCCCTGACGGGCAAAGAATTTTGGTGAGCTACACCACGACTTCTGGAGGGAGCACTATGAATTTGGGTGTGATGAACAAATCTGGTGGTGAGTTCACAGGATTGAATATTCCGACTCTTGCCAGCAAAGCGGTATGGAGTCGTGATGGTAAAACGGTTTACTACGCACAACCACTTAATGTTCCTACTGACGCCGTCATGCCAAATGATTACAATCAGGGTGTCTTCACCACACAGGATACGTTTTGGAAGGTTGATATTACTACTGGAGAGAAGAGTCGCTTGATCAGTCTGGAAGATCTCCCAGAGGAAATCGACGCTAGTAATCTCTTTCTCGATAGCGATGAGAGTATTCTCTTTTTTATCAATCGTGCCAATGGAAATCTCTATCGTCTCAACATCTAGACGATTAATGGTATAATGGAAAGCAGGAAATATTCTCTGTACTACGCAATGAGAAGATCAGGGCTTGCGCATTTTTTTGACTTTAGCCTTACAGTTAAGCGGATTGCTTGGATCTCACTTTTTTTGTTAAACATGTCCTATGAAACGATCACTTTTACTTTTTAGCCTGGGTGCATCATTGCTAATGCCTCTTCGGGCTCTTGCACAAGAAGGGTCACTACTTTCCGAGTATAACTTCCTCCAAACAATCCCAGGACTCGTCAATGAGGGTCAGTCAATTACGAGCTTTCCTGATTATATTTCTGGTATTTTTAACTTTGGGATCGTGATTATTGGTATTGCTGCTCTCGTGATGATCACCGTTGGAGGCTTCTGGTATGTCACAAGTGCTGGCAACCAAGCACAGGCTACTACTGCAAAGTTGATTATTACTGATGCTTTTTTAGGCCTCTTTGTTGCACTGTTTGCCTTTTTGATCTTGCGAACGATCAATCCAAACCTTGTTGAAGGGGGATTGAGTCGTCTGCAAGGAGGCCCAAATACGGAAATTGCTCCCAATCCTAGTGGTGGGACGGGAAGATTTAGTGATAGTGCCTTTGTTGGGAGTAGTCCTGCTGATTTTCAATATTGCGATGGTGCGGGGTATTGTTATGAATCCCTAGCGAGATGTGAGTCTAGTGATACGATTGGTGTTTGTCAAGTCGTCTCTGGAGATCCTGGCGGTCTCAGCGGTGAGCAACGCGATAGGTTGGCTAGCCATAATCAAAATCTTCAAACCTTACTAACGAGTGGAGTCAAGGTCAAAGATAATTTTCCTTCGACTTCCCTTGCGGGTCTTCCGTCCAATGCTGTAACGAAATCAATTGCTCTGCGGGGTGATTGTAATTGTGATCTTGTGATCACGGCTGGCACAGAAGACGGCCATCAAACACATGGCCTAGGTCTGGATGTTGTTGACTTTCGTGTAACACCATCATTAACCTCCTATATGAAGAGTGGTGGCGTTGCTACAGAATTGAGCAGTGGCAACACTTCTTATACTTTTGAGAGAGGCCCACTTCGTGGGGCTACTGTTTATTTGGAGGATGCCGGCACAGCCAACGAGCATTATCACGTCAGTTGGGAATAATACCATTTCCAATGAACCTTAACCCCACCAAGTACGTATTCTGGTGGCTGCAACACGCATGGAAGTACTTATAGGTCAGGACGCACTACTCATTTTTGCTAAGCATCTCGCTCATCCCGTCGCTGTTGAGTATCAAGACTCATCAGAGAAAATCACTTATAGAGTCTGTTTAATTGGAAATGGTATGAGCAGACTCTTTTTGACTAAATCCTAAACTAACAAGTGCAGTAACGATTAGACAGTATAGCACTGCTAAGTCAGCGCGAAAAAATGTGGTGTCCACGAGGCCATGGATGATTATGGTGATCAATGCTGCTAGAAATGGGAGCATTTTTTGTTTTGCCCTGAGCGATGCATTTGCGTAGGTGTGAAAAGCCTTTGCGGTGGCTACAAGAATAGCCAGAAGGCCCGCAATGCCTCCGTAAAGCCAGAAAGCTAGGACTGTATTGTGAGGCAAGGGTACTGCCCATTCGAGATATGGCTCGTAGTACTTTTGTAGCGTCAAATATTCTTGTTGAAAGTTCCCAAGTCCGATTCCTGTGAGCGGACTGTGGCGAAGCAAATCTACAGATACTTCGTAAATTGTAAGGCGAGAAGCTAGAGAGGATCTTTCGAGATTTTCCAAAAGGCTTTTGGCTTTTTCGACAGAAGTGAGGGCCAACACGCCAAAGATGAGACATGCAACAACGATGCTTATCCTTTTTTTCTTTTGAGAGTGCTCACTGAGGATCCCTGGATTTATGAAATACGTCAGTATCAAAGCGCCACACAGTGCCGCGAGGCCACCGAAAGATTTGGTTTGATACAAAACGAATAAGCCTCCGAAGGTAAGAATTCCAAGAGATACTGCATACGTGGTGGATAAGCGCTTCCTGATAGCCAAAAAGCTTGCGGTCAAGGCCACAAGAGGAGCGCTAAAGAGCGCTAGGTGATTTGCGGAAGGCCATAGAGCATAAAGTCTACCGTCAAAGGTAAAGACGCCGTAAAGGGAAAATATAGCACCACTGAGGATCACACCTGCAAGGGCAACAAGTAAACCCCACATGATATATTTGTTGGATTGCGGATTTGCATCTCGTCTGTGTAAGATAGCGAGTCCTAGAATCATGGGTAGTGCAAACCATTCGATCAGGATTCCCCATCCTCGCGAGGTGTTTGTGACGACAGCAATTGCGCACAGGACAAGTAGAGTCATGAAAACAAAAAGGCATTCACGTCGGTATTTCTTCCAAGCACTCGTGAAAAACTTATTTTCTGTAAAAAGAATAATTCCAAGGTAAGCTATTATGGCACATGAAACAATGCCCACCGAAGTACCTCCAAACAAGATTCGGGTTGCAGCAAATGGCAATACACCTATGAGAATGATCAGGCAAATATCAATACCTGCCGCTTTTGGCGGTGATATTTGAGAAGCTACTTCTTTTTTAGATCTGAAAATGCCTTTTTTGATTTTGTTGCGGTGTGCTTTCATAATAGGCTGCTAGTGCGATCAAAAAAAGAATCAGGGGAAAAACATGTACAGAGAAAAAAGGTGTGTCAAAAAGGCCGTGGGTGAGTAAAATGCTCATACTTATGATAGCACAGTAACTATATGTGCTGCCGCGGATAAGAAACAACCAGATCATACGAAATACAAGCGCAACAAACAATGCCAATCCGACAAAACCAAGCTCAGCGCCTATGTCGAGCAGAATATTGTGCGCGTAGGCAGGTGTACGATAAGTCGCCTGTGGATCCACAGCAAAGGCATAAGCTCCCAATCCAACGCCGGTAACTGGATTTTGAGCTAATAGTTCAAATGCTTGTCCCCATATTTCTAGGCGTGATGCGTTTGATGTGTCTTGTGGGCTAAACGATGAAGCAAAACGTTCGGAGATGGTATTTCCTGGAATCATCAAGATAAGAGTACTGAGTGCACAAAGTCCAACTACAGCATGCCTCTTAGCTCTAGAGAAGTATGGCCACAGTAACACTAATCCCACAAGGAGTCCGCCAAGCAAGCCCATTTGCCCACCACGAGAGAAACTTAAAAGGTTTGCAAGTACAATTGTAAGCCCGATAAATGTCCAGAGTGTGTGGCGACTTTTTACCCACAAACCAAATGCAAAAGGGGCGATGAGACCTGTGTAGAAGGCAAAGACATGTGGATCTGGAAAAAATCCTATAGCCCGGAAAATATCCCTGTTGCCCACATGCACGAACCAGCTATTAAACGCGCTAACGCTCTGGGAGAATGTTCCACCAAGAAAAAAAGGTGTAAGCGTGCCCCATACCTTTTCGAGATTCTCTAGTCCGATGAAAAATTGAAGGCTAAACTGGACCAAAGCAACTGTTCCCGCTAAAAAACCTCCTATGACTACTGCTCGAATGAGTCTCGTCTCATTATCATCCTTTTGCATCAAATACCCCACTCCCATAATGCACAGTGGTGCAAACGTCATGAGAAAAAATATTTTTCTGGCAGTCCAACTCGGTACATCACTGTAAAACAGTGAACACACTGTCCAGACCAAAAGGGTGGCTGCAACAAAAATCACACTACCTCTTGGAATATAAAGACCTCCCTTGTAGAGACCACGCATTATATACAACGTAAAAATTCCCAACACAATAAGCCGTGAGAGGTGAACGTCAAATCCTTGTATGAGGCTTAAGGCAAACATCATTGGCAAGAAAATATAGAAAAATTGTATCAATTGGCCAATCATAGAGGATGCGTTATACCTCGTAATAGAGAAAATACCTTTGCTACTGTTTTACCGTAGTGTTTTTTTAGGTAGTAATTTTGCGCTTTGTAGTAATGAGCTTTTTGTGAGAGACTGTTTTTTGCGCTTGCCCCGGACTTGTGTTTGAGTTTCATTTCCTGGGACACAAGAATTTTTTTTTCTTTCTCAACAAGTCGTTTGCACAAATCAATGTCTTCGAAGTATAGAAAAAACCGCTCATCAAACCCTCCAACTTCTTGAAAGTCGGTTTTTTTTATTAAAAATGCAGCGCCTGTTACCCAGTCAACATCTTTTGTGGCCTGATCACATTGAAAACCAGTTCCTGATTTTGTGTCATTTTTTAGGAGATTACTCGATACAATACTCCGTGGTGTAATCATTTTTCCATAAGACCACACTTGTGGACTTCCGTCTGCATTTGTAATCGTTGGAGCAATGACATCACAGACTCTTTGTTCAATCATTTTTACGAGTCCCATCAGGTCACCAGAAAAATTATAGGTGTCAGGATTGAGGAAGAAGAGATATGTTCCTTGTGCTTTTTTGGCAATGTAATTATTTGCTACTCCAAAGCCTTGATTGCTTGAAAGATTGTATACCTCTGTATACAGAGCGTTTGTGACAATTCTTTTGATCGTTTTTGGCAGTGGGGCACTATCGTTGTTGGCGATCAGTATTTCACAACTACGCGCTGGTATCACGGCGTTGAGATCATGCAAAGCCACCTCTAGCTCCGTAAGGCTCTGATAATTAACGATAAGGAACGATATGAGGATTGGTTTTTTTTCGTGTATCATCATAGTCATTAAAAGCCTTCTTAACTGCGCGGGTAACGTCATCGCCTCCAAAGAGTGATCTGATGTCAGAGCGAATGCGTCTGATGATCATAAACAGGCGCATCCACAGGCGCATCATGCCTGTTGTGTGTTTGTCAAAAAAGAGGAGGCCGCAAAAAACGAGAAAGTATACTTTTTGTGGCTTGTTTTGCTCTTTTTGTGAATCTTCACTGTGCCAGGCGAGCGCTTCAGGAACGACGACGACACGCTGCCCATTTGCACGCACTCTCAGTGAAAGATCAGCATCCTCGTAATACAGGAAAAATTGTTCGTCAAAAAGTCCAACTTGTCGAAATACGTCTCTGTGAATAGCCATGACACAGCCTGTTGCGTATTGTGTGTCTATAAGCGCTTTACTTACTGGGGCACTTGTTTGGTGTGTCGCGCGTTGCCGACCAAAAGAAATGAAACCACCTGAAAACCAGATTTCTTTTGTTTTGGTGTGGTAGATTATTGGTACGGCTATGCCGACATCTTCCCGCTTACATGTTTGTACTAGTGTGTGTAAGCTTTTTTTTTCGATGGTGGCGTCCGGGTTCATGAGCACAACAACCTCTGCGCCTTTTTCAAGTGCGTATCGAATACCAACATTTACGCCTGTTGCGAAGCCCAAATTGTGTGAGTGAACAATATAGTTTAATTTCGGATAAGCTCTGCGACATTTTTCTAGTGATCCATCTCTGCTGGCATTGTCTACCACAACAATTTCTGGTTGCTGACCTGATTCAAAAATACTTCTCATACAGGTCAGAAGGCGATCTCCAGCGTTGTAATTGACAATCACAACTGTTGTATGGTTTGGCATCGGCATAGTATCGTCTTATTTAGGCGAAATTGTCACTACAGTAGATTTATCATTTCTACATGATGATTTAGCTTTATTATACACTTTCAGCCACAAGAGAAAAGACGGCAGATATAACTTTCGTACTTTTACACAAATCCCTCCCTCCCTTGAAAAATTGCAACTTTGCAAAAAAATTAGGCTTTGCAAGGGCACGGAAATTCTCATACTTATCGTGTTGATGGTTTGATACTCTTTAAATCCTCAAGTGTTATAAGCTTGGCCCACAGAATAAAAGCGCCGTAGGCGATAACGCCCAAAAATGCTGCCGCAAAAGCATTTATCGGTATGGCGACATTTATTACAATAATGATCCCTAATGCTACGAGGTAGAGAAATGGCTTTTGCAATCGTAATATAAAATCTGTTTTTTTTCGTAGCATAAAATACACTACACCCATCACAAAGAATTCTGTTATTACAGAGCTCGCAGCGGCACCTACATAAGAAAATCTTGGTATGAGGTAGAAATTGAGGGCAACATTTAGCACCGCTGTCATAACCAAGATTTTTGTCAAAAGGTTTTGTAGATTTGCGGCAATTGCTGTACTCATAAACAAATGTCCAAAAAAGATACCAATGAGTGAGAATACCAAAATTTGTAAGACGCCCACTGCATTTTCGAAGCCTGGACCGTTAATAAGTCCGATTGCTTCAGGGGCGAGAAAATAAAGTCCAGATAGCAGTGGGATCAAAATGACAACAAAAAACTTGACTGTGGCATTTACCGTTTTATCAAATAACATCTGATCCGAAAAGATATAACGCGAAAGCAGTGGTAAAACTAATCCGATGACCATAGCTGGGAAAAAAATGATTGTTTCAATGATTTTATAGGCTGCCCCATAGATGCCTACCGCTTCCATTGGTTGGTATTGCGAAAGAATAATCGCATTAACCTTGAAATACAAGAATGTGGCTACAGCGCTTATACCAAGTGGGTAAGACTTTCTCAAGAAGTCCTTCCAATAGGCTACATCCCAATCAAAAGTGATTTTTATATACCTCCTTGCAAAGCTTACGATCAGCACAAAATTTGTCACCATAGCTAGAAAGACAGCAATAACCGAAAAAATGAATGGGAGCTCTAACTTCACCAATGCGAGAATTGTCCCCATCTGAACGCATTTTCCACAGAGCTCTGCTATGGCTACACGATCCATTGATAAGTGTTTTTGGAATACTGCATTTAACAAGCTGTATGTTGAAGAAAAGAAGAAAGCTCCAACCACCACAAAAATGGCGTTTTTTTCTTGTTGTACTATGGGAGAAAGCGCAATCATTGCCGTAGCTAAAACAAAAATAGCTCCCGTCAAGAGTACGCGAAGTGTAAAAACCTTATTGATGATCTCGTTTTCGTTTGCTCCATCTCGTGAAATCTCTCTTGTGGTGATGGCGTGCAAACCCATGTCTGCAAGTGCCATCAAAAGACCTAGGTAGGAGAGCGCCAAAATGTACTGACCAAAACCTGCTGTTCCTAAGTAACGAGAAAGAAGTCCAATGGCAAAAAGCGCGATCCCAATAGAGATCAGCTTTGACGTTCCAACAAAGATAATGTTGTATGAAATTTTTTGTGCGATCATCATTAGATCTATGGGCTAGGCAGGTTTAATACCATCTCTCATTCACTATTGTACATGGGGCAGATCCCCAGGCAAGACCCGTCACTCGTCCCGTCACTCGCGAGCGACAGGACTCGTGAGTGACAGGTCGAGCTGAGCCTACCTGCCGACAGGCAGGACAGACCGAAAGCTTTATGTGGATTTATTAGCTGGAGATGGTTTAATAACAACTTTTCTCTGATTCTCACTGCCTGTACTATCGGTTGTGGCTCTTGGGTCATCTGCGATGAACATATGTATCAGACGTCTTTCATATGGTGTCATTGGACTCAAAACAAACGGTCTTTTTGTTTTGACCACTTTTAAAATCGCCTCACTAGCAATCTTTTCAAACATTTCTTTTCTCTTTTGACCATACTCATTCACGTCGATTTTGAAATGGAGGGCAATATTTTGTTGCCGCGCAATAGCGCGGACAAGATGCTCTATTGCATATAAATTGGAGCCTTGATGTCCGATGAGAAGCTGGGCACGGCCCTGCACAACAATTGCGAACACACAACCTGTGTCTAAAGATTCTCGTACCACAGGCTTGACTACGAAATCCATTGCCGCAAAGACTTCGACAATGATGGAGCACACCTTTTGTTTTTCGTTCATAATGTGTGCAATTATAACTTTATCAGGACCCTTTTATGGTCGAGCACCAGTTTTGGTAAGCAAAACCTCCCGCTAGCAAAAGGCCATTATACAAAATTTCTCCTTGTAAGCTCTTAGGTGGCTGCGATTTTTTTATCCCCTTTCATGACGCTCCATTGCTGACCAATAGTAAACAGTGTTGATGTTAACCAGTACAGAGTGAGGCCCGCAGGAAAGGTAAACCCAATGACCAGAGTCATAATCGGTATAATGTAGAGCATTTGCTTTTGCATTACTGTGGCAAAATCTGGCATATCGTCACCATCAGCTTTATCAACCTTCTTTTCAACGAGCTTTTTCTCTTGCTCTTTCTCTTGATTTTGATTATTTAATTTTGCCTGCATCATGCGGATTTGGTAGTAGGCAGCTACTGCAGTGAGCACGGCAAGGACAGGATTTGCAACACCTAGATTTAGAAATCCTGCAGAAATTTCGTTGATTTTCTCAACATATGGCACGAATGGGTAGACAAGAGACTCATTTGGTACGAAATCCTGCCTTTGCGAAAGGTTTCTGATTACTGTGAAAAGTGTAAAGAAAAAGATAAGCGTTACAATGAGCGGTAAGCAACCAGCTGCCGGATTGATCCCGTGTTCTTTATAGAGGGCCATTGTTTGGCGTGCGATTTTCTCCCGGTCGCCTTTGTGCTTTTGTTGAAGTTCTTTGATCTTTGGTTGGATCTCTTGCATCTCTTTTTGGGAAGAGATTTGCTTTCGGGACATAGGCAAAAGTACCAATTTAATCAAAATTGTGAGTATAATAATCGCAAGTCCTAAGTCATTCCACAACAACCCATATAAAAAGATCAGTGCGTTGTATAATGGTTGATAAAACAGTGTAATAAGGATTTCCATGTGTATAGAGGTGATTAAATAAAATTGTGTTGATGTGTTGGCGTCACTCAAGTCTTGATGACAGTATCATGACTTTTAGCCCTTTATATTGCTTTTAAATACTGGCAAAAAACTGCTTTTTGCATCTTTATATGATAGCACTTTTCCTTTTTTTGTGCACATAATCATTGCATCAAAAGGTGATCCATCAAGGTACAGATTTATAACATCTCGCAAAACCTCCCGGAGAATTCTTTTTTGTGCATTGCGCGCAGCAGCTCGCGCGGAAAATTTTTTTCCCACGATTACTGTGCATCTGATTTCTGCATTGCTATCATTAGTTTTTAGAAACAAAAAAAAATCACCGACTTTTATGCGTCGACCGTGCCGCAGGAGGCATTGGATGTCGCTAGCATGATGGAGTCGATGTTTTTTTGGTAGCATGGCACTGTTTCTTAGACAAGCTTATACAGAAAGTTTGGCTCGCCCCTTTTTCCTTCGCCTGGCAATTACTGCTCTACCTGTTTTTGTGGCCATACGCGCCAGAAAACCATGTACCCTTGATCGTTTACGACTTTTTGGCTGATATGTTCTTTTCATACAATAGTTGACAGATTTGTAACGTCTAAATACTTTATCATACTAGATTTAATAAGTCAATCTCTTTTTGCGTAATCCCTCACAGTATATTTATAACTTTTCCTCAATACGCATGTCTGATCAGTGACCAGGGCACAGGCGACAAGGGTGACCTGGTCACTTTAGCTCTTGTTTTATAATTGGCTAAGGAGTTTTGTTTAAGTGATCAAAGGGTATGAGGAGTTACCTTTTTTGCTGATTTCAGTTTACTGACACTGCTCTATTTGGAATTTATTGGTTATGAACATGTTATGAACATGTTACAAACATGCTCCTTGAGGGGTTTTTTCTGTGAGGTGGTATAATTTGCTCACAACCATGTGATTATTAAAGAAGATTTCTATGACTCATGACGATTTGTGGCAAAAATCCCTGACTTCGATTGAACTTTCCATTTCAAAAGCTAATTTTAGCACGTGGTTCAAAAACACTACTATTTTGTCCAAAGATAATAATCATGTCGTCATCGGTGTCCCAAATGGCTTTGCCAAGGAGTGGCTTGAGAATAAATATCAAAGCTATATCCTCAACGCCTTACGTGAGATTGAGCCTTCTGTTTCTGGCATGAGTTGCAGTGTTTACAATCCGCAATCCCACACTCACACACAACAAGTAGAGGTAGAAGCTTCTGGTGCAGCAAAAGGGGAACAAATAGCACAAGGCGCCCCAAAAGAGTCAAAGGTTTTCTCTCAAGGCGCTGTCCCACAAGGGAAGAGTAACCTCAATAATCGCTATACTTTTGATAACTTTGTTGTTGGTGAGCATAATGAGCTAGCCAAGGCTGCCTGTGTTGCTGTCAGTGAAAATCTCGGTAAAATATATAATCCGCTGTTTATTTATGGTCATGTGGGATTAGGTAAAACACACCTCCTGCAGTCTATTGGCAATACCACACAATCCCACGACTCCAGCAAACGTGTCATCTATATCACCTCAGAACGGTTTACCAATGAGCTCATCGAATCAATCAAATCAAATACAGCAAGTGCTTTTAAGGAATTATACTCTAGTGTTGACCTTTTGATTATAGATGATATTCAGTTTCTTTCTGGTAAGGAGAAGACACAACAGGAGTTCTTTCATATTTTTAATGCCTTACATCAACTAGACAAACAAATCGTTATCTCGAGTGATCGCTCTCCAAAGGCGATTACCACTCTCGAGGAACGGCTTCGTTCACGCTTTGAGGGAGGTATGATTGTAGACATAGGATTACCTGACCTTGAGACGCGCATTGCTATCTTGCGAGAAAAGGCCGAACTGAAAAATTTCTTCATAAATGATGAAACTCTTCGTTTTATCGCTGAAAACATCAAAAATAACGTTCGTGAACTAGAGGGAGCTCTCAATCGTGTTAAGGCCTTTTGTGACTTACGCAAACAAGAGCCTACTTTGGAAATAGCTATGAGTTCTCTGGCAGAAATTATTGAGAGTGGCAAGAAAAAAGCCATCCAGGGGAAGGATATTATTGCGGTTATTTCTTCTTTTTACGAAGTCAAACACGAGGACCTCATCGTCAAAGGGCGCAAAAAAGAAGTCGTCCATCCTCGTCAGGTTGCGATGTATCTCTTGCGCAAAGAACTCAATATGTCTTATCCAGGTATTGGAAAGTACTTTGGAGGACGTGATCACACAACTGCACTTCATGCTTACGAGAAAATCCATAAACTTGCTAGTGAGGATTCCCGCTTTTCTGACGAGATTGCCTTCCTCAAGGATAAATTGTATAGCGTCTAATGCAATTGTATAAGTCTGTGGTGTTTGAGTGGATTAGTGTGTATGTAAGATTGTGATAGGTCTGTTGATAAAGATTCTTGGGTGGTGTGGATAGAGATGTTGCTTGGTTTTGGAGGAATACTATACAAGATTCAAAGGTTTCGGTACATTTTTTCAGCACTCAAAAACCCTTTATTTAAAATAAAAAAAGGATTTATCCACATATCCACACACTAATAGTAGTAATAAACTATATATAATATACTCTTATGAAAGCAACATGCACGTATGAAAATATCAAGAAGGCACTTCGCGCTGTAGAGAGTATGGTAGGCAAAGATCCTAGTATACCGATTATTAGCAATATCCTTATTGAAGCGCAGGAGGACACACTTTCTTTTAGTGCGACAAATTTGGAGATTGGCATTGTGCAAAAAATCCCAGCGAAAGTGGAGGGGTTATGGAAAATTGTTATATCCCCAAATCTGCTCGCAGGTTTCCTCAATGCTATCCGTGGTGGTGAGCACATCACAATCATTAAGGAGGGAGAGAGTTTGATTGTAAAAAATGATACGTACGAGAGTGTTATAAAAGGTCTGGATGCTGAAGATTTCCCTATTATTCCGCAGTTTGTGGGGGATGGTGGCGTTTCCCTTCATTTGGGAAATTTGCAGGAGAGTATTGCTACGGTATTGCCTTTTGTGACACACAATGAGATACGTCCTGAATTAACAGGAGTTTTTTTTCGGGTTGATAATGGTCAGGTGTACAGCGCTGCTACGGATAGTTTTCGACTTGGTGAGAAACGACTGGATATGAAACATCTTGTTCGTGGAGATGCAGATTTTTCGTATCAGGTTATTTTGCCACAGAAAATCTGTGCGTACATAAATAGGCTTGGAGATGAATATGAGGAGGTTTTGTGGGATATTGATGATAATCACCTTAGTGTGCGTTGCGATCAGTTGTATATCACCACAAGGCTTATTGATGGAAATTATCCTGATTATAAACAGATCATCCCATCGAAAACTGAGACAAACGTTATCGTCAAAAAGGATGATCTCATGGAATCAATGCGTGTGATGATGGTTTTTTCTGATAAAGAGGTAAATGAGATTTTGATGGGTGTTAGTGAAGATGCATTGTCTGTGACGACGAGAAAACAAGAGCGCGGTACGAGTGAGACGATTCTAAAGGTTTCTGTGAGCGGTGAGGATCAGGAGGTTGTTGTAAATCCGCGTTATGTCTTTGAGGGCATTCAAAACATCAAAGAAGATGAGGTTTTTATCGGCATAAATAATAGTGCGGCTCCAATTGTTTTTCGTGGGTCCAATAAGGAAGGTATTAATGAGGATTATACGTATATCGTTATGCCGATAAAAAATAGTAATTAGGAGATTGTAACTAGGAACTAGTAACTAGCTATTGAGGGAGAAGACAGTCTTTAGAATTTTGGTCTTTGATAAGATGGGAGGCTCTGCGTATATCGATTTGATTGACAGTATTTCGCTGAAGAAGTACCACTTTGTAGGCAAAAAGAAGTTGAGCTTTGGACACTCTCATTTTGGTGTTTTGCAAATAGTGATGGAGCTCTAGAAAAATTACATATTTATAATACATCGCTTTACTTTATATGAAGAGTATTCAAAACATTTTTAATATTACTTCTGATTCTCCGCAGAAATTTGTACGAAGAGGGGAGATTGATGAAAAAACTATTTTTCATATTTTTTCGCAGATCATCACAGAGGAGTATGGTGAAATGGGTAAAAAAAATATTACCCCTGTTTTGTATAAGGAGAAATCGTTGTTTGTCGCTTTTTCGCAGTCTCTGTGGGCACAGGAAGTGTGGATGAATCGGGCGCACCTGATCAAACGTGTAAATGATCGGATTGGCGCGCTCACTGTTTATAAGATTCGCGCGCATCGCTAGGTGTGCATTGGTATAAATATGTGAGATTGACGGATCAGGTGGGTTTGTTAGTATAGAGTATATAAAAAGATACATATGGTAGAAAAAGAAATGAGCAATAATGATCTTGCTCGCATGATTGCAGAGGGATTTTCTTCTGTGGACAAGCGTTTCGCTTCTGTAGACAAACGATTTGACTCTGTAGACAAGAAGTTTGTTTCCGTAGACAAACGACTTGAGGAGATGGATGATCAGATCGGCTCAATCAACAAGACACTTGTTGTGGTGGAGGATGATATCAGTACTATAAATCTCCAGCTTAAACAAATCACACCCGCACAAGTACGTATTGCCGCGCTAGAGACTCATGTCGGTGCAATGCAAAAACAAACCGATCAAATACAGTTACAGATGCAAAGCGCGTAAACTTCTGAGAACCTGAGAAAAACCATCTATACCACTAGGTGGTTTTACTTATTCACACACCTAGAAAAACCAAAAAACTTTCCTCTCTCTTGTTGTGCTACAATACACATATTAAATAAAAATCATTTCATATTATGAACATCTTTAAAAGATCTTTTTTTTCTTTGACCATACTCACTTTAGTGACTTCTCAGTTTACCTTTGCGCCTACAGCATACGCAGCAAATCCTGTGGTAAACACAACCATTGCAGTAGAAAAA
>Ga0209187_1001302_pt1 | contig 30203 bp, 21 predicted proteins | sample BantaG_FD_187430 | JGI IMG/M metagenome (GOLD analysis project Ga0209187, IMG submission 187430) | Marine algal microbial communities from Bantry Bay, Ireland - BantryBay_4 metaG (SPAdes) (version 2) | ecosystem: Host-associated > Algae > Red algae > Unclassified | place: Bantry Bay, Ireland...
AGACCTAGTACTTGGTCGTTTACGCCACGCCAGTTCTCTACAGTTAGACGGTATCTTTCAGCGTCAGTAATTAAACCGTTTTCAAACTGCTGGTTGATCTTGCTGAGCTTATCTTCACCACCGTTTAACACCTTGTCTAAACCTGCAACATCTTGATAGTCGTCCATTCCGGACGAAATTCCTGATTGAGTTGCGTATTCAAAACCAAGAGCTTTTAGCTTGTCAGCAATCTGTGCAGTAACATCGTTACCAAACTGATTGTAGATGTCTGCCATAAGAACTTTTAGTCTAGCTTTGGTCATTGGTTCGTTTATGAAAGCTAGCTTTTCTGGTAGCACTTCGTTAAAAATCAAACGTCCAACGGTAGTATCTACTCTCTCGCCTCGGAACATTGTAGTAACTTTGGTCTGCAGTTCGAAGCCACCATTTTGGTAAGCCATAATTGCATCATTGCTACTTGCAAAAACTTTAGACGGAAGCTTCTCAGTTGCTTCTTTGGTGAATGTTAAGAAGTAGCAACCCAAAACAATATCATATTCTAAGCTCAGGATAGATGTACCATCAGCAGGCTTGAGTAGGTTCTTGTCGGCTGCCATTAATTCACGGGCTTCTTTTTGTGATGCCACAGAAAGTGGGAGGTGAACCGCCATCTGATCTCCATCAAAGTCGGCGTTAAAGCCTTTACAGACCAATGGGTGCAGCTGAATTGCCTTACCTTCGATTAGTGTAGGCTGGAATGCCTGAATACCAAGTCGGTGAAGAGTCGGAGCGCGGTTGAGCAAGATATATTTACCTTCAATTGCTTCATCCAAAGCATCCCATACAGCCGTGACACCAGATTCAATCAATCTTGTTGCGCTCTTAATGTTGTGGGCAATGTCTTTTTGGATCAAAATACCGATAACGTATGGCTTAAATAGTTCTAGAGCCATCATTTTTGGCAAACCACATTGCTCAAGACTCAATTCTGGACCTGCAACAATTACAGAACGACCAGAGTAATCTACACGCTTACCAAGTAGGTTTTGTCGGAATCGGCCCTGCTTACCTTTTAGCTGATCAGAAAGAGACTTCAATCGGCGACGTCCACCAGTTGAAGATACGGCTCGGCCGCTTCTTGCGTTATTGTTATCGATCAAAGCATCTACAGCCTCTTGGAGCATACGCATTTCGTTACGCTTGATAACTTCTGGGGCTCGTAAATCAACCAATTTCTTAAGACGGTTGTTTCTGTTGATTACTCGTCGGTAAAGATCGTTAAGGTCGCTGGTTGCAAATCGACCACCAGTTAGTTGTACCATAGGGCGCAAGTCCGGTGGGATAACAGGCACGTTAGACATGATCATTGAGCTTGGTGCAATACCTGCTGTTAGCATACTCTCAAGGACTTTTAGTCTTTTAGTAATCTTTTTAAGTTTTTGACCCTTAGCTGTCTCCGATTCCTCTGTAAGTTCACTAATTAGCTTATCAAGATCAATTTTCTTCAGAACTTCTTCGATAGCCTGAGCACCCATCATAACTTTGATTGTGCTCTTTACGCTGTCGTCTAGAGCACGATAGTCAGTTTCTGAGATTAGTTCAGCATAGCCAATAGCTTTTAGCTGGTCGCGGAACCCGATAAATCTTTCACCTTCTTGTTCCAATTCTTTAGTTTGGGCTTCGGCTAGAGCCTTAACGTCAGCGTTTTCAGCTTCAGCTTCTTTCTCGTAGCGAGCTTTAATAGCTTTTTTGGCTGCTTCGTGTTCGGCCTCAGCATCTTCACCTAGTTTTACTAGCTTGTCTTCGTCAACATCTGTTACTAAATAGCTAGCGAAATATACAACTTTCTCTAGGTTCTTGACTGTTAATCCTAACAGCAAGCTAAGTGGTGACGGGGTGCCACGTAAAAACCAAATATGTGTTACTGGTGCAGCTAGTTCGATATGACCCATACGTTCACGTCGAACAATACTCTTAGTCACTAGTTCGCCTTTTTTATCGACTGCCATCTCTCTTGAACGCACACCCTTAAATTTAGAGTCATGCTTGTTAATGTCTTTTACAGGACCAAAGATCTTCTCACAGAACAAACCATCTCTTTCTGGCTTTTGTGTTCGATAGTTAATAGTCTCTGGTTTAGTTACTTCGCCGTGTGACCAGTCTTTTATATCCTTGCTTGATGCAACGATTAATTTTACTGCGTCAAAATCTGAGATTGCTGTTCCTGGATCAGTTTTATACATCTGAACCTCCTTCCTCGCCCTTAGTGTCGTTGTCGTCATCGTCTCCGTCATCGTCAGTCTTCGGAGCGCCGTCACCCTCGATAACTGCAAACTCGTCTTCTATGCTTTCTTCTGTAACGTCCAAAGGCATGTCATCAGCTGGCACAGCTGGTGCATCACCTAGGCTCTTGGATTCGATCACTTCTTTAAGTAGGATCTCGGCATCAAACTCAGTATTAGTTTCTTTGTCGATCAAGTCAACTTTTAGACCCAAGCCTTGTAGCTCTTTAACCAAAACGTTAAAGCTTTCTGGGATCTTTGGACCAACAATTGGTTCTTGCTTGATGATTGATTCGTAAGCCTTGCTACGTCCGTAAACATCATCAGATTTTAGAGTAAGCATCTCCTGTAGTGTGCTTGCAGCACCATAAGCTTCTAGTGCCCAAACTTCCATTTCTCCAAATCTCTGACCACCGTTTTGTGCCTTACCACCTAGTGGCTGTTGAGTAACCATAGTGTAAGGTCCGATTGAACGAGCGTGAATCTTGTCACTGATCATGTGATTAAGCTTGATCATGTGCATTACACCAACTGTAGTTCGCTCTTTTAGGTAATCACCTGTTCGGCCGTCGATTAGCTGGAACTTACCATCTTCGTCATAGCCAGCTTCTTTTAGCTGACCCTTGATGTCGTCAATTGTCACACCGTTAAATGGTGCTGATTCGGCGTGGTAGCCAAGTGCTCGTGCAGCCATACCTAAGTGGTTTTCAAATAGCTGACCGATGTTCATACGTGATGGCACACCTAGTGGGTTTAGGATCATGTCGATTGGAGTACCATCTTCTAGGAATGGCATGTCTTCTTCTGGCAGAACTCGAGCGATAACACCCTTGTTACCGTAACGACCACCCAACTTATCACCAACGTTAATCTTGCGCATTTGAGCGACAAAAACTTGCACTTTCTGTAGTACACCAGCCTTAAGTTCGTGACCGTCTTCGCGGCTGAATATCTTAACACCGACTACTTTACCGTGTTTGCCGTTTGGCATTCGCTGAGAAGTATCTCGTACATCTTTAGCTTTTTCGCCAAAGATCGCTCGTAGTAATCTTTCTTCTGAAGATAATTCTTGTTCACCTTTTGGCGTAATCTTACCTACCAAGACATCACCGGCGTGTACTTCTGCACCAACTCTTACAACGCCACCTTCGTCTAAGTGTCGCAGAGAATCTTCTGAAACATTAGGGATATCACGAGTGATTTGCTCAGGACCTAGCTTGGTCTCACGCATTTCAATCATAAAGTCTACGATGTGAATTGAAGTCAATTCGTCATCTTTTACTAGTCGTTGAGAAATGATAATCGCATCCTCAAAGTTGTATCCGCCCCATGGCATGAAAGCTGCCAAGATATCTTTACCAAGAGCCAGTTCGCCACCCTCTACGGACATACCTTCGATGATGATATCGCCTTTATCCAGCTTATCACCTTTAGAAACAGCAACTTTTTGGTTTATACATGTACCTTCGTTGCTTCTTACAAAGTGCTGTGGGTAATATGTTTTCTTATTCTTTGAGTATTTAACAACTACGTGGTCGGCGTCAGACTCTACGACTTCACCTTTTTCTTCAGCGACAATTAGCTGACCAGAGTTTAGGGCTATATCTTTTTCGTAACCTGTACCAACAACAGGTGCTGCAGGCTTGATCAATGGTACTGCCTGACGTTGCTGGTTGGCACCCATCAATGATCGGTATACATAGTTCTTTTCAATAAACGGAATCAATGCGGCAGACGAACCAATAATCTGTGCCTTGCTGGCATCCATATGAGTCACGTTGTTTGCGTCAGATTCACCAGCACCCCTAGAATGTCGGACTGGTACCAGTTCGCTTGTAAAGTAGCCATTTTCGTCTACTTCGTTACCGCTACCTGCAATAACTGCAGACTGTTCAGCGGCGTAGTCTAGGTAGCTAATTTCGTCTGTAACTTTAGCTTTAACTGGAATTGTAGCAACTTCTAGTTTTGCCAGTTCTTTTGCATCAGCAGACTTGATTTCTGCACCAGCTTTTACGATTACTTTGCCTTTAGTATTTTCCAGATCGACACTTGCAATGTGTCCTGCAGAGTCTTTAGGCGCAATGGCGTTAATCACCTTACGGTATGGAGTCTCCAAGAAACCGTATTCATTAACGTTAGTAAAGCTAGCCATGTTTAGCACTAGTCCGATGTTGGCACCTTCTGGAGTTTCTACGGTACAAATACGACCATAGTGAGATGCGTGAACGTCACGTACCTCAAAACCGGCTCTTTCTCGGCTCAAACCACCTGGACCCATCGAACTCAAACGTCGTTTGTGGGCAAGCTCAGATAGTGGGTTAATCTGGTCCATAAATTGTGACAGCTGGCTGGACGCAAAGAATTCACGTACTGCAGCAACTACTGGTCGTCCGTTAATTAGCTGTGCAGGAGTAACTGTTTCGATTTCGCTAATTGACATACGGTCTTTAGCGTTTCGTTCCATTCGCAATAAACCAATTCGGAATTGTCGTTGTACTAGCTCTCCAACCATTTTAACTCTACGATTTGACAATGAGTCGATATCGTCTGGAGCTTCTTGGGTGTTATTAAGTCTAATCATTTCTGCAATAATCGCCACCAAGTCGTCTAACCGAAAAATACGATTCTCGGCAGTGTTCTTAACATCAAGATCAAGTCGTTGGTTAATTTTATAACGACCAACCTTAGAGAAATCAAACCTCTTGTAGTTATAGAACATGTTTTCTAGTAGCTGACGTGCGTTATCTACTGTTGCCAGGTCGCCTGGTCGTAGTCGTCGATAGACTTCGATCAACGCCTCACTTGGGTTAGATGAAGGATCTTTATCCAAAGTAGCCTGAACATAATCAGTCTTGCCACTATTAACGTGCTTAAATGCATCCATGATATCTTCGTTCTTGCTGTAACCTAAAGCTCTTAGGAGGGCTGTTACGGGTATTTTACGACGACGATCAATCTTTACGTATAAAGCACCTGTCTTGTGAGTTTCAAACTCTAACCATGCGCCACGGCCGGGTATAACCTTTGCTCCATATAGGTTACCTTCTGGGCCTTGGTCGGCTGAAAAGAAAACACCAGGGCTACGAATAAGCTGCGAAACAACAACTCGCTCCGCACCATTGATAATAAATGTACCTCGACTGGTCATCCACGGGAATTCACCAACATAGATTTCGCTTTCTTTAACTTCGCCAGTAACTTTGTTTGTTAACTCAACAACAGCATGTAGTGGTGCTTCGTAACTAACGTTGTTTTCACGTGCTTCGTTTTCACTTTGCTTAGGATCACCAAATTTATAATCTTGAAACCTTAACTCAAGCTTAGTGCCGGTGTAGTCTTCGATTGGGTTTAGCTCTGTAAAAATTTCTTTTAGACCTTCGGCAACGAACCATTCAAAACTAGTTATCTGGTGATTAACTAAGTTAGGTAACTGTACCTTGTCGTCTGATTTTGCAAAACTCTTTCTTGTCCTTATTTTTGTTTTAGATTGATTTGTCGCAGTTTTTGCCATTAAGCGCACACTCCTTCTTATACCTTAAAAATCTTCAAAGCCCAAATGAAGCTAGTTAAAGTAGTAATAATAATGTTGTTCGACGAAGGCCTTCAAGACACGACTATAGCAAGTGGAGCTAAAGTTGTTGATTATTTTTTGCGCAAAATAATATAAGCCGTGCTTATTCATCTTCTTAGTGAAGTATTCTGGAGAATAAGTGTGTGGAAGTCAATAGTTTTTTGTCGGAGCAATCCGACAAATCGTTTACTTTCCAAAGTAACAAATCAATCCTCACTTTTTCCATTGATGAAAAAGTAAACAAAAAATCTAGGCACAGTAAAGTATCTGGGGATCTAAAGATAGGCTAATTCTTTAGGCACCAGTGTCCTAAAGAATGGATCTTATCTTAAGACAATTCTCGGTACTTTGCTTTGGAGTGCCGGCTCCAGACTTCGCCTGGCTGAAGACTTATTGATGATATTTTAGCCTGGTGTTATACTTCGCCTAATTAATCCTAGTCCACCAACGAGCCCGCCAACTTCCTCAAAACTGGTTGTTGCAATACTGATTTCTGATTCTTTATCAATTTCCGAAATCCAGTCTTTATGCCTAACGGCTAAGCCACCACCAAAAACTATAGCCTGCGGTCTCTTTGTTGCTATATATGCTCTGAGGTTATGCTTAAATTCATTTTTTACTCTCTCCCAATCTTTGTCATCAAATTCTTCGGGCTGCTTTCCATAAATCTTTGACAGTTCTGATCCTCCCATGCTCATCTCCCATTCTCTAAATTGCTCGCTCCAAGATATAGATTCTACGGTTACGTCTGTTCTACTAGAATTACTGCCAGCTCTAGCGCCTCCAACGCCTGTGCCCCAGACTATGTAGTCAAAATTGTCTTCATTAGAGCCGTAGAACACCTCGCCAAATGCAGCCGCCACTACGTCGTTCTCGTAATATACTGGGCAACCCAAGCTTTCAGAAAGAGAGCTGACCAAGGGCTTCCCTATCCAGCTCGATAAATTTTTAACAGACACAATCTCTGTACGTTCATCATTTGGGCTACCAGGAGTACCTATTCCAATTGCCTGAATTGTTTCTTTTTGCGCAATCTTTAGGGCTGAGTCAATCATAAATTCTAAGTCTGTATCAAATTCATGCATATTGCGCCTTTTTATAGGCTCGTCGACGAAATTTGGTGCTTCAAGACCCCTAGCTCCGGCTACTCTTGTATTTGTTCCTCCTACATCTATTGAAATATACATGACTACTTGTGTGTAATAATTTCATCAACGATTCCGTACTTCTGGGCGTCAGATGGCGTCAGCCATTTATCACGCTCCATATCGTCATGGATTATTTTTTCAGACTTTCCGGTATTTTTTGCCATTATTTTTTCTAACTGCTTTTTCATTCTAAGAACTTCTTCTAAAGATATCTCCATATCCGTAGCCTGGCCGTGTGTTCCTGCTGATACTTGGTGGATCATTATTCTTGAATTTGGTAGTGCGAACCGCTTACCTTTGGTTCCGCTGGAAAGAAGCACAGCCCCCATGCTAGCCGCATGACCGATGCAGATGGTCTGGACGTCACACTTTATATAGTTCATGGTGTCATATATAGCGAGCCCGGCATCAACTGAGCCACCGGGACTATTGATGTAGAAGAATATGTCTTTTTTAGGGTCTTCGTTTTCTAAGAATAAAAGTTGAGCCACAATTACGTTGGCTGTCTGGTGATTTACATCTTGGCCTAAGAATATAATGCGGTCCTTTAGAAGGCGCGAATAGATATCATAGGCACGCTCGCCTTCGAAAGTTTTTTCTACTACTGTTGGGATTAATATGCTCATTGTGACTTATATTATCAAATTAGCACTCGTTATTCAAGACTGCCAAATACATGTTGGTTTAGCTGATCTTCTTTTCCGTTAGCATAGTTCTCTTTTCTGGCAACGTATGCACCCAAAGACATAAGGCCATGATTGACAAATTGACTTAAAATTGCAGCAGACATCAGACCCATAAATGCAGTGTTGATCGGGTGATGTGCGTCAGTGTTTCTATTATATATTTCTAACAAGCCTGTTGTCATAAGTATAGAGGGATAGGATGTGTGTGCAGCTCTTTTTTGGAAGCCCCATAGGTTATGATCATCTTTAAACTTCACTGGATCAACATAACAACGCCTGAAAATACTTTCTTGTGGCTGGTTGATTGCGTCCGAGAATGGTGTCAACCTATTTATTTCACTAGAAAAGGTTGGTGGTCCAATAAACTCACTCATACTATATGAGCTATCATAGCATATTTTTTACTTGTACGATCTTATGAGCGTTGCTGTTCAGCCTTTTTGGCAGCTGGAGTAGAGGGCTCGAATGAGTTAATCACTTCAAGAAGTGCAGCTTCGTTCTCGTCATAAACCTTGTCTGATGAGGCCAGCAGAATGTTATAGCCAACACCATCTTCGTCAACAACGTAATAGTATATTCCTTTTACATCGCCGTTAATGTCATCATCGTGTTCGCCACTGTAGTATGCGATTGCTCCTTGATCAGAATAGGGAGTTGTGTGCGAGCTCAAGGTATCAATAACCACGTTATCTAGGTTGAGCGAGTAATCAAGCAGAGTTTCAGTATATTCAGTTAAAACTGTGTTATCGGCAAGCAAGTCTGGTACATAATCGCCAGCTGTCTCTGGACCATAACCGTCTATTGCTATATCTTCGACAAAAACTGAGACAGTTGAGTCTTCCCACAGATTGTTGCCTTCTCTGTCAGTAAAGTTAACTTGAGATGGTTCAATATTGCCATCGATTAGGTTGGTCTGGTACTTGATCTCTTTTGGTAGATCTATTGTAAATGCGTTTCCGCTTACATCGCCAGAATCAATCTTGAGTGTCTGAGTTTGAGTAGTGTATTCAGCAGTATCATAGCTAGTTGCCGGCAAAACAGCACTAAGTATACCGCCCAGTATTGCCAATCCGACGATACCAATGATTGCAAATCCTAGACCTTTGGCAAATTTCTCAAAAAAAGATGGTCTCTTAACGGCCGGCATCTGGGCGTTCATAGCACCAACAGGCTGAGTTTCTGTATTTATGGAACTAGTGGTATTTGCCTCGTTTAAGCCGCTTGTAGCGTGGTCTTGGCTGGAAAGATCTGAGCGACGACCCTCGTTAACCAAAGGGTTATCATTAACTTTTTTATTTTTAAACATCTATACCTTACTGTTTATGATTATTGTTGTACAATAATAGCACAATCAGCGTGACCAAAAACAGTCAATATTGATCTAACGTTAGCCAAAGCAAACAAGTTATTGGTTGTAAATCTTATCAAATCCATCCGCCATAAGTGCTGTACCTGCAATCAAGCTAGCGTTCCTCAAACTACCAGATGGCAATAAGTTGCCCGCAGCGGCAATCGAAAAACCACCAGCCAATTGTGAAAGTATCACTCTTGTACGAGCCTCGTCTTCATCGCCTTCATAATAGGCGCTGATTAGGTCTGATGCTACCTGAGGGATCTCTGAAACGTTTAATTTATTCATAAATAGTATTGTACAACTATTTTGTAGTTTTTTCAAGCAAAAAATTGAGAGTCTTTTGCGTAACCATTCGGCTATGAAAATCGCGCTGTACTGCTGGCTTTTGCAGCTCTGCGCCAAACTGAGGGTTCGGATTGTTCTCGGCCATCATTGAAAGCTGTGTTTCTAGCTCTTCTTTAGATACGGTGATATCCTCGTCTTTAGCAATTTGCGATATTACTAAACCGGATTTAACTCGCCTAATGGCATCGTCTGCGATCTGCTTATCAAGCTCTTCCATGGATTTGCCTTGATTTTGAGCAAACATCTCTAGAGTCATCCCCTGCTTATCCAGGTTTGCCTGCAGATCTTGGCGCAGCATGCTTGTCTGATCTTTGACCAGACTCTCGGGCGTTGGAATTTTGCTAGTTTTAATAATCTCGTCAACTATTTCTTGCTTAACCTTGTCGATATTCTTTTGCGAATTTTGAGCGAACAACTCTTGATTGATAGCTGCTTCTAGCTCGGTTGCTGTTTTAAATGGCCCGATTTTAGCGGCCAACTCATCGTTAACTTCTGGTAATTCAACCTCTTTAACCTCTTTGACGATAACTGTAAAAGTAACTTTGGTCCCAGCCAGAGTCTTAACTCGATAGTCTTTAGGGAAAGTAGTGTCAAAAGTCTTGGTATCATCTTTTTTAAGACCCATTACGGCATCTTCAAAACCAGGAATAAAAGTATTACTTCCTAATGATAGTGGGTAGTTCTCGCCTTTTGCCCCTTCGATTGATTTGCCATCTTTGTCGACGCCAGAAAAATCTATCCAGGCTTCGTCACCCTCTTTAGCTTTGCGGTCAACTGGTTTTTTGGTAGAGTTCTGTAACTTAATGTTTTCTAGAACCTTATCGACCTCAGCTTGTTCAACTTTTGGCTCTTCAATCTTTTTCTTGATCTTAGAATAATCTGCTAAATCAACTGGTGGCAAAATGCTGATAGTCGCCTCAAAATCCAGAGTATCGAATGGTACAAATTTTTTGATATCTACTTTGGGTGGATCAAGTGGTTGCAAATCTTCATCCTGCATTACCTTAAAAGTCATCGCGTTGATAGCCTGTTGCAGCACATCATTCTGTAGTAAGTTTTCGTCTACATTTTCCTGTACTTTAGCCAGAGGTACCTTGCCTTTTCTAAAGCCTGGTAGTGTTAGCTCTTTAGCAAATTCTTTTAAGCTAGCCGTTAGGTGAGGTTTGATATCGGCCGCTGTTGCAGTGATAGTGATGATTGCTTGGTCGTCTTCGGGTTTTTTGGTGGTGTGTTTCATAATGCGCTACATTGTAGTGGTTTAGGGTGGAAAGTGGAAGGGTTGTCTTGCCAGACTGGGATGTCGTAAACCCATGACAAGGGTTCTTGTTCCATTTGTCTTGATACAAACGGAACCCAAAGATCAAGCCCGCACAAAGATCACGATATACCAAATAACTCCTTTTTCTTCATCAAAAAGATAGTTGTTTATTAACAATAAACGGCTTTTTGAAGCCCAGAGGACAGAAAAAGGAACTATTTGGTATTCGGATTTTGCTTATGGGCAATTAGGACCATTGATGCTTCGCAAAAACAGTTACTAGAGCATTTCATCTCCGCAATCATCAACTCATTGATAATAATGGGGATGCGACAGATAGACATTGATGAAGTGATAGGTAGTCATACCATCAATTTATAATCAATGGCTACCCATCACACACTAACGGAAATCCAGAGGTTGGCGTCAGAATTTGTTTGCAACCGCCTCTGCACGAGTCATGAAATCGTTGAAGTTGTCGAGCAGTGCTTGTGGTGCACCTTCGGGTGTGAAGAATGGCCTAGCAGTGCTAGCCCAGCGACGCATCGTCAACATCAACGACTGTTCAGTTTCATTGGTCGCCGTTCCGTAGCGGAAAGCAGACCTTACTCGAAGCTGACCATCGTCATCGTATTCGACATGAATATCGAGACTGGGTCTTCCGACAATATCAACATCGGGGGTCTCTTTGGTGTAGAAGTCGTTCATGGTCAGAGACCATGAGTAGAACGTCTCTGCCCCGAGGTGTTCGGGGATGTCTGGCCAGCAGAGCATTCCGCTCTGCTCGAATACGCCAGTCCGTTGAATCTGACCCTTGTGGGCATCGCTGAACGGTCCAGTAGGGTCTACACGAATCACCTTGACAAGGTCACGGACTCGAGAGGACATCCCAAGCTGTTCAGGAGACATTCCTGGGTGCTCAAGGATTCCTTCAAGGATGAGTTCCTTGCCAATCTTCTTCGACAGCTGCGCAAGAGACTCTCCTTGCAGAAAGTTATCGCTGCCAGCCCCGTGTCGAGCCTGGTGCAAGGCACGACCAGCTTCGTGAAGGTCACATTTACCAGCACGCAGACCAAGAAGCTTTGCCTCAGCCATTGCTCGTCTGTCACGACGAGTGGCTTGGGCAGTTCCGAATGTTCTGGACATGTTACTGTTCCAATCTACTCATCATAACCAATCTGGTTACCTTAGTGTATCAACACTAGACGAGTCATCAGGATATGATTTAGCTATCATATTCTTATCACTCGTCTTGTGGTGTCTATCTGTCAAAATGCATTAATCAAAAATAGCGATTAAACTAATAAATGATAGCATCTTTTAGTCTTAGAGTCAAGCACATGTGCGCCAGCGTCAATGGCCTTAACGCCCATAAGCAAATACTGAATACAAATAAACTAATAATACTGTTCTTTGACTGCAAGAAGCCGTTTTCTTGGAGAAAACAACTATTCTTCTTGCAGAAGTATTATTAGTTTATTTTTATACCATGTACTTTGTGCCGGGCTTGATCTTTGGGTTCCGTTTGTATCAAGACAAATGGGACAAGAACCCTTGTCGTGGGCTTACGACACCCCCATCTAGCAAGACACTAATCCAATCGTTCAACAACTTCAGAAATAGTATGATTATTCTGATCCCCCGACACAAGATCTTTGAGCTGATATTCGTCATCTGCTAGCTCTTGTTCGCCAACTATCAGAACTTTGTTGACACCTAGCTTCTGAGCCGCCTTAAAGCGTTTTTCTAATTTGCGATCAGTATAATCAATACCCACATTAACCCCTTTGGCGCGCAATTCTGCGGCGACTTTGTTGATCTGGAGCATATTCAAATCCATTGGCAACATAACGACTTGCACCGCAGGGCTTAAAGTAGGTAATAAATTATTTGTTTCCAAGAAATTATAAAGAGTAGCATCACCCATACCAAGCCCAACTGTTGCAACAGGATCGGCACCAAATTCGGCAACCAGTCCATCGTAACGACCGCCGCCGAACATTGAGCGGTTGTTGTCTGGATTATTATCAAAAACCTCGAATACTATGCCAGTGTAGTAATCGAAACCACGTGCAATACTTGGGTCAAATTCTACAGACTCTAGACCTAAACCAGCTAGCGTCTTCTTTACAGAATTCAAATTTATCCAAGCCTTGCTTTCTTTTATTTCGTCTGACATTTCGCTTAACGAATTTTCTAAATAATTTGATACTTTACCCGGTGATTCGCACAAACTTTTTAGCTCTGACTCAAATTTTGCAGCATCAATCTTGTCTTTTCTGTCGATCAATCTTGTCAGAGCCTGCTTGTCTTTAGCGCCGGCAATCTGCATGACTGCATCTATTAGCTCTCTGGAATTTATTTTAATTGAGTATGATCCTTTTTTAGCACCAAAATTTTGCATTATTGCATCAGCTAGTTGAATAATCTCTATATCGGCTTCCGCACCCTCCACTCCAAAAATATCAGCATTTAACTGAAAGAACTCGCGGTTTCTGCCGCGCTGCATTCGTTCATACCTATAACAAACTGGGATTGAGAAAAGTCGCAATGGATAACCAAACTCTTGCCTTCTATTTGCTACCATCCGACTGACTGTTGGCGTCATCTCTGGTCGAAGAGTAACCTTTCGCCCACCTCTATCTTCAAAATTAAATGTCTGTTCGTTTACGATCTCTTCGCTAGTTTTAGCGGTATATATCTCTAGCGGCTCTAAAACCGAAGCATCGTACTCTTGATAGCCAAAGCTCTGGACAGACTCTCGCCACTTATTAAAAAGCCACTCCCTTAGTCTAAAATCTTCGGGGTAGTAGTCTTGGACGCCTTTGTAAGGTTTTGTGTTTAGCTTACTCATATTAGATATAATATCACTTCAAATATATAATTGTTATTACAAAAAGCGATTATATATATTTACACTAGAGACAATAAAACTTTGTGCTATAATATATTTATGCAGAAACCAAATCTAGATACAGTACCTGAAGAATTCGTCAACTTCTCCAGAGAAAGAGAGCTGATGCCTATAGCTCCAGAAAATCAACTTGGAGTTTTGACTAACCCAGAATTTGAAGCAATTTATCATGGCTGTGAAACCGAAGATGTACCTGAAAGATTCTTATCCGTAGTAAAAAGCTTGGGTAAGTTTTTAGTAGATGGAGAAGATGGGATTCTATTCCCATATCACACAGCTGTTAGAACTGCCTGGCATCACATAACTGCCGAAGTAGATATAACCGACTCAACGCAGTTTAAAGTAGTCCAGAGTGCATACTTCTTGTCTCAAGGCTGCCCTCAAGTGCTGCCAATGATACTTGAGACTGCCAACATACTTGACGCTGATCAAGAGCTGTAATTTTCTCATTTAAATATTTTTGTATTTATAGTAAAGTAACATCTGTAATTTTGCCGGAGTGGTGGAATTGGTAGTGAGGATGCTTGGAGCATCTGCAAGGCTGGTCGTAGACTAGCGTGTAATCACCGACCAATGTATCATCGCTAGGCATATTAACAGCACAGAAAAGCCGGAGTGGTGGAATTGGTAGACACGCTAGTCTTAGGAACTAGTGTCGCAAGACGTGAAGGTTCGAGTCCTTTCTCCGGCACCATGAAATGAAGACCTTTCGAGGTCTTTTTTTATGGCACAGAGAAAGGACTCGAACCGGAGGGGAGCAAAGCCTGGGGCTTTGTGAGTGAGCCACAACCCTTGAAACCTTCTAATGAGACCCTTCTGTGGGTCTTTTTTTCATGATGCCGCCGATCAGATTCGAAGCTTAGCAAAAGTGAAGAGGAGAAAGCTCTGGGAGCTTTTGAGTGAGGAGTAATTCTTGAAAACTATGTTTTCAAAATGCTTGCGACGATTAGGAGCCCTTTCTCCGTCACCAAGTAAAAATAGCCCCTAAAGGGGTCTTTTTTATTATCTATTTTTAAACTTTACCCTATTCCAAAGAAACTGAGACCTCGTGAGAATCTAAAGAAGTGCTGCCGCTTCCAGCTATCAAATCATCTACTTGTCGATAAAATACTGGGTCTGGTAATGGTGCTTCCTCAGGGTTGTCACGAAAATCTATATCCTTTTCGAGATCATATGTCACTCTTCCTCCAGGATCAATAATTCCTGTGATCGTATGTGAGCCATCTGCTTCTTCTCTATGAGATGTGGTTCTTCCATCTCCACGCTGAATTATTGAAATAAGCATGCCATCAACTACTCTACTGGTAATATACCTTGCTAAAGTAGCTTGCAAGTTGCCATCCATTTCTTTATCAGCCATCTGCTGCAGTGCTTCATAAAACTTCTCCCCGTCACTAGAGCTTGGCGTAAACAGCTCCAAGGGCAGTATATTTCCGCTCCACATAGTTCCAAGTCCTGTCTTAGTGAATGCGTGTCCGCCATATCTTCCCGCACTACTTACTCTTCTTTTTACCTCTGATGCTTGGACCTCATCATTATTAAAATACCAACTCAATATATGTCTGCCATCCTCCACGGCTTGCTCTTGAGCCAAGTCGAACCATCTGGCTGCATCAAACTTACCATCCTTTAGTAGTGCTAGCTTAAAATCAATAGTGTTGATAGATGTATGCGAGCCCCTTATAGCCTCTGGTTGAAGCACGTCTCTAACTGGAAAACTAAGGCCAACCAGTGACTCTCTGATTTCTATAGGAGCTTCCCCTTCTGGGGTGTTGATTATTCTTGCTGATTCTGTGATCGGGGATTCTCTATCAAGAACGTCTAGACTAAGCGAAGATAAAGCTGCTTCATAATATGCCGCCGCCCCTCCGCATGCATCTCCAGCCTCGTTCCAGCAGCCTCCACGATGTATCGCTATGCGAGCCAAAATAGCCGCAAACTCTCCATTAGAGCAAGCCTCTTTAAATTGACAGCCGTCTTCAAGACTGTCAGCAAAAAAATTATTACACTTTCTTCTCTCAATCATGCGCTTATTATACATGTTTTTTGGCTTTTTTGCCTGCTAGTTTAATTTGAGTAAATATGAGACAAGGGATATAAGATAATCAGAGGGTATCTAACCGAATATTTTAATATATTTGTAATCTTGCTTTTATTTAATAAATGTGTTAACATATTAACATGAATTTAACAGAGGCGATGCCACAAAGAAGATCTACAGATGGCGTATCATTCAACTACGAAGAGATAGATCGTAACTTTTCTCAAAGACTCAAAGGGTTAGATCCAGAACACGTTGCCATTGAGATGCTGCCATTTCTACTACCACGAGCTGAAGCGGCCCGAGAGCATTTAGCGATATCTTATCGTGATTTCTTAGTTGGAGCCTCGGCGCTAGCTATTGATGATCGTGATGGACGAATCGTAATCATAACGGGCGGCAATAACTCTCCTTATAAAGGTGCTCCTCGTAATTGTGCAGAAATGACAATAAACGAAAAGGCTAAGAAAGAAAACCTAACCAGAATTTTATCAATGATAGTTGTTGGTGAGAGTCTATTTGATGATACCAGTTTACGCAAAGATTGTACTTTGCATATGTGCGTTCAGTGTCGGGGAATGGCTAAAATGAGTCCTTTATTTACAGATAGGACGCACGTAGTCACCTACAATCCAAGCACCGAAATCGCTCAATACCATGACTTTGAGTCGATGCTGCAAAAACATGAGGTTGACCCGCCTGTTCCAGATAAGCAGCAAAAAATAAGTCAACAACTTGCCGCAAGATTGGTTGAAATGTTTGGACCACAAATCTTGATTGACTCAAATACAGACTTAAGGGTTGAGCAAAAGAATAATCAGCTGTATATAGCTAACGCCGCATTACCATAATCACTAGAACTAACCAACTCTAAAGACTCAATAACAGGAGGCCTCTCGTCCGAGGGGTGCGATAGCACAAACATTCCATTATCTTCTAAAAACTCTGCTAATTCTCTGATTTTTGCAGGGTTGTACTTATCATATGGAGGGTCGGCAAAGATGATATCGTACTTGTCCGTATTGTTCTCTAGATATTTAAATACGTTGGCGCGAGTAGTTTTGATTTTTTCATCTAGTTTTAAGTCTTCGACATTCTTTTTTAAGACCTGATAAACTCTAAAATCTTTCTCAACGGCAACAGCGGACTTAGCCCCACGACTAACTGCCTCGATTGCTAAAGCGCCGCTACCAGCGTAGGCATCTAGAACCGTCTTGTCCGATACATCGTGCAGGATATTAAAAAGAGCCGCTCGAACTCGCTCCCCCATTGGGTGCGCCACATGACCCTTTGGTTCTGCAAGAATCCTTGATTTGTATCGACCAGCTATTATGCGCATAAGTGTGATTATATCACCTTGTGGCTTTTATCTCGTAGCCAACTGATATGAACCTAATTATATTTTGTAACCTTGCGTAGCTCTTCGACCCTTTTGCCGAGCACACTCTTGGAATCGTAGTCGCCGCTACCTATAAGAGTATCGACAGCGTTCTTAACAGCGTTAATCATCTTGCGATCAGAAATATTGGCAATTCTTAAGTCTAGCGCACCAGATTGACGAGTGCCAAATATTGCGCCAGCACCACGTGTTTCTAAATCGTACTCTGCTAACTCAAAACCGTTGTTTGAGCCTTCGAACATTTTTAGTCTTTGAGAGATTGGCGACGAGTCGGTGATTGGGTAGCAATAGCTGTCTAAATCAGATCGTCCTACTCTACCTCTCAACTGATGTAGTTGAGCCAATCCAAATCTTTCAGCTGATTCTATGACCATTGCTGTAGCATTTGGTATATCTACGCCAACCTCGACTACTGTTGTGGCGACAAGAATATCAATCTTACCTTCTTTGAACTCATTCATAATTCGTTCTTGTTCAGCAGACTTCATCCGACCATGAATTAAAGCAACGTAGTTGTTTGGGAAATGCTTTTCCGCTAAATTTTCAAATGCAACCTCAGCCGAGCCCCAGGTTTCGTCGGCATCAATCTTTGGGCAGACCCAAAATACTTGATGATTATCGTCTAGCTGCTTTTGAACTTTCTCTACAACTTTAATACGTTGTTTAGACGTGTAAACCTTGGTCTTTACAGCCTTGCGGCCAATCGGCATTTCGTCAATTATTGATATATCTAGCTCTCCGTAAAGAGTTAACGCCAAACTTCTGGGTATCGGAGTAGCCGTCATCGCCATTAAGTGTGGTAGATTTTTGGCTTTTTTCTTTAAGGCTTGGCGCTGATTTACACCAAACCTATGCTGTTCGTCGATGATAGCAAAACCTAAGTTTTTAAACTCAACTTTATCCTGAATGAGAGCATGGGTGCCAATTACTAAATCAACTTCCCCGTTCTTAATAAGCTTGAGCAAATCATCATTTTTTGTATTAGCTGTTAGTAGCGCGACCTTAACTCCAAGATCTTTGAAGATGTCTTTAAAAGACTCGAAGTGTTGGTTGGCAAGCAGCTCAGTTGGTGCCATGACAGCCGATTGGACATTAGCATTCGACGCCATGTGTACAAGCATTGCGGCAACCACGGTTTTGCCAGACCCAACATCACCCTCAACAAGACGATTGGCTGGATGAAGCTTCTCAAAGTCTTGCAGGATCTCCCAAGCTACTTTCTTTTGAGCATTGGTCAGTTCAAAAGGTAAAGAAGAAGTAAATTCTTTTGCCAAATTTTGATCAAACTTAATTTGAGTTGATTTAAGCGATGTGTTTGCCAGTTTGTTCAGCCGAGCAGCCAACTGCAATTCAAACAATTCTTCGAATGCCAAACGCTTGCGGGCTAGCTCTAAGCTCTCGGCACTATCAGGAAAGTGTATCTGCCAAATTGCTTTTGCCTTTGGATATAAATCATTCTCTTTTGCTATAACTGGTGGCAAAACCTCTTCCAGCTGCCCGACAGCCTCTCTGCATTCATAAATAAACTTGCGAATACTGTGGGATTTAAGACCCTTTGTCTCGCGGTATATCGGTATAATTCGAGCCGTGTTGGTATTAAAGTTACTTTCAAGCTCAATCGAAGGGTTGGTGATTTGGTAACGGTTTTTGGAATAATCATATTTACCAGAAAGATAGTAATTGGTCTTGGGTTTAATATGAGTTGCCCGATAAGGCTGGTTAAACCAAGTGACCCTTGTTGCTGAAGTTTCATCGCTAATGATCCCTTGAGTAATGTGCAATCCGTTGCGAACATAGCGCCCTTTGACTTCGGTAAATTGACCTTTAACAGTGATTTCGCCAGGAGCAATATCGATTATTTTTTGAATACTTGAGTAGTCTTTATACGTTCTGGGATAATAATCAATCAAATCAAAAACAGTTTGCAAGCCAAGATGTTTTAAAAGCTTTTCAGTCTCTCCGCCCACACCTTTAATCTGTCCGAGTTTAGAATCTAATGTCATTGTGCTTCATATTATACTCTACCTTCTGGTATGATTAACGCATGACTTTATCAGAAGAGCTACAGTGGCGTGGATTCGTCAATCAAACGACATTTAACAAGTTGAGCGAACTGGATTCACAGAAACGCACATTCTACTGGGGTGTTGACCCTACGGCAAACTCGATGCAGGTTGGCAACTTGGCTGCAGCAATGATGGCAAAGATTTTTATTAACCACGGCTGGGATGCAATTTTATTGGTTGGCGGTGCGACTGGAATGGTCGGCGATCCAGATGGTAAAAAACAAGAGCGTGATCTACTCACCATAGACAAGATTGACGAGAATAAAAAAGCTATTGCTGCTCAGTATGATCAAGTTTTTGATAGCCAAGATTTTACGGTTGTAGATAACTATAGTTGGTTTAAAGATATTAACTATTTAGACTTTTTACGAACTGTCGGGAAAAATGTATCGGTTACTCAGATGCTGGACCGATCCTTTATACAAGATCGAATTGGCGAGGGTGGATCAGGAATAACCTATGCTGAATTTAGCTATTCTTTGATCCAAGGATACGACTACCTACACCTGTTCCGCGAACACAACGCGACAGTACAGCTGGCAGGCGCAGACCAGTGGGGTAACTCAATCGCAGGGGTTGACTTAATTCGCCGAATATCGGGTAGCGAAGCGCATGTATACACTTGCCCATTGATTGTCGATGCAAGTGGCAAAAAATTCGGCAAAAGCGAAGGAAATGCAATTTGGGTAGACAGCTCGCAAACATCTGTTTATAAATATTATCAATTCTGGTTAAACTCTGACGATGCAAGCGTTGGCGACTATATTAAGAAGTACACCGCTATACAGCCTGATGATTTTGATAAACTAATGTCAGATTTTGAATCAAACCCTCAAGAAAGAGCTGCTCAAAAATACTTAGCATATGAGTCTACCAAGTTAGTGCACGGTGAAAAAGCTTCCAATTCGGCCGTTAAGGTAACGGGGACCTTATTTGGCGGTCTGCAGTACAACGATTTAAACGATGACGACATTGCAATTCTAAAAGATGAGTTGCCAAACGTTAAAAAAGGCAAAGATATACTTGATATATTGATTGATTCGGGAGTGTGCCAGACTAAAGGAGAGGCACGAAGGCTGGTTGAGTCTAATGCCGTCTCATTTGATAATCAAAAAGTGATTGATGTAAGTGCACAAATAGAAAGTACTGGGTTGATTAAAAAAGGCAAGAACACTTACGTCCTTGTGGTGTAACATTTTGGACGTCATTACAGTACTAGTATAGGGACAAATGAGTCATAAGCAGTGTTGAATTAAAGCATTATAATCTTTATAATAACGTCATTAAATCATTAGCACAATAATACGGAGGTAATTTGAGCAAAGCCAAGAAAGTAAAAGACAAAGCTAAACATCACGCTAAAAAAGCGAGCAGTAAAGCTAAGTCAACTGCGAGCAAGTCTAAGGCCAAAGTAGCGCAAAAAACCAAGACTAAAAGAAAATCTAAGAAGAATACTGTTACAAAAGACGACGCACAAAAACAAGATATTGGCTCACTGTCTAATCAGCCAAAAGCCATATCAGCTGCCACTGTTAAGATTAACGAAGCAGCGACAACACAACGTAATATATCCCGATCTAGGCGTGATTTACAAAGCCGCAAAAAAGCTGAATACCTGTCTACTCTTCCCAAGAACCCTTTTAGGAGAATATTGCACCGTGTTAGCCCAAAAAGATTCTTTAAATTTATGTTTAGCAAAAGAGGAGCTTTCATGTTCCTCAAACTATCAGCTGTCGGCCTATTGCTGATGATAGTTGTTGTGGCCGCCATTTTCGCCTACTTTAGGAGAGATCTAGACAACTTGATACCATCCCTAAACAGCGACTTCCAAGAGCAAACCACAACCTTTTATGACAGGACTGGCGAAACAGTATTATACGAGTTGTTCGGTGAAGAAAATCGTAAGGTAGTGGAACTAGAGAATATTTCTGAGTACTTACAACAAGCAACCATAGCAATCGAGGACAAAGACTTCTACGACCATAACGGCTTTAGTATCAGGGGTATTTCTCGAGCCGCAGTCAACAACTTCTTTGGCGATGGTGATGGAGTGCAGGGTGGATCAACTATTACTCAGCAGTTTATAAAAAATAGACTACTCACTGACGAGCAAAAAATAACTCGTAAAATCAGGGAGCTTATTTTGTCTGTAGAGCTAGAGTTAAAATACGAAAAAGATCAAATACTCGAACTGTATTTAAACGAGATTGCCTACGGTGGCCAGAATTATGGTATCGAAGCAGCTTCCTTAGCATACTTTGGTAAAAGTGCTGCTGACCTTACTTTAGACGAATCTGCAATGCTAGCTGCCCTACCGCAAGCACCAGGGGCATACAGTCCACACGGCGGATCAAGCATAGACCAGTTACCTATTAGACAGGATAAGGTTCTACAAAACATGATTGACCAAGGATATATCACACAAGAAGAAGGCGAAACAGCCATGGGGATAGACACGCTGGCCAAAGTAATACCTAGGGGTACCAATGACTCTTACGCCAATATTCAAGCACCTCACCTTGTGCTTGAGGTAATCAAACAACTAGAATCAAAGTACGGAGAGCAAGGTATTGCAAGTGGTGGGCTTAAAGTAATTACTACCGTGGATCTAAGTTTGCAAAATAAAGCCGAACAAGCTGTGTCTGATCACATATGGAGAGTTGACAGTGCTGGCGGAGATAATGCAGCGCTGACAGCCACAGACCCTAGAACTGGACAAGTTTTAGCAATGGCTGGTAGTCGTAACTTTGGATATGAAGGTTTTGGTGAATTTAACGCTGCCACATCACGCAGACAGCCAGGATCAACAATGAAGCCTTATGTTTATGCAACTTTGATGAAGAGCCCAGACTGGGGCGCTGGAAGTGTATTCTACGATCTTAAGACTAACCTTGATGGCTTTGGCTACATACCCGAGAATAACCTTGGTAATTACGATGGTGCAATGACCATGCGTCATGCTTTGACTCAATCCTACAATATTCCAGCTATAAAGGCCGGGTATATTGCTGGCGTTGAGAATGTTATCGCACAAGCAGAATCTCAAGGGCTGGATATTGTAGATAAAGATTTTTACGGCATGTCTACGTCAATTGGAACGGAAGAAATACGACAAGTTGATCATGTGAATGGCTACAGTACCTTTGCCAACGGTGGTATTCAAAATGAAAATGTCTACATATTAGAGATAACAAACAGCCGTGGTGAAGTTATTGAATCCTGGCAACCAACTCAAGGTGAGCGTGCTTTAGATGAACAAATTGCTTATATAGTAACTGACATGCTAAAAGACTTAGGTCCAAGCTACTACGTAGCTGGAGTTGATCATGCAGTCAAAACAGGTACTACCGACTTCCCTAATAGCCGAGTTGGTGGAGCAATTAAAGACGGCTGGATGATGGGTTATAGTGGCTGTATCAGTGCGGGAGTATGGATTGGACATTCTGAGAACGAGCCTTTGTTCTCTTCTAACGGCTCGGGAATCATAACTGGACCTATGTGGCGACAATTCATGGCCGAAGCACACTCAGGTTATGACGCTGACTGCAGCTTGCCTTCCAGGCCAGAGGGTGTTCAAAATGTTACGCTAGACAGACTAACAGGAAAAGTCCCAGCAGGTAGTTCACGAGCTGGCACATCAAATGACCTATTCCCTTCTTGGTATAAACCAGCTATCGAAGACAACACTCAAACTGCAACCTACGACAGTGTTTCAGGATTCTTGGCAACTAGCTGTACTCCGCCAGCTGCTAAGGTTACGTATTCAAGCGCTGGTATTACAGCCGAGATACCGCCTACTGACCCACTGTTTGAATATTGGCTATCGCCCATTATTGGCTATGCAGGATCTAGGGGCGTACCGGTAGCAAACAGCAATGTTACGCTCAAATCAGATAATGTACATAAATGTAGCGATGTAAAGCCTGCTGTTTCAATAACTGCCAGCCAGCAAAGTGGCAACGATTATAGCATCCAAGTTACCGCAACTAAAGGAACTTTCCCTCTCGACAGTCTTAGCATTACCGCAGACGGCCAAGAAATTAAATCTTACAATGTCTCTAGCACTACAACTAGAACCTTCAATCACACATTTACAGGTAGTGGCACAGTGACAATTACTGCTCTCGCTATTGATAAAGGTCTATACAATGGCTCTGACTCAACCTCTATTTCGCTCTCTGCCCCTACACCACCGCCAACATCACCGCCCTTTAATATAACCTCTTCAACGGCTGGTGCTATAGCGTGGACGGCAGACAGCGGAGCATCCTCTTACAATGTTTGTTACAAAGAAGCAGTTTCGGGTAGTAGTTTTACCTGCATCAGTAGTTCTGGAACTAACACAACTATATCGCCATTAACCACTGGTTCGTCCTATGATGTTTATGTAGAATCGCTTGATTCGTTTAGTAGCGTGCTTAACACTACTGCTACAGTCAACTTTCCTACTTAGCGGAGAACCTCAGCTACACATCCATGGAACCTTTTTTCGAACAAGATTGCATTCACAATATCTTTAATATTGCTCACTTACAATTTGCCCGAAGAAAATGTCCTATGAACATCCATCTGAGAACCTCTATAAACTGCTTGCTTTTTTTAGCATATCATGTTAACATAATTATGAATCTCAACAAGGAGGTTCTTTGCGAAAGGTAAAAACCATGAGGCGAGAAGTGAGAACCCTGAGCCACGGCGCTGGCTTATCCGACACAGATACCTCATTCGATCCGGATCTCTATTACGACCCGGATGGTTCAATTGAGGTCGGAGTGCAAGAGTTCTATGAACTCAAGAAGACTGCACACATGCCGGTTCTGCAGCGTCATGCCGCTCAGCTAGTTGCCAAGATGGATGCAGCACTCTCCTTGGACTCAAGTCCAAAGAATGACCAGATGACTGACAGCCTCAGTCAAGGCGTGCTGGACGAAGCCAGACTGCGCATGATGCGGGACAGGCAGGAAATTGTCCCTTGGGCTGAGTAAGTCAGCTCTACGCAAACTCTAGGTAAGTAAGGTTGAGAAATTCTCGGCCAGAAGCGGCTAGTCGCCCGCCTAGAACACCCGACCCAAGTCGTAAAGACTTGGGTCGTTTCTTTTATTTCTTTAAATTTTCAATCAAAGCCTGTCGAAGATTAGCAGTAGGCTTGTGTTTGGTCTTGGAGCTGCCTGGACCAATTATTTTAGTGAGACTATAGTTGCTGGCTTCTTTTATTCGTTTATCGATATATGGTACACGGCGAATTTCTCCACCTAAACCCACTTCTCCAAAGACGACTACTTTGCTGTCTAGTTTGTGTTTACTAGCCGCTGATGCAATCGCCACGCACACTGCCAAGTCGATACCTGGGTCTTTAACCTTAACTCCGCCAACTACATTGACGAAAATGTCTTTGTCGCTTATTTTAAGCTTGGTTCTGCGCGATAAAACTGCAATAAGGATGTTCAGCCTATTTAAATCGAAACCGCTCGCTGTCCGCTTAGGATAGCCGAAAGGTGAATCGGTAACCAGTGCTTGCACCTCAACCAATAATGGCTGACTGCCCTCCATCACCGCACTTATGACAGACCCATCAGAGTCAGTGCGCTCTTCAATTAAACTAGCAGAAACCGTTTCGCTAGGCTTTAAGCCGTCTTCTGTCATAGATAACAAAGCCGAGTCTTGTGTCGAGCCATATCTGTTTTTGCTGGTACGCAAGATTCTTAGATCTTCCAGCCTCTCGCCCTCTATGTATAAAACTACGTCAACTAAATGTTCTAGGACTTTAGGCCCGGCCAGTGAGCCCTCTTTGGTAACATGTCCAACGACTATCAAAGTTGTGCCTGATCCTTTGGCAGCCGCGGCTAGAAGGTGGATCGAGTTAGTGACTTGGCTGACAGTACCTGGTGCAGAAATTAACCTTGCCACACTGACTGTTTGAATTGAATCTACAATACAGACCTCTGGGCTATTTTGTCGGATAGTTGCGGCTATATCATCTGCTGATTGACTGCTGGCTAACTTAATATGATCTTTGTTTGCTCTGAGCCTAACAGATCGGTCATGCACCTGATCTACTGATTCTTCTGCAGTTATATACAGCGCATCTTTAATATCTTTTTCGAGAATCTGCAGTAATAAGGTTGATTTGCCAATACCCGGTTGCCCAGCGATCATGACAACACTACCTTCAACCAAACCGCCACCCAGTACTTGATCAATATCTGAAAAACCAGTTTTAAATCTCTTTAGATTTTTATTATTGGATTTATAGCTACCGACACTAACAGAGCTTATCTTAGCACCCTGATAAGTTTTGCTTGATTTCGAGCCTTTGGTGTCAGCAATTTCTTCTTCAATAATCGTGTTCCACAAGCCACAGCTATTACACTTGCCGGCCCATTTAGGGTGGACTTCGCTGCAATTTTGACATAAATATTGAACACTCATATATGTTCCCAGTATATCAGATGTGTAGCTTGAGTAATACTTACAGCTCAATTACTCGATCGGGTGACGAATCGATCGACTCAATCAGACTACGTTGGTCATAAGCTAAAGCGTTGCGCTCTCTTGCCAGTTGATTATAATTGTTTATTAAAGCATCCGTAGCACTGAGACTATTGTTATACTCGTTCACTAATTCGTTATGTTTAGAAACTTGGGCATTGTAGTCTTCTAACTCCGAACTGTTCAATAGCTCATCTAACTTATCGTCAGACTCATCCAACTCTTTTTTTAGATCTGAGCTTTTTTGTTTTTCATTATCAATCTCAGAAGATAAACTCGTCAGCTGAGCATCATAGTCTTCTAGCTGGCTTGTGATGTCCAAAAAGGTGGTTGCGTAGGTTTGCGCTTTAGCGACGACATTGCTCCTATCTGTAAAATATACCGAATAATGCTCTTCAAGCTCAGTAGAAATTTTTGCCAACTCAGTCCCGAAAATTGAGTGTAGCTCGTTGCTTAATAAACTAGCATCGCGCTCAGAATACAGCTCAATCAAATCTAGCAGACGCTGGTCAGATAGACTCTTTAGTTCTTGGTCTAACAATCCATTTATTTTATCTATCTCATCGCTTGAAAGCCTTTCGTATACAGCGTGCAGTAATTCATGTGCTGCTGTGACCTCTTCTACATCGGCAATTCTTGGGTCATCAACATTGTAAACATATATCTTACGATTGCTGTAGCATCCTAGAATGATAGATATTTCAGCGATGTCACAGCTGTCATTAAACTCAGCCTGTCCTTGCAGTTGCGGGTCAGAAATGTAGAAGATGTCCCTGCCCTTGTCGCTAAAAGAACTGTCCGAGGCCAGCTGTTCAATCTCGCTAGAAGGTTCGTACGACCTTAACCACCACCAATCTTGAGTTTTTTGAACACCGTCAAAGAAAGCTAGCCACACTATCAAAAGAGTAAAGATACTCAAGACACCTAAGTTGATAAGATTAGTTAACTTACGCAAAAATTTCTCCTCTAGCCTACAGCCTTAGAAAGTACTATTTTTTTAGACTTAACCGTAGTCGAAATCACGTCGCCTTTTGAGTATTCGCCTTTTAGTATGCCTTCAGCAATCAGATCTTCCAGCTCGTCCTGTATGGCTCTTCTTAAAGGACGCACCCCGTTATGTTTATCATAACCCTTGTCCAGCAATAACTTCTTAGTTTTTGAATCAATCGTGACAGCCAAGCCCTGGTTGGCCAGCCGATCGTTCAGTTCGTCTATCTGTAGTTTGAGTATACTGGATACGACTTTATGACTTAGCGCTCTAAATACTATAATCTTATCGAATCGGTTGATTAGTTCTGGTCGTAAAGATTTTTTGAGCCGATCCCTAACAGCTCCTTCGTTCTTCTCATGTAGCTGGTCCAAGCTTTCTTCATCCTTTTTGCTATGGGCGCTAAAACCAAGCTGTACTTCTTTTTGTAATAAGCTAGCGCCAATATTAGATGTCATTATTATAATCGTGTTAGAAAAGTCTACTTTACGACCCTTTGAATCAGTCAAGTAGCCATCTTCGAGTATTTGCAAGAAGATATTGAATACTTCTGGATGCGCCTTTTCGATTTCATCAAATAAAACTAACGAAAAAGGTTGACGTCGAACCTTGTCTGTAAGTTGGTTAGAATCCTCATAGCCCACAAAGCCAGCAGGCGCGCCAACCAGTCTGGATACTGTGTGTTTGTCGCTATATTCGCTCATATCAATTTTGATAAGTGAGTTCTCGCTGTCGTAAAACTCTCTGGCCAATACTCTGGCTAGCTCAGTCTTGCCGACACCCGTTGGGCCCAATAATACAAATGATCCAATCGGCTTCGTACCATCACCAACACCGCTACGATTGCGACGGATTGCTTTAACAACCGACTGCACAGCTTCGTCTTGTCCTAATATGAACTTACTTAAAATGTTGTCTAGTTTCATCAGATACTTAGCTTCTGATTTCTGCACTCGTCTCACAGGCACTCCTGTATTTTGAGATATTGTGTGCGCCAAATCATCACTTTCTAGTGTCAAGCGATCGTTTTGATTAGATTCTTTTTTTGATTTATCAATTGCCTCTTTCAACTGCGACATTCTGGTCTTGTAGTAAGCAGCTTTCTCATAGTCTTGATCTTCAACAGATTCTTCCATCTTGTCTGTTACAACAGCTAGTTCTTTCTGTTGTTTTCGTAATTGTGGTGGAGTTTTACCTCTGGTCACTCTTACATGGGCTGAGCTATCGTCAATTAAGTCTATTGCTTTATCTGGCAAGAACTTATTGGTAACGTAACGAGAAGATAGTCGGACAGCGTCAGACAAAACCTCATCGCCAATTAACACTCCATGGAATTCTTCGTACTTCTTTTTTAATCCGCGCAATATGGCGAGAGTTTCTGATTTGGATGGTTCTGGAACAATTATTGTCTGGAAACGTCGTTCGAGTGCTGCGTCTTTTTCAATATTTTTACTGTATTCATCAAGAGTTGTTGCCCCAATTAATTTGATTTTGCCACGAGCCAGCATTGGCTTTAACATGTTCGAGGCATCCATCGCACCCTCAGCTGCACCGGCACCCACCAACAGGTGTATTTCATCTATAAACAATATAATGTTTTGATCATTTTCAAGCTCTGAAATAATTTTCTTTAACCGCTCTTCAAATTCGCCACGATACTTTGTACCAGCAACTACAGATGCTAGATCTAGCAATATAATTCTTTTGTCAGCCAAGCTGTCTGGCACTGCCTCTTCGATAATTCTTTGCGCCAAACCCTCGACTATTGCTGTTTTACCAACACCCGGCTCGCCAATAAGCATTGGGTTATTTTTGTGTCTGCGACTAAGGGTGGTTATCATTCTGCTCACCTCTCTGTCTCTGCCGATAAGTGGGTCTATTTGGCCACTTTTGGCAAGTTCGGTCAGGTCTGTACCAAAGAAATCTAGCGCACCACCTTTTTTTGATTTACGCTTCTTGGTTTTCGTGGACACAGTGTTGTCAGAATCAAACTGCTGCCTGTTTAGATAACTCTCTAGTTCGACAGTAACCTTATCGACATCAACATTCATATCTCGCAACAATAAAGTTGCCCGGGCGTTCTTTTGAGTCACCATGCTGTATAGAATGTGCTCTGTACCACAATAATCCTGGTTAAACTCTTGAGCAATATCCCAAGACATCCTAAGAGCTAACTTGGCATTCTCGCTCATCTCTTTTTTAGTACTATTATTAATGACTACGATTGGCCGCGCAGCGAGGTTAAGAGCAACTCTTGCCTTGTTTATATCAACGCCTGTTGATTTTAATATCTTAGCAGCGATCGATGATTGCTGAGCCAACAGCCCCAGTAGTAGATGTTCTGTGCCAATATAATTAGAGCCCAAGCTCATTGCTATACCTTCGGCATGACGCATACTTATTCGAGCATTGTCAGTAAACCTCTCAGCATAGTCATCAGAGCTATTCTTAGCAAAATTCATACCTAATAGTTTAACATTTAGCACTCAAAGATCAAGAGTGCTAGTATACGTAGCCCTGTGTGTCTAAGTTACTTTTACAAAGTAACAAATTGTGTCTCACTTTTTCCATTAATGAAAAAGTAAGCAAAAAATCTAGCCCACGTCCCGCGGGCCCGAAAAAACATCTTTGAAAACTAGTTTTCAAGAGCTTGTTTCCTTGCAACAAGCCCCCAGCTTGTCTCACAACACAAAGATCACGATATAACAAAAAGAAATGTTTTGTTCTTCAAAAAGATAGTCGTTTTCTACCAGAAAACAGCTTTTTGAAGCTCAAAGACACAAAACATTACTTTTTGTTATTCGGATTTTGCTTATGGGCGCTTGAGGCTGGAGTTTTTACACATCCATACGAACCAGAGAAGGAACAGTATTGCCTCACGCTTCACCGACCTAAATCGGCTGTCTTACAGCTCGCTTCAACTGATCACGAAGTTCTCGTTGCCCCTTGCGGAGCAAGTCATCTCCGCTGTTGTCAATCTTTGACCAGGTGACATTAATCACATGACCGTTGCATGACACAAATAGGCGCTGCAACCCCATGGAGTCGTTCACGGCGAAAAGCCGAACGTCTACTTCGTCTAAGCGACAAAGCACTCCATAGGTGTCGACGACACACTTCGTAGGAAGCATGTGGAGACCATTAAGAAAGTGTTGTGTATTGAATGATTCGAGCATGTAGAGCTCGTTTCCGACAACCACCCTGGGGCGGAATGAGTCAAAGAATGCATCAGCGACTTCAACCCACTGCTGGTTTGCGAACCTGTGGGATACTCCTCGTTTCGCCTTCGGTTCAATAGTTACTGAAGGGATTGAGCCTGTAGCAACTGGCATTGAATGTTCCTCTCGTATTGTATGGTTGGTGTATTTCACCCAGCCTAGGTACACCAACCGCACATTGCGTGCAATTATATTTTACTATGTTAGCATAAACTTAATGAAATGTCAACGAAAAAGAATATTATACAATATCGAGCATCTGTAAATCTAAAAACATCCTCACCCCCTGTCAGTGTCGCAACTATTTGGCGAGTAAGTAGCCTCCATTTCTGTTACCTACGTCCGCACAATACATATTGTGCGGAGCATCCATGGACTTTAACGCCCATAAGCAAAATCCGAATAACAAATAACTATCTTTTCTGTCCTCTGGGCTTCAAAAAGCCGTTTCTTTGGAAGAAACAA
>Ga0209187_1001305_pt1 | contig 30150 bp, 23 predicted proteins | sample BantaG_FD_187430 | JGI IMG/M metagenome (GOLD analysis project Ga0209187, IMG submission 187430) | Marine algal microbial communities from Bantry Bay, Ireland - BantryBay_4 metaG (SPAdes) (version 2) | ecosystem: Host-associated > Algae > Red algae > Unclassified | place: Bantry Bay, Ireland...
TCCACTCTATGATATAAGGCAAAGTTATACTTTATTTTTATGGTGACATTTTATTATGCTTTGTTTATCATCTGTCACAGGGCTTAATGCCTAAATTCTATTATTTATAATTTGATAAATCATCGTCATTGACTCTTTGACTATTGATGACATGTCAATCAAGCTTAAAGACTTGACCATATGGGGCGTTGCTTTTTTATAGTGCACGTCACTATTCGATGAGTATATGACTATTTGTCCTTCTTATAGAAACATGCAATCCCTGTCACAGCAAAGAAATAAGCTATGATGATATTAAAAATTGACATAAACTGGTAGGGCGCATAAGAGAAAGAACTCACGCCTAATGTGCCAAACATGAATAAGCCTGATGGTGTCCATGGCATAAGGTTTTCCATCATCGTGCCTGCATCTTCTATAGATCGACTTAGCACTTTTCGATCCACTTTCAGCTGATCGAATTTTTCTTTAAATGTCTCTGCTATCAGAAAGCTCGTTGCATATTGATTCGCTATGATGAGACTAGCAAGCCATGTGGAACTGAGCGCTGATACGATCAGTCGTCTGCGTGTCGTGACGCGTCTCATCATGCTTTTAATAGTCTCTTCTATGGCATTAATAGTCTTCAATGCCCCTAAAAACATAAAAACTACCAGACAGATGTAGACACCCTCTTTTAAATTATATAACCCTCCTCTATTTAGAATATTTAGTACGTCTGATTTTAATTCAATAGATGTATCTACCATCGATGTACTAAAACCTGTATTAAGGCTATTAAAGACTTCACTAATGGAAAACGACTGGAATATAAGACCTAATGACAAGGCTATGAATGCAGACACCAGCAATGTGAGAAAAATTGGCTTCTTGGTTACAGAACCATAGATGACAACAAACAGGGGCAATAACAATAGAATATGAAAATTAAAAATAGCTTTCAAATCAGATAATGTTGTGCTGATCATGCTTAATTCTGTAGCAGAATCTACCAGCTGACCGCTAAATACTGGTGATAAAAAAGTATAAACCACAGCCGCCAGTATAGCAGCAGGCACTGTCGTGTATAGCATAGATCGTATATGTTCCAGCACTGGTATCTCTGATGCTAGCGCAGCAATATTAGTCGTGTCTGATAAAGGTGATAATTTATCTCCAAAGAAAGATCCGCCCACAACAGCCGCAGCAGTAATCGCAATGTCAGCACCAAAGACTTCTGAAATACCGATCATGACAACCCCAATAGTCCCTGCTGAACCCCAAGAAGTCCCAGTCAACAATGAAAATAATATACAAATGACAAAACTAAATACATAGATCCAGTCAGGACTCACCAATGAAATCCCATAATAAAGTAACATCGGAATAGTACCCGATACGATCCAGCTACCTATCAGCACTCCTACCGCCATCAATATCATAATCACTGGCACGGACTCCCCTATTTTTTTTGTGATGTTTGATTGAATAACTTTCCAGCTATGACCTAAGTACATCAAGTAAAAACAAGTAAATGTCAAAGAAAGAATGACCAATACTTCTACAGGTAACATCTCGTTCTTCAAAACTACTGGATTAATAAATAATCCAAATAAAAGTAAGATTAGAAAAAATAGTATCGGGATAAATGCCTTTTTAGAAGAAGCATTAGATTTCTGATTAGACATTATCTCATTATGGTGAAAGGCTAAAGTAAGTATTTTATAATACAGCTAAAATATATATATCGATGCTATTTCCTACCGATAGCTATCGGTAGGAAAATAGACTGAGTGCAATGCCTAAAAAAATAAGTTTGCTGGTTTAAAAGTCCCAAACCAGCTGCTTTTCAGTATAGTATATATTAATTCCTTCTTTCTCCAATTCAATAACACTATTACGATAAGTACCCCATTTCCTAAATTAGTCAGTCCAATTTTCCACCACCAAAACAAATGGGTCAAAGACTTGAGAGATATACAGCTTATCATTAATGTGCATAACCGTAGACGCCGCGCTAATGAGATCCCCTTCATTCTGAAATACCATATTGCTTTTTAAAGTCATCGGGTCAATAGCGTACACTTGCATTGGAGATTTATTGTCAGGGTCTTTCGCATGATTTAAAAATTTAAGTGGACATGGATGTGATGCTGTCCATAGTACTCCTTCATGATCCATCAGTAGATTATCGCCTATGGGTATCTTTATATCATTTTGTCTTGTAGAGATATGATTATCCTTTTCGATTCCTGTCTTCGCTAATTTATATCTGATAATTTCTTGACAACCACCATTAGCCACAAATAGATAGCCATCTTTTTGGTTGGCCCACACTCCATTAGGATAACATAATTCCTCAATTGCTAAAGACCATGAGCCCTTCCCATCATAATGTATAACATTTCCATTTTTTATGCCCAGAATAGACTTCGTGCTTTCCATAGGGTCATCTGAAGGCATGGGATTAGACACGTAGAAACTACCATCTTCCAACACGTCTAAGTCATTAGGGCCTGTCATCAGGTCATCAGAAAGTACATGATCGCTGTCTAAACGTAAGGTGTCACCATGAATCTCGAATCGATAAATACTGTGCCTGCGATCATCTGATGGACCATCATGAGAAATAGCGTAAAGAAATGTCTGATCGCCAATACCTACCACGTCAATTCCATGTGGATGAATCTCCATTTCGGATGGTATGATGGTTAATTTTTTGACTTGATCATCAATAAGGTCAATAGAATAAAAGCCATTCTTTTGTTCCCCGTCATCCCTTCTGTCAGCGCAGGACACAATGATTCTCATTAAGCCTGCAGAGCTATCGATTGCCATGTCTTCTGGCCCACTACCTACATTTATTTTCTGCGTCCGAGAATTTTCATTTGTCTCATAACTACCACAGGATAATGGAGACACTCCACAGTAACTATAATAGAAAATAATCAATGGTACTATGATCAATAGTAAAAGAAAGCCAAGTAGAATCGAAATCCATTTTTTCATGCAGAAATATATGAAACATCTATGACCTAAGGTGACTCATAATGATTGGGTTGGTTAAATTTTATGGTTCTTGATTTGAACCATTACAGTTCATTGTAAAAATCAAGATAGGCACGTAGCACTCGTTCTGGTGCTTCATCGTGAGGATAATGCCCAACCCCCTCTAACAAGTCTACTTGGCATTTTGGTAATACTTTTTTACAGTACTCTGCTAAGTGTCTTCCTGATACTGGATCAAGTGGGCCATTAATAAAGTGTAGTGGTATGGTGGATTCAGTTAACGCCTTTTTCCACCGCAATGCATTTTCTCTTCTGTCATTGATATAACCAATTAATTTATGCGTGATCTTTATACCATCATTATGTAAGATAAGCTGGTAAAATTGATCCATTTCTTTAACGCCTGCTTTCTTATCTCCATAGACTTCATCAAAACTTTTACGTAAACTTTTCTGACTCAGAAATCGATTAAAAAATGATCCTATTGGGCTGTTCAGTATTTTCTGTACGAGTCTTGCTCTATGTAGTTCTGGAAATAATCCGCCATTTAAAAAACAACATGATAAAATCTGAAACCCTTTAGTTCCTCTTTCTTTAAAAGAAGCTAACATTTCCTGAGCGACAGAGACGCCATAGTCATGAACTAACATGTGTGCCTCTTTTATTCCTAATTTAGCAACTAAGACTTCGTGCAGTCTCGCCTGATCAGTAATGGTATAATGATAATCTTTTGGCTTTGCAGAATAACCAAAACCGATCATGTCTGGCGCAATAACTCTATAGCGCGAAGTCAGTTCTTTCCACATCTTATGCCAGTCCCATGAAGATGTCGGGAAGCCGTGAATTAATAATAACGGCGGCCCTTCTCCTTCATCCCAATATGCTATTTGATTTCCTTTATAACTAAAATGCTGCTTTCGTTTCTTCCAATCTTCAAAATTCAATAGCTCCTATTTTAAATCTAATAATAAATTGGTTTACCATTCTAATTTTGACTTCTTAGTAGCTGACCATACTTCTTCGTCCCTAAGTCTGATACAAATCCTCCCACTGCACTAAACACTTCTTGTCCATTAATCAGCACATGATTCACGACACCATCTGATCGTTTCACATATCTATATGCTCCGTTCAGGCTGGGATGATAATCTTCTATGGGCTCTTCTGTCAAGCCAGACTTAAGTTTGCTCGGGTCGATGACACATACATCTGCTCTTCGACCTACCTCCAATGAACCTGAATCCAGCCCTAGCCAATCAGAAGGCATCTTAGTCAATCTATGTATCGCTTTTTCAATCGGAAAAATATCAGGGTATTCCAGTGACTGTCTAAGGGCCTGAAGCGATCCATCGTGAAATGCCATATTCACATTATGCGCACCAGAATCATTAAAGCCTGGAATGGTCGCCTCATGAGCAAGTAACTGCACCCGGACTTTGTCTCGATGATTAGCAGCAGTCACTTTCCAGATGAGATCAGTATCATGCTCTATGACTAAGTCCATAAAATAATCCAACCCGTCCATTCCTGCCTTATCTGCTAATTCTTGAAAATTATGGGCGACTAAACTTGAGTCAGGTGCTTTCGTAATCATCATCTCACTCAATAGCCTAGGAAATACAGACGTAGCTTTATGGTTCCAATCTTTTCTAAACCACTTTCTAAACTTCGGGTCTTGAAACGCTATTTTTCTTTCTTCTCTATTCGCCCCGATCACTTCCACCATCGATGGAAATTCTTCAAATAATGGTGTAATAGGTCCTTCTCCATAATTAAGGAAAGGCATCGATAATGCTTGAAAGCGCATATCTGCATTAAAGAATCTTTTACCGACCATCGCCAATGTAGTCACAAGCTTATGGATTTTCTCATCAGACTTTAAGTCCATGGCAGCTACGATTGTCGTCTTTAATGGCTTTCTGAAAATACCTGAGCTCATCCCTAATAAGTGAATGCCTGACATTTTATCTAGTGCATTAGGTGTGGCTTGCAGCACTCGATTATGGCGTCGTAATATGTTTGCTAATTTTCTATATTCTTTTACTGATGCTTGCTGGGACGGCACAGAAGTCCCTTTATATTCATCTGTAAATACGCCACCCCACCGATGAAAAGGCAACATGTCTATCGACATGCCCAGATAGCCTGCTTCCATTGCTTCATTGAGATAGTTGTTCATTCTAGTTTGCTCTGTTTCTGTTGCTTTTGGAGATTTAAAGCTTCTATCGACTCCCATTGCAGCGATTCTTATGTTAGAGTGACCAATAAAACTGGCAACATTAGGCCCCATAGGAAGGCTGTCTAAATGCTCATAGTATTCTGCGAGACTGTTCCACGTTATTTTGTCTTTGATCCATTCTGTTAACACTTGTGCAGTCATATTTTCGACTCGGCAAAATAAATCTACGATGTCCTCGTCTTTTCCTAATGCCGCAGAAATAGAACAATTGCCCATGACCACCGTCGTGGTCCCATGACGGACGGACTCTTCTAAGCCAGGCATCACTTCTATTTCCGCATCATAGTGAGTGTGGATGTCTATGAAGCCAGGCGTCACCCATTTATCTGTTGCGTCTATTTCAGTTGCATGTTCAATGGCAGGAGCTTTATCATAAACATCAGCCACTTTTCCATCCTTTATGACAATATCTTTCTGCTCTCCTTTTCGACCTGATCCGTCAAAAAATAATCCGTTTCTGATTACTGTAGTCATAATTTTCATTTAGTTTTAATAATTCTGAATGCAATCGTAAGGTAAAGACTATCTCGTCCTTTATCTATTGAATTAGTTTAAGAAATCAAGTGTTTCGAAGTAATTTAGGCCTTTTTTTGTCTTAGTTTGCTCAGCCATTCAGGAGAAATAATCATAAATTCTGCAATATATTTTGATGGAACTTGCTTAATGAGCTCTGGATAGAACTCACATAAATATTCGTATAATTCTTTGCTGCTGTAACTAATGAGTCTTGCTTTAATTTCATTCTCATAAATTAAAGTTTTCATGATTCGGTCATTGCTAAATTCTTGTAGCATTGGATACTCTTGACTCATTTCAGTCACAAGGTCTCTTCTAAAAGCTAACACCTCGCTTGATTGAAATGCTCTAATTTCATAGGATGATGGTCGATTGGCAAAGTAGTTTTCATTAACCGTCATAAATGGTCTGTGTGATGGCAAATGAAATGAAATTGTCCGTAAAATCGATGATTTGTCATTATAGAATCTCCTTAAAAACCCGCCTTTCTTGACATAGTAAATGTGGCCACATTCTTCTTTTGCTTGAATTAAAACTTCATGTGCTTTAAGTGATTTCTTGATACCAAACTGTTGGAGCAATTCTAAAATTTGAGGGTCTATATTAATTGACTGATCAGTCATATAGACTAAATATAAAAGCTAAATTTAAAAAAATCGCAATGTATCTCATAAGAGAATATATAATCAGAACTATTCCACATCTCATACAGACTACTTCCGACCGAGCTACCATAATGAAAGTGGTGACTATATCAAAGGGCAGTGTCTCTCCTATCGCATCAATCCGACGCTACTCGGTGATGATGTCGTAAAAATCGTCTACCAAGATAGTAAGCGCTATCAGCGCAATCGAGATGAAGTCACCATGACCAGTAAGCAGATCCTCCGGCAGCTGCGGATTCCTGATCTGAATAGCAAGCAGCTGGTGATGTTTGTCAAGCGAGCTTTGACAGATGAGCGAATCTTGAAGAAATTAAAAATTGGGGATCAGATCGAGGATGAGATGGTGATGGTGAAAGTAAAAGGAGGCTTGGCTCATGGCGTCATCCTGAAACGAGTTCAGTATGACGGTTGTGGTGTAGGTGCAAATGATGGTCAGGGGGCTCTGCTCAAAGCGAGATTCTGAATCAAGTTCAGAATGACGGTAGTGTAAAGAATGACTGCGAGAGTGATAAAGGCGAGACGCATGGCCAGATTCTGAAACGAGTTCAGAATGACAGTAGTGGAAAGAATGACAAGTGGGTCGTGCGGCATGTGCGACGGGATAGCATCAAGCTTAGAAAGCGAGTCCTGATCAAGGATGGTAAGTACTGCTACATCGATTATCTGGATCAATACATTAAGCGGAAGCGACGGCACCTGACACAGGCTTACTGTGATCAGCTCTTGCGGATCAAGCATCGTCAAGTTTATGCCGATCGTAATGAGACAAATCTACGCCTGGACTCTAATATCACCAATCTCAAATCTGACTTCATCGGGCTACTGAGTATCGATGACCAGCGACTCACTCAGGTGGATCTGAAGAACAGCCAGTTCCGATTCTTTATCATGCTGATGGAACAGTGCGAAAGGCAAATGTTATTTGGTAAGACCTCAGGAGAATTCCCAATGACCAAATTTTCAGCGGTTCAGACCGCAAAACAAGGAGATAAGCTGGAGATAGATAAGGAGGGAAGGATTTATGGAAAACAAGTAACATTATTGTGTGTAGGTTTGGTTAAAAATTGCGTCCAAAATGAGGACTCAACTCCCTCATTTACAGCCGATTATAAGCTCTTTAAAAAACTCGGAAAAACGGGCGAATTATACGAGTATATCCAGAAGATCTATTGGCAAGAAACGGGCCGAGAAATCAGCCGTAGCGAAGCGAAGAAACTGATGTTTACCGTCGCGTTCTCGTCGCATCGCTACTGTCCCGAAGGAAAAAAGGTGCTGAAAAAGCACTTTCCAAGCGTCATACAGCTCATAGACGAATTCAAGAAGGGGATGATCCAGAAATATGCTCAGGATACGGCGTATACAGCCGATCAAGCACGGGATAAAGGCAATGCTTCCTTTGCCGTCATGCTGCAACAGACTGAGTCTCTGGTATTTATCGACCGTATACTGGCTCAGTGTCACAAGCGTAAAATCAAGGCACTCAGCAAGCACGACAGCATCCTCTGCCGTGTCTGTGACAAACATAAGGTCACCAAAATCATCTGCCGCGTGCTCAATCAGCTCTTTGGCCGCTTCTCTTATAGCCTGGACATCGACGGCCAAGTCTTCGAGCATCGCAAGAAGCGCAAGACAAGAATGCAGCGCTTTGTGAATCAGTTCGTCTCTACCCTCTTCGGGATGGCGAATCAAGCGAATGCGCCACCCAAGGTGCGCAAGCGGAATCAGGCGTATTTACAGCTCAGCCATGTGGGTGAGACGTGTGTCAAAGAGATAAAAGTCGTGAGTGATCCGCGAGCTACTGGGAGTACTATGAGTCAGCGAGAGGAAGAGATTATGAAGATTCGGAATCCGAGGATCAGGGAGTTGAAGAGGCGGTATGGGGTGTGATCTTATCTTACTAAATTCTATTGATATATTAAAAATTAACAATTAGCCTCATTGACCAATGTAGAAAAGTATTATTATGATAATAATTTTGATTTGGTCTAGGTATTTCATTGATACTTGCAATCTTATTACCTTCCAGTAATATTGGTTCTCCTTCTACAAATGAATCATTTAAAGATTCTAAAAATTTTAGTTCCCTTGTAAGACTGAAGTAGATATTCTTATTTAATCTAATAGAGTAACCAATGCCGCCTTCGACAATTTGATTAAATGATTGTTGATTTGAGCCAGTAGCTATTTCCAAGAAGTTAATGTTAACAGAGAATCCTGAATTTTCGAGTAGATAAAGGCCAATATTTGTCAAGGTATTAGACTTATTACTTGATTTTATATTACTAATCCAATCAGCATATAGAAATGGAGTAACTGTCATAGTGGTAGAAACAAGTACAAATCGACCATCTAAATTTTGGTTAGCTAATGTTGAATCATTAGGGCTTATTGTTGGCAGTTTATAGTCCAGCAAATCATCACCATATATTTCTCCATATGCAAAGCTAAGACCAAGCTGAACTCTTTCTTTTTTATCACCATCGAAGTCTCTATTGAGACGTTTATTTAAAGTGCTGACCGCATCTACTAATTTTGTCGTGTTTGAGATGGAGTCTTTTAAAATTTGAATCTCATTTTTTAATTCATCCGTTGATTGCGCAGATAGCAACATTGAACTTAATAAGAAAGGTATATAAATTAAATATTTCATAAGCTATTGGTTTTATTTCATAATGACATTAGTCAATAGATTGTAACCTGCCAGAGGTTAATTATTCCAGCTCCCACTCCCCTGCTCTATTGCTTCACGCTGTACCTGGCTGAATAGTTCTGCATACTTCACATTCGGAGCGATGGTCATGGTGCGTGCCCAACCAGTCCGGACGATCTCCAAGTTGAAGAAGTTGCCATCCTGTAAGTAGACATAGACCAAGTGTCTGCCGTATCTATCCAGCTCTGTGACATCGTAGACGATTCTGACTGTCTGATCAAGCAACACTATTCTGCATAATTGAGGCCTTAAATAACTTATAAAGTCTGGTTTATTTTTCGTAAATTGAACTATGACTACAAGTGTTATTTATCCAACAAAAACAGGGCAGATTGTAAAGTTTCACACCCCTTTAGTAGATGAAAACCCTGATCAACAATATGTCATTATTGAGATACATCCTGATGCAGATATACCAAGAGCTTTAGTTCGGGCACTGGGTACTGGATTGTCCTATCCTCCTGTAAATACCGTAAAGATCACTGAACTTGAAGTAGTCAAAATTTCAACAAAAGACTTAATAGGATACGCAGTAACTGTGATTAGTGGCTCAAATGAAAAACATTCAGGCAAGGCTATCAAAGCTCAATCAGATGAGCTTTTGTTAGAACTTGATTTAAGTGACTCCGGTGTGAGTACTAATGTGTCTTTGACTATTGTTGATGATGAAGAAAAAGAACACGTAGGCTTTCTGGTGATAGAGAATATGTAACCTTTTAAAATCTTTATTTTAATTTGTATCCTTTATCAATAAGTCTCTTTAAATGCCCTCTTATCGCTTCTCTATGAAAGTTATTAAGTGCTTTTGTACCGTAAGCAAAATCCACTATATAGTTCAATTGTTTTCTAGAAATAACTTTACTAATAGACTCCCACTCAACCATCTTCCTAATCAAATTTGCGGTAATTTTCACTTTTGAAAGATCTAAAAGTTCAATCTCCTCTGATTTTATATAATTAGAGTCAGAATCTTCAAAAAAGTAATATGAGGCATTGATTAGTTCTATTATAGATGGTACTTCATTCGTAGCTAACTTACCACCAATGGTATTAAAAACTGAAGGGAATTTTACTTTTTTCTTTTTTGCCTTAGCGGCTATGACTTGAAATTCATTCTTGATATCTAAGCTTTCAGATAGTGCCGAGTAATACACCTCTAAAATATTATTTAAAGTATCAATATATCGGTATGACCTTTTCTGAGTAATTTCAGTTAACCAAACTGGATCAATTTGTCGAAACTTAGTGATAAGGTACTGATGGAAATCAATAGATGGTTTCTTAAGCATATTCGGAGCAACGAAATTCTTAATTATTGTATCCAATTTCCGTTTTTCAACATCTGTTAATTCATTTCGATTCTTTAATTCTCTAAAATAATCTGCTCCTATATCTATAATTTCTATAGTGCCATGTAACAAAGAAAAGTCAATATCCTTTACAGACTCTTGAGCTTTCATCAAGGCGACTTGTTCTTGTGTCATTATATATGACTGCAAGGTAGATCTAATAGATTCATTATCCATGTATGCAGTTACTTCACCAGAATTTATGATATTTTGCCATAGTTCTTTCTTCTTCGAGTACTCACCAAAATCATCACTATCAGAGTATTTTTTAATCAGATCATTCATAAGCATCATCAATCTTCTAAAAATCTCTTCTAGATTTTCGCTAAGACTTTGATCGGTCCATATTTTACCTAGATCAAAGTATTTATCATCATAATCGGTGTAATGATGTAGAACAGAGATACTATATGGAACCACGGCCGAACGCAATTGCCCCATAGAATTTTTTCCTTGACCGTATATTTTCTCAAGTCGTCTAAAAAGAATCACTTTAGCAATCACTCTCTCATAGAAAAACCTGTTAATAATAACCTTACGAGAATTCGCCTTCTTGCTATCGATCTCTTCAATAAAAATACGAAAGACTTTTTCACCTCCTTTCTTGATTATGTATGGTGTATCACCCCAAGAGCAATAATACTTTGCCAACTGTTCCTTTGAGAATTTCCTTTCGTTAGGATACTTCTTCTTCTCACGTGCTTTGTTACTGCCAGCAATTCTAAGCATAGTATTATATTCGCCTTTAGATCTTTCAAAAAACCACTTCTTACCTTCTGGCGTAACAATACTGTTAGATAATGTTTTTAAAGCTACAAGCTGAGGGTTTCTAGACCTTAAATCAACTCTCGAAACTCTAGACTGTGCATTAGAATATATACTGATATTGGATATTAATTCATCTAATTCATCATCTGTTGTTTGCTTTGCTACATTAATTTTGGCCATTACTTTAACATTGCTCACATCTAATCCTTCTTTTTGAGAAAAGTAGATCGTTGCAGTAGTTTGGCCTCCATTCACAATTTGAAAATCAGTTAAGCTACTAATTGTTGTACCATTCTCACCCAAAACCGCCTCTGTTGCCGTAATCGTTAGACCGTTGTTATAGGCAACAAATTTTTCTGGCTCTTTGCGAATTGTCTCTTTTATCCCTTTATTTACTCCACGAAACTGAAGAAATGATCTCACATTCTTCTCTAATAGTCTAGTACTATAATTTTTATATAAATCCGCTATAAATGTACCTTGAAGAACACAAAGATATGATTCGAAGTGTTTCTCATCTGCAGCTTTAATTACAGTAAGACCATTAGGAAGTGACGCTGTAAAGTCAACCACTAATGGCTGACGATTACCCTGAGAAATCGCTACTTCATATAAGTAGTTAAGATCAATTAGTCTTTCCTTAATTAGTATCTCTTTTTTCTCCGTAGAGCCTTCATATAAAAAAGTAGTCCCAATTGTGTAATCACTGAATTCAAATGACTTTGCTGTTTCTACATCTGTCCTAATGGAGATTGATGCAGTAAGAGAAACTAAGAAAACTTCAATAACATCAAACTGATAAATCCCTTCGTTTGAACCAATTTTAGAAACTAGTGCTCTTGTAGAGTCTGAGTCTTGAAGGATATCATTCAATTGCCTCTTGAGAGACTTTGTTATGAAGTTCTTCACTTTCTTAAATTCAGATGTATAAGAAGCTTTTGTTGAAATCTTACTTTCTGAATTAGTGGAAAGGCCTAAAGTATTCTCTTTAAGTATGAATAGTTGTAGTCGTTCTTGTGACTCGTTTATGCAATAACCATTAACTTGAATTTTGTGTGGTTCATTTTTTAGATACGTCTCTGTCCAATCCTCAGAATCTATAGCCTTGGACTCTACTAGTAGTGGTAAAACTTCTGACAAAATCATACCAGCCTGATAGAAGTTATCTTCATCTTTCGATGCTTCTATAAGCTCATCTTTATATTTTAAAAATTCTTCAATTTTCATTCTTAGTTTATCTACCTAATTATAAATGGTTTTAGAGCCTTTGTATCCAATTTGTATCTGACTGATGAGATTCCAACGGCCATATTGGCTGTAACAAGTTTAGGGAAACCTTCAAGCATAGTATTATAGACATTTATTGAATCAAGAGTGAATCTATAATTATCATATTCTACTGAAGACTCAAGTGTCATGTCAAACATAAGTAGTGCCTTGTGTAAAATATTTAGATCTGAATTCCCAGAATCCAATATATCTCGAATTGAGAGGATGAGACTATGCAAAGCATGCCCTTTAGAATCATCTGACAAGAGATTTACAATAGATAATTTCAACTCTCTTGCGCCATCAGCCTCCAACTGATATTTACTAGAAATATTTATTGATGATGTCTTACATAATTTAGTCTTCACTTCCATATCATATTCCTCAAAAACAAAGTCATGAACATCTCCAAAAGGTCCTCTCCAAGAAGAGATAGTATCATTATGTATAAATTGACCTCCAGATAAAAGAGTCTGCTTTAAAACAGTTAATTCTCCATACAGTCCTATTAGTTGTTCGAATGATAATCTCTGAGAAGAACCGTTTCTGAAAAAGGTAGACCATTCAACATATTTGGTTATAAACAATGATAAGTGATTATCGGATCTATCTTCGCTTAATAATGTAAAGTCAATCGATAAAATAAGGTCATCAAATACATCTTGATATACAGAATTAGTTAGAGTCAAGACCACTGCATCATCTTTAATATCTAGACTAATATTTTCCTTAGTTATAGGAGATCGATCGATAGAGCCTATATCATCACTATAAATCATGAGTGCTCTGTCATCAATTTCATTGATAGCTACAAATAATCTAATTTGAGTGTTACTAGTGAGCCTAATGATTTTGTATTGACCATCTATTCTTGATCTTTTAATAGACTCCCATTTTTTTTGCAGATCCGCTCTATTCATCATCTATATCTTTAGGTAATTCATCTTCTACATCCTCGTCTTCTTCAATTATATCATAATCACCTCTTAGATATACACCACCTATTTGATCTTCCAATGGAGGAAACCCAAAGACGTATCCTAAAAGAGGAACTGATGGATCAATATCTTCTTGAGATACGTATTGATCGTATAATGCTTGAACTTCTTTCGTAATCTTACTTCCAGATTTCTCGTTCTGGTGAAAAGCATCATTTGAATCAATTAGATATATTAATAATAGGCCTGTATCCGAAGAAACTTCTTCACGATAAACTCTTTCTGGAATATTAATATTCTTTCCTCTCACTTTTCTCAATGCCTCTTCAAATGTTAATTTATCCTTTATAGCAATCTTATTTGCTGCCTCATTCAAAAATTTTTCTTCAGCGGCTTTAATTATGTCATCCGAAAGAGTAAAAGCTAAGTCCTTGTTATCTGATTTAATATTTGCACTACGGCCTCCAGCTCGATAGATCTTTTCTTCTAGCATTGGTTGAACATCAAGTAATCTAGTAGAACCTGGTCTTTTAGCTAATCGTATTTCTTTGTCAATACTCAACTTCAAATTGACATGTTTTGTTAACAACCTGTTACTGGAGCTGCCTGTCTTTTTCAAAGCAATACTCCAGGTGGTAAGAAAGTCTTTTTCATTAGCTTTTTCAATGAAGCTTATCATCGTTGAAGTAGTTAAAGGGCTGAATGAAACTGTACCAGATCTCAAAAGGTCTAGGACCTCATCGCTGGAGCAATCCCATTTCATTAAAGTAGAGCTATTGAAATTGATCATGTTAGGAGCAATTTTGCTTTTGAAATACTTCCAAGATGTATTCAAACTTACCCTTGAAATATTAATGTTGGTGGCTTGTACTAAAGAATCTTGATAAGACCACCTTTCACTAGTAGCATTTTTCCGAATTGAAGCCCTTGTAACTTGTAATGCACCTGGATGTTCCTTAACTCTAAGAATGAACTTTCTAGGTTCCTTTCTTTGAGCTGACATTTTTAGGAATTCCTGTTCTAATTCTTGAATACAAGTTGTTGTCAGATCAAAACTATCTATACTCTTTTGTGTTGTAAATATTCTGCAACAATCAAGATAACCTGGTCTATAGCCAAACCATCTACCCATTTGTAATAATGTATCAGAATAGTTTGTTTCTCTTACGAAATAATTAATAGTCAATCCTTCTAGAGTAAACCCTCTAGAAAGTCTATTTCCTCCAATTGCTATATACTTCTTAGGATTTCCCTTAGGATAAATCAATTTTTCTTTGGTTTGACTATTTATTGCTTTTACTTCTATCCCAGTAACTGCAAGTGGAAAGAAGTCTTTTAAGCTTTTGAAAACTATTGGAGCCAAAAAGGGGTCTTCATAACCTGAAGGAAGATAACTTCTTATGTTTTCTACTAAATATGAGTATTTGTAATCCGAATTATAGAATAATTTCTCAAGATCAGCATAGATACCTTCACTAGGCTTGTCATTATTAATTTGACTCGTAACTTCGTCTAAATATTTTTTTACAAATTCTGCAGTCTTATTTTGCCATAAAGTAAACCTACTTATGTGGATTAGCATCGTGTTGTGCGGGTTGAACAAATTAGAACCCTCCATTTTAGGTTTTCTACTCTCTCTTATGGCTAAACTAATTATGTATGCTAAAATTGCCCGTTTTAGTGATTGTGGAATACCTTCAGGGAAATTGTCATACTTTTTAGATGCTCTAGTACCCTTTCTATATTCTTGAAAAGTATCAAAATCACGGAATCCACGTCCTTTTGTGAATTCCTCCCACTGATTTATAGTCTGAAATTTGATAATAGGTGTACCATCGTCTTTTCTAACTCTAGACGGAAAGTAGTCGATATGATCGGAAATTGGAGGTCCTATAAGAGGTAATTTCTCTTTTATTTCACCCTCATTATATTGCTCTATTGTTCTAAAAATTGACTTTGCCCCTATATAGTTACTAGGTGGCTCGAGAAGGACGATAAAATCATCAGGAAATATATTGGGGACTTGAGAAAACACAACGTCTTGTGATTCGCCATTTATTTTTTGTGATATAACAAGATCTTTTTCTGACGCTTCATTTCGGTCTTGTAAAACATTCGCAAACGGTGTTGCAGTATAACCCAAATAAGTCCGAACTTTAAAGAGATTTAGAATAGATCGAATATAAAGATTTGTTTTTGAGGCATAGTCCTTCCCTTTAGAGCCCAAATTATTTAGTGATGCATTATCGGCCTCGTCATCTAATATTAGAAATGGAATATCATGTTTCTTGTTTTCTCCTAAAGAGCTATGAATCCATACCATTAGATTCTTTAGTACACTTACATTTTTTTTACAAACTAAAATATTAATGGCATTAAGACTGAAATCTAATTGCTCAGCCTGCTTATTAAAATCACTTTGCTCAGATGTTATTGACTTAATTTGTACAACCTTACCATTGTGATTTGGGCCAAATCGTATTCCATTTTTATCGCCAACTCCCTTTCCTTCACCAACAACATCTTTGTCAATTCTTTTTTGTGTTTGACTCCTTAAGTCTTCCATTATTCCAGAGAGTACAATGATTAGTCTGTATCCAGTATCTATTGATCTATTAATTACAGCATTGAAATTTCCTGTTTTCCCTGATTGGACAGCTCCCACAACTAGACCTTTAACATAAGACTCTTCGGAAGAATTGGGATTAGCTAACTTTTGCATAATTGTAAGGCTGGATCTTTTAGTTTCAGTAACAACTTTTTTAGATCTTCCTGTTCTACCTAAGTATTCAAAATAACGATCTGAATAATCCCACTCAATAGAATCTTGTTTTTCTTCAGTTAGCCAAGTCTCAAATCCTTTTTTTGTTAATTCACTAGAAAACCCGGGATCAACAGTATTAACTGACAAGAATTCACTACTTGCTTGATCAAAATATGATTTGAGTGTAATATCATCAACTTGATCTAATTGAAATACTCTTGCAAACTCACGAGTTGTATCTAAATTTTCATAAAAGACAGAATCCATATTGGATTTATATAGCTCATCGCTTCTAAATTTATTTTCAATGTGCCTTTTAAATATGTCTTTATAAGTCATTTAGCTTTCGTTTAATAATTCAAATATTTGTGCTGGTATATTAGCCTTATTGAAACCCAACAAAGGCATGACATCACTTAATATAGAAGAGCTCTCCATACCATTAGCTTTCAATGCTTTAATATTTCTAATGAGGTCTTCGATTTGTAAATCATTACTAGAGTCTGATATAGGTAAAATATCATTTTCCTTCATTGCAGATTTAATGATATTTATTCTTCTTGAAATCATTTTGAAAATAACTTTTAGCTGAGATAACTGAGTCGGCTCAAGAGACATGGCCAAAGATAAAACTAGTGGGTTATTTAGATTGATATCAATTAATGATCCTTTGTTAGAAGAGTACTTTTCAAAGAGTGATTGATTATTCAATGCTCGTTGACCAGCAAATTTTCTAACTCCTCGGTTGAAATATTCTTTTTCGGCTTCTAATTTCAATTCTTTTATTGCAGAGTCGAACGCATTTCTGAGGTCATGTGGAATTATAATTTGCGACTTTGCTACATTTAGATGCAATAGATGGTCTATTGAATTTCCTACATCTAAGCGTAAACGAGCTAATTGAAGCCTAGGGGCCTTCTTTATTAATCCATTCCATCCACCATATAAAATTATCCTATTTGATCTGTACACATAGATACCTTCCATGTCCATCAACCCTTTATTATCTGGAGTCCACTCACTCAAGCCGGAATCACTTTCTTTGATTGCCCTTGCAGGCAGTACGTAACCACATATCTCGACCTTGGATTCATCAAGATCTCCGACTTTTCCTTGAAGTGTTCTAAAGTCCTCAATTTTTGTAGGGAAAGGATTGAAAGGTGCTATTAGGTTGTTATTAATTCTAATCTTCAGAGGACTGTTCTTGTCTTCCATGAATTTATGAAAGACTACCGACAGGTGGCTTACAGTCACATCGTTAAGTTCTCTTTGTAATGCGGACTTGACCTTGCCCTCTTTTAAATAATTTTCGTATTTATATAAGCCATACCAAACAACGATTGTATTGGTATTGAAATCATCGAATAGGTTATCAATGTCAATATAGGTTTTAGACAATTGCCTGTACTGGTAAATCAACTGATTGATCTCTGCCGATGTATTTACTTTAATTTTCCATCCTTCACTTTTTAGAATATCTACATCCCATGTGACACCACTAAACTTAGTATCACTTTTCTTTTTTGAAAGAACGGTAAATTTTCTCGCTTGCGAAAATGAAGCTGTCTTCATCCCAAGGCCAAATCTTCCCAAATCCAATGTATCTCTAGATGCCTCAGACGAATTACTAGGAAATTGCATGTTCTCTATAAGTTCCTTTTCGGTCATTCCATCACCATCGTCAGCGAGAAAGAGCATAAAGGGCTCTGTAGCCATATCAATTAAAACTTCAATTCTATTAGAGTTTGCACTTATAGAATTATCCATCAAGTCTGCCAATGATGATTCCAAACTATAGCCCTGCTCGGCTAAAGACTTTATTAAAAAATCTGCTTTGGGTGTTGCATCCTGTAAGTTCATATCAGAAGCCTTTAAATATATCAAGAACAATTTCAGCTAATTGCAAAGCTAAATATGGCGGAACGGCATTTCCTACTTGATGAAATTGAGCTGTTCTTGGGCCTCTAAAAAGATAATTATCTGGAAAGGTTTGGATTCTCGCAGCTTCTCGAACTGTGAAGCTTCTACATTGATTCTGGTCATAATGTATAAAATAATGGCCATCTTTAGAAATGTGACTAGTCACTGTAGTTGCAGATGAATCCGGTAATTGAACTCTGAATCGATCCGAAAATTTACCTGACAACGCATTTTTATGATCAGGTAAAAGGTCATCAGAATGCTTTTTGTAGTCAATCATTCTTGGAAATTTCTTATAAGCCCTACTGTAGATAGTCGCAAAAAGGTATCTCTTCACATCCTGATACAAGTGACTCCTAGATTGATGATTATTCACACCGGAAAGTTTTTTGTCGAAATACCAGCCTTTTAATTGTGACTTGTTACCTGTAATTGAGCATTCAATGTATTCACCCCCAGTTCCATGTTTAAAATCCAGTGACTTAAATTTCACACCTTTTTCTCTAAATCCATTCAATGAGAAAACTTCTTTGCTTAATCTAGCTAAGATTGATTTCCACATTTTGTCACTGTCATTTATTTTCTCATAGATTCTTTTTCTTTTGCCACCAGGTAAGAGTTCTTCAGAAACTAATTTTCTGCTAATACCACTTCTCAATTTTGGCAAATCAGAAATCGCTGATTCGACAGTTGTTTCAGGTAGTTTTTTAAGTATGTTAAGGTTTTCATTAAACGGAATGTCAGCACGAATACCCAATAATATTACTCTGTGACGTTTTTGCGGAACACCGTATTCTTCAGCCCTGATTGTGAATTTTCTTTTATCATCGTAAATGGGGAAACCTTTTGCATCATATGATGAAGGTTCATTTACAAATGAGTATATTTTATATTTCGAACTTTTATGCCTAGGAAAGACTCTTGAAGGGTTCTGTAAATCCTTTCTTATATTTGAGAATACACTTTCCCCATCAATTCTTGCTGATAATAAGCCTTTGACATTCTCCATAACAAAAACTGCAGGTTGGTGTCTTGCTATGATTCTTAGATATTCCTTATATAAGTAAACTCTATGGTCATCCTTAAAGATTCCTTGGTTTCTACTTCGTCCTACTAATGAGTATGCTTGGCATGGAGGGCCACCAATTAACAACCAGTTTTTATGACCATTTAATGCTTTTACAATTCTAGAGTCTACCATTTTAGACGGAAATTCTTCAGAACCTAATGTAGCAAGCCATGCCTCATTAGAGGCATTTTTGAATTCGGAATCGTATTTTTGGAATAGATTAGAAAGTAATTCTTCTCTAGCCTCTATAGAATGAGCTGCAAGGGCAGTGTAATAATCTTTGGGGATTTTGTCTATTTGAAATTGTCTAGTAAAGCTTCTAAGCAACAATGTTTTATGAGCAAATTGATCTTTTTCAATAGATAAGCCAATGCTAAATGCCCTTTGTTTGTTCTTAATGAGTGAAGAAAACCCTTCCCCTAAGCCACCTGGGCCAGCAAATAAGTCAATTATTGATATCGATTCTGAATTATTCACCTTATTTCAGTTTTATTGTTCATGGTACTTTTAACGGATTTTCGTATGTCGTCGTCTCCGACCGGAGGGAGGATATGCGATCATACTTAGTGTTAAATGGCGTATTCTATTTAATTTTTTTCAATAATATTTCAATTTTTGATTTGACTTTTTGGGATTTATTCTTTTCTAATTTTAATCCTTGACATGTATGTTTGATTAGTTTTAAGTGCCATCCACAAAGAAACATATGAGGTTGGCCAGCTTTAGCATCTTCATGTTCTCGTAATTCTATGTTGTGGTTTTCAAGTAAGTTAGTAGGCTTGAATCCTGTCAATTGAATTAACTCGTCATAAATCTCATTAATTTTAATCAAGTTGTCTGCTCCAAATACCCTAAATAAATCCGTTTTAGTTTGACTGTCGTATATGTCTCTATTTATGCTTTCAAGTTCGTCTAAATCCAAATACTTTCCCCTGTCTTCTTCTTTGATATTGTTTAGCTCAGTTGTTAGTTCATCGCATTCTTCAGAAAATTTATTCATTAATTCTGCCTTCCGTTTTAAATCTGAAATGATTATAGATTTCACTCTGTTTAATTCAACTTTTGTTTTAAAGTAGTTGTAAATCGAATTTAGAATTAATGCGATCCCAGCACCAATAAAGGCTGAAAAAATCAATTGAATGTAATTCAAGTCGTTCATAATTAATCTTCGATTTCAAGTTCCGCCTTCTCGGACAAAATGATAAACCCTTGTCCATTTTGAGATTGTATTATAATTGGGTTAATTTCTTCTAAGTTTGGGTTAGCTAAATATTCTTGAAATTCATTATCATCTTTCGATGTAAAACTTATTATTGAAAGTGATAAATCATCTGACTTATACTTTTCCAAAGTATCATTGTTTTGCTCAAGTTCTCTTACTCTAAGGATTGAAACATTTGTAAAGAAGAGTTTTATTGCTGTGGGATCTGTGTTGAACACCCAATCACCAGAGCTTCTTTTCCAGTTTATCTCGAAGTATCTCTTTTCAAATAGATAGTTGAAATTTACGAATTCAAAGTTATTGTGTAAATCAAAATATCTTCCATCACTATCTTCAATGGCAATGTTATCATTTGATATTTTAAAGTTGGTGAGTTTCATTATTCTATTTCGTTATATTCTGTTTTCATTCCACCAATCTAATATTTGATAGTAGACTTCTTTAACCTTTTTGTCTTCAATGTCTCCTCCATATTTTAGTATTTCAGTCGTTTGAATTATTCCTTCAATTTTACTGACGTTAAGATTTTCGGTTAGGAGATTGAAAATTCTATCTATTACCTCAACATCATTTGACATTGACTCTAATCCATTTGCGCTGATTAATTTACTTAGTGCAGATTTATGATTTACATATATGTCTCTTTTGTACTTCAATCTCTTTTTTTTCGATTTATGCCATATAGCAACTGAATAGCAGGAACTTCAACCAAAAGTTCCGGCTATTTCCTTAATATGGTTACCTAAAATTAACAAACTACCTATCCTGTAGTATAGCCAAATATAAATATCCTCTATAGCCTTTAAAATTACCATTTTCATGGAACATTCCTTGCACTACCCTACTCGATAAGGTGTCACCATGAAGCAACTTACACTACACATCCTGTGCATACAGTTCATATGCACCCTCACCATGGGTGCTCAAAGCCTCGCTGTGCCTGAATTGCTAGAGCTGGAGCAGTCTTTGCGAAGATTCCACACCACACACAGAACTACAAGCCCAACTAAAGGCCTTAGAACGCACGAAATCAGCTGCCTGGAAAGATCTACTGCCGAGCGTGGGTATCGCCTATACCCCATCCGGCGCGCCACGTCCTGCGGCTAACTGGTCGCCCCTGCAGATCTTGGATCGGAAGGAGAAAGAACACAAGCGCCAGCTGGATAAAGAATCACTCATGCTGTCCTATGATCTACTCCTCACAGAGCGGCTCTATAAGCTAAAGCAGATCTACTACGACTATGAGATCGACCGTCGATCCATCACGAGTCATATGGAAGGACTGAAGAATAGATGAGCAGCTATTCGCCATCACCGAGCGCAAGTATGAGGAGAACATCTTCAAGCCATCTGAATACCTCAAAGCCCAAAAGACCATGCATCAGTATCGCTCACAGATAGAGCTGAATGAACAGAAGCTGTATAAGAAGCGGAATGAGCTGCTTTATGTGGCTAAGTGGGAGGAGGTATCTATTTGTTTTGTTCTTCTTTGTCTCTGACTTCTTTTAGGTATTTTTCTATACCCTCTTCATCGAGCTTTAGGAATTTGGATATTTTCCTTTCTTCTTGTTCTGTCAATCTTTGGTTGGGATCTCCTATGGTGCGGACGTTTAAGTCTATGATGTTATTCTTTGAAGTCATGAGTGTATAAAACGATATTAGGGAGGTAATCTTGCTAATTGGGATATCAGATATATAATAAAATTTGCTTGAATTTATAATTTCTATGCTGACATGCCTTCGCCAGGCGGGCCTTTCCCGATAGTCGGGACAGGCTATTTTTTCCAGTCGCTGAAAAAGGAAGCAAAAAAGCTTTACTCATTAATTCACCCCAACCTTCACAGTGTTCAGGTTCCTTCATTATCAAGCATCCGTTTAGGATACTTGATTCCAAATGCGGATCTCTCAGTCTTGCATAATGAGTAGGCAGCCGCCACTTTCAATGAAAGCCTAAACCTCCCGAAGATGGTCTGGACGTAATCAAAATATGCACTAAACTTATGATAATCTTATTATGAATTTATATTAAACTTATAATGGACTTAAATCGATGATCTTAGCTGCAATAGCTGGGGGATGATTGCAACTAATTAGGAGAAATGATAGTTTTATAGTCACATGACTCCTCGGTCTCAGTAGAACGAGAAGGGCCATGAAAAATGAATTCCTCGGTTGGTTCAACCGGGGTATTTTTATGCCCGGACGATTCCTAAAGGATCTGATGTAGAAGCAGCTTTAATCAGTAAGGGATCTAAGAAGTCAAAATAGCGATGAGCATCGTACTTATGTAATGCCCCTTTCGGATATTCTTTTAATCTAAGTGAAGTCACAATGCAGTCAGCGATCTGGACGAAGTGCAATGTGCCTCCAATCTTACTTATTGGCAACCTATTCCATCCGAGTCAGGAGAACTCGGTTCCTTCACTATATGAAATGGATTGACCACCTCAAATTCTTGGCTTCTCCAAGACCATTCAGTCCTCTCTGATCTGGAAGATCGTGGCGTCACCTTCATCTCATTGAAAGATGCGATTGATACTTCTTCTGCTGCTTCTTTCATACAGTTCCTCAACCGCAAGTGACAGATGAAAAATACCGATCCGCTGGAATATAAGTTACGGCCAGAAATTACTTTGCGCTCCGCATCAGGGAACATTATCGTGATATCTCTAAGCCACTCCTAATTGCTGGCACGTTAATCCAAGTCTTCTTTTATTAAGCGGGAAGCTCTCCAAAATAAAAACAAGGCAACAATGATGGCAATGAAGCTAAAACATAAAGCAACCGATAAAGACTGTGTTCCAAATGAAGGAGTCAGCAAATCACTCATCGCTCCAAAAAATAATGGCCCCAAACCAAGACCCACTAAATTCAAGACCAAAAACAATATGGCAGATGCTAAGGCGCGCATACGCAAGCCCACCATCCCATGAGACATCGCAATGCAGGGAGACAGATAAGTCGTCCAGCAAACTTTAGAAATAGCCATGCCAATTAAGCAGACGTATTTATTCTCAGCAAATAGAAAAACCATGGTGCTGGGAATGGAAATCGCAAGCGTTATAACTGGAATCAATAAGTACCATTTGGGGTCTACCTTGCCAAACTTATCCCCATAGTAACCACCAATCCATACACCTAAAGCTCCGCCTAGTCCGACACTGAGTGCCAACCAAGTCCCTAATTCTCCACCCTGCATATCATGCATTCTCACCATAAAAGACGGTGTCCAGTTTCCCACACCATATTGAATAAAGGCAGTAAACCCAGCTCCAAACGCAATGTATTTAAATGATTTCTTTGTGATCAGAATGTCCAAGACTTCTCGCATTGTAGGCAATGCTGCATCTTTCTCAACACTCTTCTCTGAGTAACCCCTCGGCGGTTCTTTGACAGTAAAGTAAAAGAACACAGCATAAACAATACCTGGTACCCCCATCATCATCAGCGCTAGTCGCCAGCCCATATATTCATCCAGCCAACCTCCGAAAAGATAGCCAAGTAAAATACCTATGTAGATGCCCATAGAATACACGGCAATTGCTGTGGCACGTTTATCTTTTGGGAAATAATCTGAAATCATGGAGTGTGCTGGTGGACTTCCCCCTGCTTCGCCGATACCGACGCCGATTCTAGCTAAGAGCAACTGCGTGAAGTTACCAGCCATACCTGATAGCGCTGTCATCCCACTCCATACGGTTAGGGATACAGCTATGATGTTTTTTCTATTTGATCGATCTGCGAGCCGAGCTATCGGTAGACCGACAGTCACATAGAATAAAGCGAATGCTAAACCTGTCAATAGTCCGAGTTGGGTATCTGACAGATCCAAGTCTGCTTTGATGCTTTCCTGAAGAATGACCAGAATCTGTCGATCAATAAAGTTGAAAATATAGACACCTGTCAGTGCCAATAAAACGTACTTCTTATAACCTTCTGAGTACAGTGCTTTCTCTACTACGCCTCCTTGATCCTGTGACATGATACAAAGTACACAAATAATTATTCTTACTCAGTACGTCTTTTTTCGATCACTGGGAAGAATATGTTTTCTAATTATTGGATACTTGATAATCATTATAGATCAGACAGAGACTTTTTGCATCTGCCTGATCTATTATCCTTTTTACTTGTAATAGTTAGTATACTTCGTGTCCATCCTTCCTCTCACTGTCATATTCTCATCATCAAAAGGACCTCTGAACTCAGTATATTTAAAATCTAAATCATCCTTGAATGTTGTGTTCTTGAATGATGTTCCTTTTCTAAACTTAGTATACTTGAAGATGGCATCTTCTCCAAAAATAGCATTCTCAAAACTAACGTGTCGATCAAATTCACTATACTTGAAAGTATTATCCTCTTCGAAATGTGTGTCTGCAAAAGAAGCCTCTTTATCAAACTGCGAGTACTTAAACGTAGAGCTGTCTTCAAATACAGTCCCTGAGAAATCCGTCTTTTCGTCAAACTTAGAATACTTAAACCAAGCTCGCCTCTTAAAATGACAATCCTTAAAAATCACTTCTTCTTCAAAATGAGATACAAATGTATAATGCGAATCCCCATCTGTATGATCAATATTATCATCATTATAATATGCGTAGACATGATTTTCAAAAGTACAATTGATAAAACTGACCTTACCTTCTAAGCGGTCTTCTATGGTATTGTTGTTATTGTTCCATTTTTTCTTCTTTGGAAGATCTGGCAGTGCTTCTCTCATAGGTGTCATATCAAGGACGCCCGTTATCGTGACATTTTTATGCGATACATCTTCCCCTGCTTTGATGCGCTTCTCTATCTCTCGTGCATTTACCTTCGTCTGAGCACTAGCGATGACAGAATAACATAAGAAGAATAGGATCAAGCAAACGATTTGTTTTGTTGGCATGGTGATGGTTTTTGTCATTAGATCTGTTTTTATACTGTTAATCAAATACTTCAGAAAGACTTATGTTTATTGGAAGAGTTGCATCAATATTGAAAAATTTGAATTTTCGTGTATCTATGATAAAGGCTGATATAATCATTTTTGATCTCAGTCGTATTTCATCTAATCTTATATCTTTACTTATGAAGTCGATATCGCTAACAATCACGGGCTTCATTATAACAATTTATAATCTATTGTATGAAATTAACTATCGAGCATCTATCTAAGACATATAAGAACGGTGTTAAAGCACTTAATGACATAAACTTAGAGATCGGTCAGGGCATGTTTGGCTTACTGGGACCAAATGGTGCTGGTAAGTCCAGCCTGATGCGTACAATCGCCACTCTTCAACAATCTGATGAAGGAACGATTCATTTCAATGGTATCAATGTCTTTGAAGATCCCTTAGCATTAAGAAAGGTGTTAGGTTATTTACCTCAAGAGTTTGGCGTGTATCCTAATGTATCGGCATTTCAGCTACTGCACTATTTCGCAGGTCTGAAAGGGATTACGGCTAAGAAAGACAGGAATAAAATCGTCGACTACGTTCTCGAAGTCACTAATTTGACAGATGCAAGAAGGCGAGCTGTCTCTAAGTATTCAGGAGGTATGAAGCAGAGATTTGGTATCGCTCAGATGCTATTGAATGACCCACAACTCATCATCGTAGATGAGCCCACTGCAGGACTAGATCCAGCAGAGCGTAAGCGATTTTTAAATATTCTACGCGAGATCAGTAAGGGTCACATCGTGATCTTCTCCACACATATCGTCGAAGACGTCAAAGAGCTGTGCTTAGATATGGCGATCATGAATCAGGGATCTATTCAGCTGAGAGACTCTCCACATCATGCATCATCTGCACTCGAAGGTAAACTATGGACGAAGCAGATAGGTGAAGACATTGCCGCGGCCCAAGCATCATATAGAGTCTTATCCAGTTCGTATAATCCAGATAACAGCATTAACATCAGGGTCTTTCAGGAAGACCATCCTGGAGATGGCTTCAGCTTGACTGAACCAAATCTCGAAGATGTATATTTCTATCACCTGAATGAGCCAGCTGTAGCTGTATAAATCTCTTTAGATTATTTTATAAATAAAGACATCAATGTTCAAAAGAATATTCTCTTACGAGCTTAACTCTTGGCTATACAAGCCATCTATTTATATCTTTTGCTTGCTGATTTTTGCTGGCAGTGCTTTAATCGTCGCTTTGACAGGAGGAGCATTTGATTCTAATACGGCATCCGTCAGCTCATTAAAATACATCAATGCTCCAGCTGGAATTATGACAATCGTCGTGTCTATGACCGTCTTTGCAATGCTCTTATTCACAATAATCTGTGGAGACTCAATTTATAAAGACTTCAAGACGGGCGCTTATCAGGTCATGTATTCCTACCCGTACAGCAAGCCTGCCTATTTCTTTGGCAAGTTTTTCAGCGCTTTTCTCATGTGCTTTATACTGATTTTATTCATTGCTTTAGGTGTAGGTTTTGGCTACATCATACCTGGTATCAATCCAGATATGGTCGGACCACATAGCATCATGCCATATGTCAGATCTTACTTGATATACCTCATTCCCAATACTTTTTTATTCTGTGCTATCATATTTGCCATTGTGACTTATACAAGAAGTATCATCGCGGGCTTCGTGGCTATGATTGCCATTTATGTCTTAAGTGGAGTCTTAGATTCTGCTCTAATGCAAAAGGAGTATTTCGAGTTAGCAGCTATGATAGATCCTTTCGGTAGCCAAGCAGATGCATATTATTCTAAATATTGGACAGTAGATGAATATAATAATTCTCCTATTCCTTTTAAAGGTTATGTCATTTACAATCGGCTATTATGGGTGGGCATAGGACTCGCTATACTATTCTGGAGTTATGCCTCATTCTCATTTGAAGTCGTGCCCTCCCGATGGAGCCTTTTCTCCCGAAAGGATAAAGGCGAAAAGTCAATCTCGCATAAAAGCAATCAAATCTCAAATCTGGATCTGCCTGAAGTGTCCAGAAGTTTTGGCATTGGTCAAGTATTTTCAAGTGCATGGCTACTTAGCAAAATCGATCTCAGCTATATCCTGAAGGGCGGTGCATTCATAGTCATCAGCATCATCGGTCTTTTAATCGTCGGAATTAGTCTAGCATTTACAGGAGAGATCATAGGTACGAAGACCTATCCGACGACAGCTAATATGTTGTTGTTTTCTGGCTTTACTTTCAGAATGTTCATCGTGCTATTGACTTTCGTGTATACGGGTATGATTATGAATCGCCGTACCGATAATGACATATACCAGCTAGAAGATGTGTCCTCTACTAAAAACGTCTCTTTCTTAATTTCCAAATTTATCTCAATTTCGCTGATGCAAATGGTGTTACTCGCCTTACCTGTTTTAGCAGCTGTCGTTTATCAGATCACTCAGTCATATTATAATTTTGAGCCTAGTTTATATCTTTTTGATACATATGCATTACGATTCATTGGGCTGATTCCTTGGACTTTATTGGCGATCTTTATTTATGCGATCATTCCTAACTTTTATATCGGTCTCATCGTGACCCTGACTGTATCGATCGGCGTTAATTTTTTACCTCAGTTAGGCATTGAGAAGTCATTATTTAGATATAATGATGGCCCGACGCCGAGGTATTCTGATATGACTGGTTACACCCTTAACTTAGCTAAGTTTTTTCTCTATCGTGTGTATTGGATTTTTGGCGGGCTATTCTTAGCTGCTATTGGATTATTATTTTGGAGAAGAGGTGTGAAGGTTCCATTTGGGTCACGTATGTCACAGTCAGTGAGAGCAGCATCTGCAGGTGTAAAAACATACAGTCTTTTATCCTTAGGTGGCTTTCTTTTATTAGGTGGTTATATCTATTACGGCACTTTTATGAAGCAGACTGTTTTTAGCTCTAAGGAGCAAGAACAGCAGATAGTAGATTTTGAAAAGAATTATAAGTATTTATCTGAACTGGATCAGCCACGCATTATTGATGTCAATTTAAATGTTGATTTATTTCCTAAAGAAAAAAACATTGAAGCGTCTGGATATTACATTCTAAAAAATAAAACGACTCAGAGCATAGATTCGATTGTTGTAAATCATGGAGACTTATTAAAAGATATTTCTTTTGAACAAGCTTCGGAAATATTATTGCTGGATTCCATCATGGATATCAGGATCTATGAATTAACAGATGATCTGGCGCCTGGTGACTCTATCATAATGAATTTCACCTTAAAGAATAAAGACAATACTTTATTTAGAAATAATGCTCCTGTACTTAAGAATGGTACTTTTATTAACAGCTATATATTTCCATCCATCGGCTATAATGCTGCATTTGAATTGAGTGATAATAAAGTGCGGAAGAAATATGATCTGCCTGACAGAGAGAGAATGCCTGATCCTACAGATAGTACAGCATTAGGAAATACTTATATTTCTAATTGTGCAGACTGGATTAATTTTGAAATCATCATAGGTACAGTGCCTAATCAAATCGCGGTGGCTCCAGGACAGTTACAGCGAGAGTGGCAAGCAGATGGTCGTCGATATTTCCATTATAAAATGGATCAACCAATGCTTAATTTTTATAATGTCTGTTCTGCAGAATATGAAGTCGCAAAAGATAAATGGAAAGATGTAGAGCTTTCTATTTATTATCATAAAGGTCATGAATACAATATAGACAGGATGATGAGAGCCTTGAAAGATGGCTTTGATTACTATACGACAGAGTACAGCCCTTATCAATTCAAGCAACTTAGGATTTTAGAATTCCCTTCTGGTGGGTTTGCGCAGTCATTTGCGAATACGGTTCCCTTCGCAGAGAATGCGGGCTTCACTGCACAGGTCGATGATTCTGATGAGGGAGGAGTGGATTATGCTTACACTGTCACCGCTCATGAGTTAGCCCATCAGTGGTGGGCACACCAAGTGATCGGTGCTAATGTAAAAGGAGCTACAATGCTTTCAGAAAGCTTATCAGAATACTCCGCGCTTAAAGTATTAGAAAAAAGATATGGCGCAGATAAAATGAGAAAATTTCTGAAAGATGCATTAGACAAATACCTGCTCAGCCGCCAAATGGAAAGCATTAAAGAGCAGCCTTTAGCGTATAATGAAAACCAGCAATACATCCATTATCAAAAAGGCTCATTAATCTTTTATGCCTTATCTGACCTGATAGGGGACAAAAAGCTAAATCAAGTCTTAGCTCAATACATAAATCAAGTAGGGTTTCAAGAGCCGCCATACACTACTTCCTTAGAGCTACTAGCCCTATTAGAAGAAGCCACCCCTGATAGCCTTCAGTATTTTTTAGAAGATAATTTTGAAAAAATCACTCTCTATAATAATCGTATCGAAGTCACAGATTATGTGGAGAATAGCGATGGCACATACACAGTTAATATCACAACACAGGTCAGTAAATACAGAACCGATGAAAAAGGGAAGCAATCATTTAAAAATGAAAATGATGAGACTTTAGAATTCACTGCAGAAGGTGCTAAACGTCCGACTAAATCTTATCCTCTTCAAGACTATATCGACGTGGCCGTATTTGGCACAGAAGAGATAGATGGTAAATCAAAAGAAAAAGTCCTGTATTTACAGAAGCATCATTTCACTGATATTAATAATACGCTTGAGATCACTGTTTCTGAAAAGCCTATTGAAGTTGGCATTGATCCTTATAATAAATTGATTGATCGGGATAGTAATGATAATCGCCGAAAGTGTCAGAAGGCAGTACAATAAACTTAGGTGATGCCCAG
>Ga0209187_1001306_pt1 | contig 30121 bp, 27 predicted proteins | sample BantaG_FD_187430 | JGI IMG/M metagenome (GOLD analysis project Ga0209187, IMG submission 187430) | Marine algal microbial communities from Bantry Bay, Ireland - BantryBay_4 metaG (SPAdes) (version 2) | ecosystem: Host-associated > Algae > Red algae > Unclassified | place: Bantry Bay, Ireland...
TTTTGACCATCAATAAAAGCATGGTTACCCTTTGTTTGTTCTGTTGACATCGAATGTCCTTGTCTAGTTCAAATCTATCTAAAATAAAAAATGTTTGTTTGAACTTTATTTAATAACTCTTATACTCTAGCAAACTTAAGCGGTTTTGTCAAATTCAATATTTGTGATAATTTATCTTGATACTATATCTGTTGTATATAGTATCTGCCTTTTGGAGTGAGGTCTATAAATAAACTGTCTTCTTCTGGGAACTGCTCCATCAACCCAAGCTTTGTGAGCTCCACAATGCAGCCAACATAGTCCTCAAATGGGTAGCTATTACAAGAAGCCTTAGCATCTGACGCATGCCTGTCTCTTACGTGTTCGTAAAACTCAAAAGATTTCCTAAGATTTGACTTCTCTTTTCTTGAAAGTCTATTGATCTCTTCTGCCCAGCCTACTGATCGAGGGTTGCTACCCTCAGCTGACATATCTCTAGCTTCTTTCTCTTTGGCAGCTATATCCTTTCTCTTATTAACAAGTTCTTCTCTTCTATCCAATATTTTACTCTCTTCATAAAGCTTAATCTCCTGTCTGGTCGTTTCGTCATTCTGATTTAACTTAAATATATATTTTGTGATAGCTTCCTGTAGATACTTAAAGTAAATTATTGTTATCAGAAGTGCGCCCAAAAAATACAATGATTTTTGCACCAATGTCCAGTATTGACTATCTCCATAATCCCATTCAATCCCTAAAGGCCAGAGATCTTTCAAGTAATCATGTTTATATTTCCACGTACTGTCTGGATATTTTATAACTTGCGGAGCGAATATCATTATTATAATGCTCTTATAGGATAAGGCTAGCAGGCTGGCTGCATAGACCTTAGCAATGGCGAACCAAGCCTACCGTCAATTAAATCTGCCAGTGTTTTGCTCATTATAGCTCTGCTATTTTTACTCTGGTTTGCTCCATAGTGTCACGATCTCGCACCGTCACAGATTTGTCGTCAACTGATTCAAAATCAACAGTAACGCATTTTGGTGTACCAATTTCGTCTTGTCGACGATAGCGTTTACCAATACTTTGAGTTTCATCGTATTCTACGTTGTAGCCTTGGTCGACTAGCTTATCAAATACTTCTTTTGCTATTTTTTGTAACTCTGGTTTCTTGCTCAAGGGTAAGACAGCATAATCAACTGGGGCAAGTTCGGGCTTAATTTTTAGTACTACCCTAGTTTCGCCATTTACTTCTTCTTCGGTGTAGGCATCCGTCAAAACAGCCATAAACAGTCGTCCAACACCAACCGAGCTTTCTATTACATTTGGGATGTAGCGCTCTTTGGTCGCCTCTTCAAAATAGCTCAAGTCTTTGCCGCTTGCATCCATGTGGCTTTTTAGATCAAAGTCAGTGCGATTATGTGTACCGAATAACTCTTTAAAGCCAAAACTAAAATTAAACTGAATGTCGTGTGCTGCTTCTGCATAGTGAGCTCTCTCGTCTGGACCATGCTCGTGCCATCTAAGACTTTCTTCTTTCAGACCCATAGCATCTTTCAAAAAGTTCCAGTTAAATTCTCGCCATTTTTCGTATTCGTCAGATTTTTGATCTGGAGCAATAAAATACTGCATTTCCATCTGCTCTAGCTCACGTACCCTGAAAATAAAGTCGCGCGGCGATATCTCGTTCCTGAACGCTTTTCCTGTCTGACCAATACCAAACGGAATTTTGCTTCGAGTTGTTTCTCGAACTAACTCATAGTTGGTGAATATACTACCGGCAGTCTCTGGGCGCAGATACGCAACAGAGTCGTCGTCTTCGATCGGACCAACAAAGGTCTTCATCATCATGTTGTAGGTACGAGCTTCAGTCAGATCTTTCTTGCCACAGTTAGTGCAGGCTTTACCGTCCAGTAGCTTATTTAATTCTTCTAGATTAATGCTGTCTACATCTGCCAAATGGTCGGCTCGATGTCGTGCATTACAGCTCTTACAGTCGACTAGCGGATCGTTAAATCCGGCCACGTGACCAGAGGCCTCCCATAGCTTTGGGTTTTGGATTATTGCACCATCAACACCATAGATGTTTTGCTGCTTCTTAACATATTCTTTCCACCACATTTCTTTAATGCGATTAGCTAGTTCTACTCCATATGGACCGTAGTCCCAGAAACCGCTCAAACCACCATAAATTTCACTGGCTTGAAACACAAAGCCCCTGCGCTTTGCCAAGCTTGTTATTGTCTCTAGATCGACTTGTTCCTTCTTGTTGTCTGACATATTTATCCTGTTCTTGATTAGATTTATTTCGAGATTAGAAAGCTCGCCTAAAAGGATTAGACGAGCTTAATACCTGTGCCGAATGTAAATCTAATTTGCATTACCAAAAGTATAGCAGATTCACTGCCAAATAAAAACGCAAGGGCTTTTGAGATAATAATTTTGAACCATCATTAAATTAATGGCTTTATGTGCACTACCTACAGGTGATACTTACACAACTCTTTAACTGACAACATTAAATCGTCTGCTAATTCCCCTAGCCCGCCAATTTGTGACAACTGTCGAGGAGTCTTTTCCTGAACTAACCGCAAAGCTTTGATGTGATTTGCATTAAGCCTGCCATGAGAAGAAAGCCGTAAGCTACCCGCCTCTACGTCTAAAGCGTATAAGCTGTCTTTATCGAGTTTGTTGTCTTCGGAGTCCTTGCTTAAATCAAGCTGGTGTCCGTACAATCTTAAAATCTGCAGCCTAAACCACAGCTCAATCAATCTAGTATCATAATCGTTATCGATCAACTCGAAAGCCGCGACACTGACCTCATAAAGACTTTCTTCAACTCCGGCCCTGCTGACTTTCTCGGTAATCGCCAAAAGCTCATAGGCAATTTGCAACAAATCATAATCCTGCATAATGTTCTGAAAATGTCGATCACCGCGAGCTGATCGTATAATGTGCAGCCCTTCACCTGTTCTTGGTATCCAAGATAGATCATTTTCAGTAAATGGCTCTATTCCACCGGCCAGCTTACTGGCGGGCTTGCGACAGCCCTTTACGATGGTTTCTATTCGACCATTACTTTTGGTTAAAAAGGTTACAATTCGATCAGCCTCCCCGTACTCCACTCTTTTCAAGACGATAGCTTTGTCTGTTATTGTTCTCATGGTGTGTCTAGACTTGCCATTTTATCAACCAGTTCAGCCGGCGCCACTTTAGACTTATCGAAGATTGCTTTAATAGAATAATTCTCGCATTGTTGACGCGTCAACCCAACATCATCAATATGAGAACTATAAATGTATACAGGTATATCAATACTGTCGCCGTAAGAGCGAATTTCGTTAAGAATCTCTGGAGCGTTATGGGGGCTAAGGTAGAAGTCCAGGATTATTGCACTGGGGCGCTTCTTGTCTAGTTGATTTATTGCATCATAGCCATTACTAGCAATAATACTCTTGGTGCCCGCTCGACTTAAAGATCTCTTTAGCAGCTTCGAGTAGCTTGGGTTGTCTTCGACGATTAGGATGTAGCTCATAGACTGTGGCCCATCTTAAAATAAACTTAGTTGTTGAATATTCGGAATACGCAACATAAAAACATTTCCTTTGTCTTGAGGTTGGTATAAAACTTCTATATTCATCGCTTCGACCATTCTGCCTGTTAGGTATAGTCCCAAATTAGAGCTACCAGCCGATCTCTTAGTTTTAAAACCAGACAGACTGCCTTGCAGGGATAGTAAATCAACGTTACTCAACTCAGGGCCATTGTCTATAACCTGCAGCTCGGTAAAACCTTTGGTCTGAATTGACTTAAGAACAATTGGTTTTTTGCCATGAGAATATTTAATGGCATTCTGCAGCAAATTGCTCAAGCTACGGCGCAAATACCACTGATTAGCCATTACTGCTGTACTGCCTCTTTTAAGACCGCGTATTTTGATTTCTCTTTGATAATTTTTTGACACGCCCGACAGCTCATCTTTAACAATTCGCAGCTCCCTATCGATAGACAAAGGCGCCAAAGGCAGTTCGGTTTGAGATTTTTGTAATTTAAACACTGCAAGCAAATCTTGCACTAACTTAATAGACTCCTCGCTAGCGCTGGTAATTGCCTGTATGTCTGATTGCTCAACAACACCCTCGCTTAAAGCCTGTTCCAATTCTAACGAATAACTTCTAATAACCCCTAATGGAGCTTTAAGATCATGGACAATAGCGTGTAAAAAACTATCGGCCGCCATATCACTGGTTGCGTTAACCCTCCGCATTAATGATATTGTACAGCAATGCATGATAATTGTCGCTTGCATGCGGTAGGATATGAAAAATGAATCTCCGACGACCTTACTCTAACAGGGTATTACGCGATATTAATAAATTGCGAATAAGATATTATGATTTTTGAACTAAGAAGATATGGTACGGAACTTTATCCGCAACATCATCACGAGCATAACCTCCGTAACCCTCGTCTGTAACTACTTTTAATCCTATTTCTTCTAGCAACTGCTTGACTTCGTCAACCGTGTGTCTATAGATTGTTACTCCAGCTTCTGGGAACGTCTCAACTGCAAGATTACTCTCTTCCATAACTTCAGTCGTAAATACAAAAACTCCGTCAGTCTTAAGTGTTGACTCTACCTGAGCAAGTATATTGCCTAGGTCGCTAGCGAACTCTAACACTCCCACAGCCTGGACAACATCAACCTGCTCATAGAGGTCATCCACAGGAAGAGGTTCGTTGATATCTGCTAGTCGCATATTGCCAGATTCGCCGGTTACCGCCTGGGCTACTTCAAGCATCTCTGAATCATGATCAAAGCCAATAACTAATGCTCCCTTTTCTGCATAGCCTCTTACTGCTTGTCCTGTACCGACACCCAAATCAAGCACTACCGACCCCTCTTTAATATAATCTCCTACAAGAGTCTGTGCTCTTTCAGGTGAATCCCATCCGCTTTGTTCAGATAATTCATCATATTCACTAGCTACTACAGCGGCTTCAACGTCGGTCATCGGATATTCAATAGACCCCTCTGTGAAGATATCTGGACTCTGCTGACTTAATTCATGTGTTGTTTGCATAGATTTGTGTTTTTTAATTAGTTAACTCTAAAAGTTAATCATAGATTAGTGCATTTGTCAATGAGCTTATGTTTTGCCCTATTTTTCTCAAAGATCTGAGGCGGCTGGATTTGCGCCTAGTTTGGATTTTCTTATGCTAGTTATAAAAAGTAAGTCCGCTGCGGCGGATGCTTTTTATGGATAGCGCAAAAAATTCAAAATAGATGTGAAGCCTGTCGCCGCTAGGGTTTAAATTCTAGCTGTTCTAGAATCTGATCAAAATCTTCCACGAACTCTGGTGCTTCAGTCCAAATACGCAAAGTTTGTCGTCTGATCTGGATCATTACGAAGCTACCGCTAATATTATTGCCAATTTCTCCATCAAACCTAATTGCTTTGGTATCGGGGTATTCTTCAAAAGTGATGCTCTTAGCGGTTACGTTGCCAGTCTCGATTCGGCTATCAAAGTCCTTAATTGACTCGTCATACTGCTCGTCTATTAATCGAACCCTTAGCGCGTATCGAGTGTCCGCTTCGCGCGGTCTAACAATGTCAGAGCTAAATGTGGCTGAAACCAAATCGTCGCTACCAGAGTCTTCCTTATCCTCGGCGTAGACACTCCAGGTCGCAGGATATTTGACCTTGATCCCTGTAGTAGTATCGGGCACTTCGTAGACAAAGAAAGGGCTTTTTAGTTGCTCTTGTAGCTCTTCTCTCAGCTCTGTTTCTTTATCAACACCGGCCTGCTCTACAGCCGTATCTATCTTGCTTTGAGTGCTGTCTCTTTCGTCGGTATATCTTGCATAAGTCCAAATAGAGACTCCAGCAAAAACTAAAGTACCTATTATGCCGATAGCTGCCATTATTTTGGTACCCGTGTTGTTCATAAGCGTAATAATACTATGTATTGGTCGCCACTGGCAAGTAGAGGATGTTAGAATTTATATAAATAGATGTTGTTACTTGAGCGGCTAACTTTTGAGTCTGGAATCTTAAAGTTAAAGCTAGCGACTCTCATCCCTTTGGGTGCTTCTTTTTTAAGCTTTTGCACCAGCCTAGGCATAAACTGATCCTGCAAGAAAACAAACAGCAGCTTGGTGTCTTGTGGCAATTCTTGTCCCCAAAAATCTCTCATTCTGATCTGTACCAAATTTCTATACTTTAAGGTACGAATTCTGGACACAATCCATAGAAATGGATTAATTTCATAGCCCACAGCCCGATAACCACGTTTAGCTGCCTCAATGAGCATTGCTCCGTCGCCTGAACCTAAGTCAACGAACAAATCCCCTTCCTTGAGTCCGGCTAGTTCAAAGACTGTTTGTCGGTTTGCTTTTAGAGTCCTAAGATACGGCGAACCTCTGGACAGAACTATACCGAAAGGCAGAGCTACCAACAAAGCCACTATCCAAAACACTAGACCTCGATTGTCTTTATTTTATTGTCGAGCCCATCAAGTTTTGTCTTTAGTTCTTTTGCAATGATTTGAGCTTTTTCATACTTCTTGATCGCTTTGTCCACATCAGTCTCACTAGATCCCTCAAACCATTCAATTATTTCTTTCAACTCTTTATGCAATTGTCCGATTGTTTTAGAGCTCATTGTGATAATCCTTGATTCATTTTACCTCCTGTACTTTAGCTTTTATTAATTGTTTTTCGGTTGTAACTATAATATCACTGCCTTTGGTTATATTGCCACCATTAGCTTCTTTAACTAAAGCGTATCCCCTGCTCAAAATAGCCTTGGGATCGTATGCCGAAAGTCTTTTAATAATAAAATCGAATTGTTCAGCGTAGTTTCTAAAATAGTCTGTTATTGCTCTGTCCGCGTCACCTAAAACCGACCTTAGATCAACGACATGTTGGCTAATCTTGCCAGATAAAAAATGCAGGTCGCTATCAACTGAGTCCAGGAAATCTTTTTTATCAGAAACTATCAGCGTTGCAGCATGCGTAGGAGTTGCAGCACTTACATCAGCCGCCAGGCTGGCTAGTGTCTCGTCGTTTTCGTGCCCCACACCAACCACCACCGGAGTGCGGCTGGCTGTTATTGATCTGACTAGTTTCTCGTCATTAAAACCTGCTAGGTCTTCGATGCTACCACCGCCTCGAACAATAACGATCAAATCAACAGGGCTAGAGCTTTGATTAAAATACTCAGTAGCTTTAATAATCTGTCGTGGACTATCAATACCCTGGACTGCGACGTTTACCTGTTTTATGTCTAGGCCCGCCCACCGCTCGTCGATTAACTTCTTGAAGTCTTGCCAGCCAGCTGCAGCGCTACTGGTGATAACTCCTATCTTTTCAGGAAACTCTGGAATAGGTCGCTTACGACTAGCTTCGAACAACCCTTCTCCTTCGAGCTTCTTCTTTAGTATTTGGTATGCTTTTTTTATACTACCCTCACCTGCGAGCTCAACCTGCTTAACGGTCAGGCTAAATCTGCCCCACTTCGTAAGCTTGGGTACTGCTAAAACCCGCGCCTTCATTCCGTCCTCTAGCGGCACGTTCAAGCCAAATACCGGCATAAAACAATTAAGTGTTGAATCTTCGTCTTTAATATCAAAGAACACCCACTTACCCTGACTAACTTTAAAACCACTAATCTCACCCTCTACGATTATGGCTGGGATTGTCTGCTCCAGAGTATCGTTGATTAAAGTTAAAGCTTCGCTTACTCGTAATGTCTCACCTGTGTAATAGCCATCGTCTAAAGTGTATGGCGTATGATGTATGGGGCGTGATGTATGGGGCGTAGACGCGGCGCCGTCAAGACTATCTTTTTGCATTTAATACCTTTTCTATCATAATTCTTGCTCTCTTGCTCTCTTGCTTTAGCTGCTATACGTCATACGTCATACTCCTCCGCCAGCTGGCGGACGTCATACATCTTAAACCCTCGTCTCTGACGAAGGTTTGAGGAAATGTGAGTAAAAGAAAAAACCAATAGCAACCATAATAAACTTGTTGAAAACTCGATAAATCAAGGTTGCCGCTGTAGCTACCGAAAAATCAACCTCCATAATTGTAAGGGCAGAAATCATAGCACCCTCGTGCACCCCAACATCACCCGGTATAACAGACAGCACCCCGAAGAAATTAGCGAAGGTAAAAGCAAAGATAATAATACCCAAGTTAGTTTGCGCGCCGAGAGCCACAAAAGAAAAATATACAACTGCTATTTGACTAGCTGCACTTAAACTCATAATAAGAAAAGGGTTCAAAAACTGCATCTTATTCTCTTTCATTTTGTTGGTGCCATCATAAAAATCTTTAAGGCTGGATATCAGTTTCTTAGAGTCCATTAACTCTTTTGGACGTCTTAAAATCTTCTTACCAAACCAGTTGACAATATCTGACACCTTCTCAACCAACTTATTTATCTTACTGTCACCGCTAAGCACAATAAAAAATTCGAAAACAGCAGTTATCAAAACCCCTACTGCTATAACCGAGCCAAAGAGTGTAACCCTGCTACTTTGTAGTTGCAATGACCAAAATACCCCTAAAATAACCATAAATGTATATGCTAAGTGGTTAAAGCCGTAGCGTCCTAATTGTACTAATGTGGTCAAACTGGTGCTAGCTTTGTCTTTAAGTCCATAGGCCATATAGGCAATTCCGCTGGCTCCCCCGCTTGGTAGTATCTGTTCGACAAAATAAAGCCCAGCAGTCATTCTGTAGGCATCCCAATATTTAACATCTTTTTCGAAGATGCCAAACATAGTTTTGTAGTAACCAGCGATCCATAAATAACTTACCAGCTGTACAAGCGGCAGCAGGATAATATATTTTGTATCCACACCTTTGAGTACATCGTATGCCTCTACTAGTCGCCCATAGTTAGCCATCAAAGCGTATACAAAAAATAGACCTATCAAAATCATTACTAGCTTCTGTGCTGTACTTCTTTTTTGCTTACCCTCTTTTTTACTCATATTAATTAGACTTAGTTTAGCATAAAAATATATTCAACTTGAAGCCCCATAAAACAACACATTCATATCGTACGTTCAGGAAAATACTAGATACAAGCTGCAAAATACTAGATACTAACGGTTATGTATCTAGCAATTTTAGGTCGGCAGCCAGAAATCTCTATCGCAGAATTAGAATCTGTAGTGGGTTCTGATTGCGTCAAATCTCCAAGCAATGGAGTTGTGGAGTTGACCAAGTTACCAGACATCGCCAGACTAGGCGGCACTCTAAAACTAGCCGAAATAGTTGCCCAGGGTAGCAATATTAGTAATGTCGATAAAGTTATTGCTGAAATACTTGCCCAAAAAGACGGCAAGATAACTTTCGGAATTAGCGGTTATGGAGTCAATCTGCCAAATCGTCTAGGGCTTATCATAAAAAAGATTTTAAAGTCTAAAGACCGTAGTGTTCGCTACGTCCAAGCCAAGCAAGGATCTTGTCTTAACACTGCCGAAGTTTTTCATAACAAATTAGACAAATCACAATCAGAGATCATCGTTACCAAGATTGACGGCAAAGTGTTGATCGCCAGGACGGTAGCGGTACAAAATATCCAGAGCTACACAAAAAGAGACCAAGAGCGTCCAGCTCGAGACTCCAAAGTTGGCATGCTCCCACCCAAATTAGCTCAAACAATAATCAACATCTCTCAACCCACTAACCAAGACGGCTATGTGCTAGACCCTTTCTGTGGCACAGGAGTTGTGCTGCAAGAAGCTGTCCTGATGGGTTTCAGGGCTCATGGTAGCGATATATCAAAACGAATGATCAAATACAGCATCGAAAATATGAAGTGGCTTGAGGGCAGCCTAAGCACTAATTTTGACTACTCTGCCGAAGTTGGTGACGCCAAGAACCACCAATGGCCAGAGTCAATAAACTCCGTTGCCTGTGAAGCATTCCTGGGAACCGCCTTTACTCATACACCCAGAGATCACGAATTAAATAGCGCAATTAAAGAGGCTGACCAGATTATTGAAGAATTCTTAAAGAATATTAGCTCTCAGATAAAATCAGGCACCAAACTGTGCGTTGGCGTACCTCAATGGCAAGTACGAAATAAAATCCACTCACTTCCAGTGGTTGACAAGCTAGATCAACTGGGGTACACTTGGTCAGAATTTTCGCACTGTGATAGCAAAAAACTGATTTACAGGCGACCGGGACAAGTGGTTGGCAGACACCTTTTGCCTCTAGCAAAAAAGTAAGAGGTTAGAAGTATGAAGTATGAAGGCAAATTCTTGATCCAGGGCAGCGAAATAATTATCAAAATAAGTAAGGAAATAAGACATGTCAAAAACCAAAGCTGGTGGCTCGTCCAAGAATAATCGCGACTCCGCAGGTCAGCGCCTAGGTGTTAAAGCTTTTGGCGGCGAAAAAGTAACATCAGGCTCAGTAATCGTACGGCAAATTGGCCGTAACAAAATACCTGGCAAAGGTGTAAAAATGGGCAAAGACTTTACTATTTTTGCCATTCAAGACGGAGTTGTTGAATTTCGTAAGACTAAGATTAGACGATTTACCGGAAAAACCGTTCCGCGTACCGAAGTTTCTGTGGTTTAGGTCACTAAACTACACGCGTCTCTCACATTTTTTCCAATACCCATTCAATCGGAGTATTTGCATACACCTCAATCACGGCTATCAGAAGAAAATGCGACATTCACATGTATTTCAGCAACCTAAAACAACAGAACGTGTAGTGTAATCACTCGCGACTTCCAGCTTCACACATCTTTTGCATTTTTTACTTTACGCTCCGCGCTACACTTACATTAGTAAGCTACTCTTGCGGTGCGCGCCAAGAAAATACAAAATACATGCAAATCTGAAGGTCTTATCTGCTTAGTCTGTGGTCTGAGCATTTCTAGTCTTAGTTGGATAACCGTTCAATTAAGTAAATCACTGAACTATTTTGCTTTAAGAATAAATCGCGTAACTAAGAATAGAATAAGCGCAACCATCACGAAAGCAGTAACAGTAGGGCCAACTCCAAAGTCGTTATCTGATCTGTAAAGTGTTGAGGCTATGGCAGCTACAAACACACAAACCATTATAACCGAAATTACAACCAGCAAAAGCTTATTGTTGTCTTTCACTCTAACACCTTTTCCCTGCAGGTGTGCTACCCACATCGGCATCCTTTCGTCTCTCCAGCGGTTAGTCTCCCTTGTAGATTCAAATGTCTCCCCTTCCTTTGCGTGTTTGTACACTAGATATGCTGGTGATGAGGCACTCAGTAAATTTCTTTTCATTGTCTGAGGTCCATCAGCGCCATCTATGTATATATTTATATTCTTTTTGTTTAAATCTTTGCGATACACTAATACTAGGGAGGCTCCGACGGTTCGCACTTCTTTGATGCTTGGGTACTTTGCCTCAAAAAGAACCACCCCCTCACTGTTGCTGATAATTAAACTATCTTCAGTTTTCGACAATATTCCTTTTGTGTAGCCTTCTGCAGAAGTAACCTGTTGCAGGGTCTTAATCCCACGAGGTGCTTGTTCTGCAAAGTAAACTCTTTCTGTGAGATTTTCTCGACTTGTATTCATAATAATATTTTCCTTTTTGTTTTTATAAACCTAATAAGGTCTATCTTAGCATAAGTGCTATGATTTATCAATGCCTACCTAGTACGGTCGCTACTTGGTGTCGCCAAAAATCCGCAACAGATCAATGAAAAGGTTAATGAAGTCCAAGTAAAGATTTAGTGCCCCGCTAATAGCCTCTTTTCGATCTTCATCAGTGCCAGCGTTACCGATGATATTGCTAGCTTTGATACGTTGAGTGTCGTAAGCAGTTAAAACAGCAAATATTGGCACACCGATTATTGCTGTGATGTAAGACATGCTGTTAGAATCAAATATAAAGATATTTAAGAACATTGCAATAATTAGCCCGACAAGCGCCATATATGCTATCGTCCCGAATATACTTAAGTCCCTCTTGGTGGTGTAGCCGTATAGGCTGAGTGCCGCAAATGAGCCTGCTGTTCCGATAAAAACAGATGCAATAGATGTAGCTGCATAAACTACAAATATGGTTGCGAAAAAGCTCCCAACAACAGATGCATACAGAAAGAAAAGGCCTGCCGCAACCGCAGAGTTAACTCTGCGTGATCGTGTTGCCCAAGATATAGCGAATACTAACGCCAAACTAATACCCATATTAACCCAAATAAACCAACCATTGTCGGCCAGAAAATCAATGTAGCTGTCTTGCAGGTACAAAACATACGAAACAAGCGCTGTAACCAACAGCCCGCTGCACATCCAGGCGTACACCTTAGTCATAAAACTATTTTGCTCAGCCTGATAAGCCTCTTTCGACATACCGTCTGGGATTACTAACTTGGGTTGTTTAAAAAAATCAAACATTATCTTTATATTCTATTACCAAAACACTGTATTAACAAATTGTTTTGCTGAAACCTTATAGTTAATAAGGCCTTCAGATTTGCGTACAGGTCGCGTTTTCTCTGGAATATTTGTAAGGGAGCTGTATTTAATGATACAGCGAGTGCAAATAGTTCAGAAAAACGCGAGATGTGCGTGAAGCTGGAAGCCGCAACTTAAGCGAAGACTTGTTCGGCGTATACTATAAGTCGACTATCATAAGTCTGCTCACCCGGTAACCAACCCCCATTACAAGTAATCAAATTAAGTCCATGCCCCTCACCTATTGGCTCGTAAAATTGATCAAATTCTTTGCTGTCCTTATCAAAAATCTTTTTCTCGCGAACAATATAATTGGTGGCTATGCCATCTTTACCGACTACCTGTATGCTGTCGCCTGTCTCGACTTGCTCAAGATGTGTGAATATCCCTGGCACTACATTGCCGCCTAAATGCCCGTCTATAATTGTAGCTCCAGGATTACCAGGCAGTGCGCTTTGATCAAACCAACCCGCATGAGCAAAATTAGACGGTGCCTCGATATTATTAGTTTCAGTCACCCCCATAATGTCTATTGGCGCTTCTATGTCTACCGAATTAATAACTATCTTGGCGGGTATCATATCGTCTTCTGTGCGCGGCAATGCTGCTGGATGCTGATCTTTTACCTCAATCTGACTAGCAACGGCTCGTGCGTCCTGTCTTTCGGTTAACGCTTGCTGTGATCGCTGGTCAATCGTAAAAATTGTATACACCCCGTAAACCAAACCGATTATAGCTAATATGTTTATTGCTCTGACTAAAGTCAGGCGGTATTTACCCGACCTTAGCTTACTAAAATCTAAACCCTCAAGAGGACTTTTTCTTCTTACTTCTGCTACTGGCTGATCTATCAGATCAGAGTAAGTAAATATTGATGGTTCTATAGCCACAACAGGATTGTCTGAAGGAGCTTCTTTTTCACCCTTTACGACTATGTCGTTAGACAAATCTTTTGAGCTTACTGTCGCTTTGGATGGTTGAATCTTTTTTACAGAAGTAGTGATTTTAACTAGATCCTGAGTTGCCAACAATGGCTCTCTCGGTCTTTGGTTAGACTTTTTTTGCTGCTTACCCAAAAAAACTTCAGACGTTCTGAACCTACTTTTTGTTGAGACTGATTCTTTAGTTGCTATATCTTTTTTTAACTTTGGACTAATTACGAGCCTGTCAACTAAAGGATTTTGTGAGTTATTAGCAATTGTATTAGCAACTAACATTTGTTGCTCATCTTAAATTTAGTAGTTTTTGTATTCGCCTATTGGACATCACTATGCTCACTGTAGTCAACACTAGAACTGTTAGAGGCCAGTACAGGCTCTCGTCGCTAAATCCTGCAGTGTCGGGCAAGCTAGAGTCCGCTGACTTCTGATCAGTTGTTGTAGATTGATCTGAATTATCAGAATTGTTGCTAGTAGTATCGTTTTGAGTATCATTGCTCGTGTCATTCTGAGTAGTGTTGTTTGTATTATTAATATTCGGATTTTGTGCGGTATCACTTGAGCTGCTAGCAGTGTATGTCTTTACGCTTAGCACGTCTTGGGTTACTTCGCTATCCTGCCATGCTGCAGTGCTGCTAGACACCCTTGAAAGCTCAGTCCTTGGACTAATTGTTCCTGCTATAGCTGCCGAGTGCTTGTATTGTATATTGATGCTGAATGAATTGTTTGCAGCCAAGTTGTCTTTTATCTCACAAGATACTGGTGACGAATCTGTTATTAACTCGCCTACTGCTTTGTCACAAATAAATCTGTTTGCTACATCTGTTATTGCAACTATTTCAATGTCTGAGTTATCTAAATCTGCGCTGGCAGTGCTAGCTGCAAATTCTACTTTAGCAGAGTCAGCAGGCAAAACAGACGGACCATCGTTTTGAACAATAATTTTATACTCTAGAATATCGCCTACCGCTACGCCACTACTGCTTGGTGGCAATATTTCGCTAAGCTGAGTGTATAGATCGACTTCATTGTTTTCAGTGCTGTCGTCACCATTGTCGCTAATTGGGTTAGCTACTGGAGAATCCACCTTAAAGCTACTAAATATAGTGTTTATAGGGGTTATGTTCTCAGTCCAGTTGTCGGTCGGTGACAGCATTACATAGCTGTAAGCATTCTGCTTATCATAAGTTGATACAATCCTGCCGCTGTAAGGCGTGCCGCCAGACCCCGTTCCTGTAATATCGGCGGACACTCCATCTGATATATTTTCGCTAGTGTAGTTTGTGAAAAAACCTAATTGAACTTCATTAAGCCCGTATGCTTGCTCTATGTCGCCGACAAGATTAGTTATTTGGTCTGTTCCATAAATATCAGAGGCAGAGTTGATATCAGAACTATTTAGAGACATGTCTGATAGTTTTTTGACGAATGCTTGACCTGTGAACTCTGTGCCACCTTTTTCGTCCGTCTTCTTATAGGCATAGCTACTTGTAGTTCCATCTACCGCAGTAACGGCATCTTCAGTTGATTGGTCGGGCACGGATAATGAGTAAGCTACTCCATTTTCTTCAACATTAATCGGAGTAGATTTACTGATTACTGGTATGTTTACACTATTTCGAAATAAAAAGAACCATATCAAGAAACCTAGAAGGAATAGTCCTAAAAATCCACCTAAAGCAATTAGGATTTTACGCAACATAACTCCAGGCTCTCCGCCAGACTCAGCTCCAAAGCTAACTGGTGACGAACCGCTTAAGCCAATTGCCCCAGAATTATCACCCTGTAGCGGAGGGGTGAGCTCTGGATTACTACCCAAAGGGGTGAATCCGTCTGTAGAAGTAGTTGGTACTTGAGCATTCTGGCCGTCGTAGCCAATGTTGCTGCCACCCTCGCTTAGACTATCGTCAAGCATTGATGATGTGGTGCTAGCTGGGTTAAAGGCCGCCTGATTGTACTGGGGTAGAGCTGATTCTGGGGATATTTCTAAAGTCGGGATACTGCTATTTGCAGCTGGTTGAGTCGCAGCAGATGTGCTGCCAAATTGTGGCATTTGAGCAGAGTTAGGCTCTAGTGAAGGGGCCGCTGTTGCACTGGGGCTCTGAGCAGTCAAAGATGCATCATAAGATCCACTGTTTAAATCCGCAACGGGGGCTGGTTGAGTATTAGGCAAAACCATATCCGATGCTACAGGATTAGATTGCGGTACTAGACCATTTCCTGCTGTGTTGTTTTGATTTGGATCCATTTTATATACGCTAGCTGTGGCCAACGTTCTCCTTTTTATTTTATTAGCACCACACAATGGTTCTAATTCGGTTTTTATCTCACACTTTTAGTGTATGTGTATATTATAAGCTAAAGCACGATCAACTGTCAAAGACTTTTTATTAGCGGACGCCAATAGCGCCTTGTCCTTTATTCAAGGCCGAATTTTTTGTTCCATTTGTCTTGATACAAACGGAACCCAAAGATCAACCCCGCACAAAGATCACGATATACCAAAGAACTCATAATACTTCTTCAAAAAGATAGTTGTTTCTTCCAAAGAAACTGCTTTTTAAAGTCCAGGAACAGTATTATGAGGTTTTTGGTATTCGGATTCTGCTTATGGGCAGTTAAGGCCATGGATGATGTTTTCACCAAGAATCTAGTCAGAGGCTTTAATAAGTCCGTCGAACAATGGATGGACCTTAGTTGGCCTAGATCTAAACTCTGGGTGCGCCTGTGTGGCGATGAAGTATTTCGCCCCTGGCATTTCTACCATTTCTACTAATCGATCGTCTGGTGAGGTGCCACTTATCTTCAAGCCAAAACTCTCTATGACTGGTCTGTATTCATTATTGACCTCATATCGGTGGCGGTGGCGCTCGATAATAACATCTTTGCCGTAAAGCTTATGAGCCAAACTATCTTTTTGTATTTTGCATTCATAATCGCCCAAACGCATAGTTCCACCTGTTGCCTCTTTACCCATCTGGCTCTCCATTATGTGAACTACTGGGTCAGGAGTGGCATCATTAAATTCAATTGAGTGAGCTTTTTTAAGCCCTGAGCCTCTAGCGGCTGCGATGGCTGCCACCTGAAGTCCTAGGCAAATCCCTAAGTACGGCACATCTTCTTTCATGGCAAATTCTGCTGCAATTATCATGCCTTCAACACCTCTTTCCCCAAAACCTCCAGGAACTATCATTCCATCAATATCTTTTAGAGTTTTAGATATGTTATCTTTGGATATTTTTTCTGAATCTATCCAAACTATCTCAATATCAACGTCATTAGTATGGGCGGCTGTTTTGATTGCCTCTACAACTGAAGCGTAGGTATCAGTATTATCTAAATATTTAGCCACGATGCCGATATTCACCTTCTTCTTATAGTCCTTTTTTATACTAGCAACCAGCTTTTCCCAGTCGGCATGATCAGGCTCTTCGCTGGGGAGCTTTAAAGTTTTAACAATGTAATCGCCTATTCCCTGCTCCTCTAACGACAAAGGTACTTCGTAGACTGTTGGGGCGTTGGGCAAGACGGCAATACCACTCTCGGATACTCCGCTAAGTGAGGTAAGTTTCTTTCTAACATCTATCTCTGGTTCTTTCTCGCTTCTGGCTACAATAAGCTGTGGTAGTATTCCGAAAGAGCGCAACTCTCTGATTGCATTCTGAGCGGGCTTTGTCTTAGTTTCAGCACTAGCGCCTAGATATGGTAAATAGACTACTTGCACATTAAGTGCATTCTCTTGTCCAACATCTTCTATTAGCTGTCTCATGGCTTCAAAGAAAGCTGGACTTTCATAATCACCCACTGTTCCACCGATCTCAACTATATGCACGTCAAAACCTTCGGCCGCTTTATGAACAGCTTGTTTAATACTGTTGGTAAAATGTGGCACTACTTGCACAGTCTTGCCCAAGTATTCGCCGCTTCGTTCATCTTCAATTAATTTTTTGAATAATCTGCCACTCATTACTGAACTATTTTGAGTAAGCTCTACATCTAAAAAGCGCTCGTAGTGACCTAGGTCTAAATCTGTTTCTGCGCCATCTTTGGTTACATAGGTTTCGCCGTGTTCGGCTGGATTAAGAGTTCCAGCATCGACATTTAAATAAGGGTCAAGTTTCTGGATATTTACGCTCATGCCTCTGGCTTGCAACATGTTACCGATAGATGCAGCTGTAATTCCTTTGCCTAAGCCTGATAGCACCCCACCAGTCACGAAAATGTATTTAGAGTCTGTCTTAGACCCCTGGTATTGGGCAGGTTCGTTCAGGCGAGTATCAGAAATGTCTTTCTTCGAATGAACATAGCCAGAGCTACGCGAGCGAGATGAAGACTTTTCTGATGCCGTCTGGGCGGATCTGGACTTGCCAGAGGTTTGAGACATGCTCTTAGTGCTCATGGGTATATATCATACAGGCTACAAGCAGGGATTAGCAAGTAGCATAAGCCGTTTCTTAAAAAATCTGCTTTTTCAAAGCAGCAAATTAAATCCTACTTTTTCCATTGATGAAAAAAGTAAGCAAAAAATCTAGGCCCGGTTATCTCGCAGGGCTATTTGCTCCCAGCAAATATACGCTCTGGTTAGCACTCAGCTGATGGCCTATAAAGACCTTCAGCGCTAGCGTTGCTAGCTTGACATCTGTTTTAACTATGTATTATAATTAACCAAATTTGCTGTTTAGGCAAGTTTGTGCTTATTGGTTGTGGGACGAAGTGAGCGATTAGTTTGCATTTTTATGTTAGCTATTTGTTCATTTCGTCACAAAAAAGGAAAGCCAACATGAACGAAAAAGACATGCCCAGCAATAAAGCAGCCGAGTTTCTCGAATCGCTCGCACAGCAAATTCGAGAAAACATTGGCCCATTCCAGAAGTTAGTGCAAACAGCTATGAGTGCGCAAGGACGTGAATTCGCACTTGACATTCTCAACACTCCACACAAGCAAATAATGAGAGGTTTACCGCTCAGTATCGAGGGAAAGATTGCAGAATATCTTTCGCAAGATCTCAGACCTCTGGATCCAGAGCAGATGCAAGCTCTATTGGCCGAAGAAGTCAATCCTTCTGAAAGCGAATTTGATTTTGCAAATCTGCGAAAATATACGACACCAATATCCGAACTTGGGCTCTCGACTCGTGCGTGCAACATCTGGAACAGGCATCTCGGCTTACACAGCGATGAGTCAGGAGACAAAACTGTTGCAGATGCTGTAGTGTGTCTCAGTACCAAAGTTGAACGGGGTGATTATTGCTGTGAGCAGACTACTTATCTTGGCCCAACTGCTCGTAATGAGATGATTGAAGCTCTCGACCGGCACCTAGTTGCAAAACGATCACAGGTAGAATATGATCCTCGAGAAGATCAAGATCCACTTCACGAAGTTCTTGGCAATCCCTCTTGGACTCACCATTTTCACGAATGGCATGGAGGCAGTACTCGACCGACTGTGTCAGATGCAATCATCTGCAGAAATGACACCCCAAATTGTGCCCAAGAAAGAGGTGAATCTGAAGCATCGATCGTCTCTTTAGACATGGCTCTTAGCCACCACATCTCAGAAAAACGCCAGCAGTCGGCGCCAACTGAGTAGTCTCCTTGTCAACCACAACCAAAAACCGCTCCCTGAAAAAGGGGCGGTTTTTGACTTTTTAGAATTATCAACTTTGTTTTTGAGTTTTAGTCTTGCGACTTTTTGCTATACAAGCTACTTCAACAGATCTGCTGCTTCGTCAAAAACCTCGTCCACTTCGTCTGAAAGGTCGCTGTCGATACTCTCGGTGTCAGGCTCGATTCCGACTCCGTCAATTTTATTACCCTCGGTAGTCAGCCATTGGGCTATCGTGACTTTTAGTGTTCCGTTATCGTCTAGTGGCAATAATTGCTGTACCGTTCCCTTGCCAAAAGTTGTTTCGCCTAAAAGAGTTGCCGAGCCGGTTTCCTGCAAAGCGGCTGCTAATATTTCGCTGGCACTGGCCGAGCCTTCGTTAACTAAAACGACTGTTTGCTTGTTGGTAGAACTGCCCTTGCTGGAACGCATAATGCTGCCGACTTCACCATTCTGCTCCTGCTGAACAACTATTTTATCGTCAAGCCATAGGCCTGCTACTTCCACTGCTGATTCTAAGTACCCACCACCATTATTACGCAAGTCTAGAACATAGCCTTTTACTTGCTCGGATTCTAGCTCTTTTATTGCCTGTCCTGCTAGTTCAGACGTATCGTTGGCAAACCTAGATAATCGAATATATCCGACGTCCTCGCGATTCTCCCAGGTTACGCTTGGGATATCTATCTCTTCTCTAGTTATCTGCAGCTTGATGGTCTGGTTGTCTCGTCTTAAATCTAGCTCTACATCAGTACCCGCCTCACCTCTTATAACAGATACAACTTTCTCAACAGATTCACCGAACATCGATACTCCATCGACGGCCAGTATTATATCACCAGTCTGTACGCCAGCTTTTTGAGCCGGGAAACCGTCCAAGGGGGAGACTATCAGAACATGGTCTTCTTCTGCGCCCAACTCTGCACCAATTCCTGAGAAGCTACCGTTCAATGAGCTATCAAACTCCTCTCGCTCTTCTTGGCTTAAATAGACAGTGTAAGGATCGCCTGAGCCTTTTATCAAGCCTGCCTTTAAGCCATTGATTAAATCTTGTTCGCTTAACTCGCCATTATAATTTTCCCTCAAGGTGTCATAAAGTTCTTCGACTTCCGTGTAGTCTAGATCTTCGCTCAAACCAGAACTGACTTTTGATTCACCAGTATCCAGACTATCGACAACCATTGATACAACTCTTAAGCCAATAACACCCAGCAAGATGCCTAGTATTATGTTTCGCCACTGGCCACTATTCCCTCTCGCACTACTTTGTTCCATTGCCTTTAAGTTTAGCAGAGTAACAGACCATAGACCATAGACGATTGATGATAGCTGTATAAAAAGAAGTAAAGAATACTGAACTGTAGGTGTCGTTGAGTACTGAAAAATAGAATCGCGAGACACAAGCCAAGAGGTTCTTGGATTTAGGCATAGTTAGCATTTTCTCTGATTAATTTGTAAGCGAGCAATAGTAAAACCATTGTGAGTGCAAAATAGTCAGAAAAATGCAAAATATGCATGAAGCTGAGGTTCTCTATCTAATGGAAGAAGCGCCGGTGATTGTGGAGCGATTACAAGGATAAGAAGCGTCAGGTGCCTGAAGGTGCAAATACGTACTAGTCAAGCCATCTCCATGGTTTACTATTGCGGCCATAGTGGTGCCGCCTAGACAACCTTGATGGACAAGCTCGCCATCGGCAACAGCCAAAATAGGCAGACCTTCTGGTCCAGCTACGTCTAGACCTGTATGGAAGCTCCAGCCAGTCGCACAGCCACCTTGTGCATAATAGTAACCAGGATTACAGCCATAATATTGGCTGATATAGCTAGACCCTTCGACGGGCCACACATAACTGTCTGTATTCACTAGCGTAAGGGGATCAAGCAATACTCCGTTGCGATGCACCATCAAGTGCAAGTGCGGTCCAGTTGAGTATCCAGTATTGCCTAATGTCCCAACTATATCACCTGCCGACACAGGACCCTGTCCCACATACTCACCAGTGCTGTTTTGCTGTATTAAACTAGCTAAATAAGCTTGCAGCTCGTTCTCGACCGCCTCGTGCTGATCCTTTAGTTCTTGGACAATTCCCTGATATTCCGCTTCTTGCCCCCTGGTCTCCTCTAGCAAACGAGCTCTTTCGTCGCGCTGAGAGTCAAGCACAGTGCGTTGTGCAACTTGATCGTTAAGGAGTCTCTCTTGTTCTGCTTGATCAGACTCTTGCTTTTCCTTAAGTGCCTGAACAGCTTTAGCAGAATCCTGTACTGCATCTTTTAGTCTTTGTAGGTATTCCTGGCTATCAATATATTCACTAAAAGTACTACTGGCCGCCACCAACTCCGCAGTCGAGACATTGCCTTGCTTGTATAGCGTACGCAGACTAACGGTCAAAACATCTCGCTGTCTGCCTAGCTCTAATTCTGTCTTTTTAATCTCTAGATCTAGTTGCTCGATCTTTAGTTCTGATAGCTCAATCTCATCTTGTACGATACCGATTTGTCCATCCAGCGCAGCAATTTTGTTCTCTAAAGTATCAGCCTCGGCCTGAATCGACTCTAGCCTTTCTTCGTTCTCTGCAATCTTCTCTTCTAGGGCTGTTCTCTCTTCTATTATCGCGTCTTCAGTTTCATCCGCATTTACTGTTGGTGCAACTACAAAAACACTAAAAACCGCAAACAAAGCCAAAAATTTGAGAGAATGTTTTTTAATGATTTTTATTTGATTATTCATACTCTTAAATTATACACTCATTAACATCATAACGCTAGCGTTATGATTGAAATGTGAAACGTGAAAAGTGTATAGCCTCAAAGAGGTTCTCAGATTTATGTATAGTTTGTTTTTCTCGTGCTAGATATAAAAAGTAAGCCTAATAACCCTCCTCGATAGTGTAGGCTTCAGTATTTGAGTGTAGGTTGTAATTTATTTGCTAAGACCAAAATGAGCTGACTTTACTCAAGACTGCTCAGCTTGCGCATAGGTTGTGATTTCTATTTGAAGCACGCAGCAAAGCCTACTGAATTGTAGGTGTAGCGAGTACTGGAAAATAAAATCGCAAGATATATGTAAGATGTGCAGTCGACTAGTAGCGCATGTAGCGCGATAATGCTAAAGCACTACTAATAAACCCAATCAAAACCCCGCCAAAAACAGTAGCCAATATCAGCATAGACCAGTTTTGGTTAAAGAATGGTACTGCGTATTCAAGCAAAGAGTTAGACAGGCCTTCGCCTGCAAAAGAAGAGGTAGTCGATCGTGGCACTAAACCTTTAATAACGATAGAAACCAAACCGAAACTCAATAACCCAGCGATAACCCCATACATGCTAGCCTCAAACAAGAATGGGCCTCTTATATAGCCGTGACTCGCCCCCAGTAGTTTCATGATTTGCACCTCGTTGGACCTTGAGTAGATTGCTAATCTGATAGTGTTAAATATAACCATAGTACTGATAAAGGCAAATATAACGGCGATTACCACACCAATGGCAATTATTAACCTCTGTTGTGAGGTATAAGCCTTAATAGCTTCTTTGGCTGTTTCGTTTTCGTTACTGGTGCTTTCGACCACATCATTATACTCGGGGTGCTCCACGAACCTTACTAATTGATCAATCTTCTCTAAATCATTTACAGTAATCCTAAACGAAGCCGGAAGCACATTGCCCTGCACAATAGTAAAGGCATCTAGTAAGTCCTGGTCGTCTTTGTAATCTTCTTTAAATTTCTCTAATGCATCTTGTTGTGAAACATATTCAATATTGTCCACCTCCGGCTGAGCCAGTAATGCGCTCCTTAATTCTACTTGCCTATCATCTTTAGCATCTTCTAGGATATATATAGACAATGTCAGATCGCGAGATTGTGTATCGATAGTGTCATTTAGAGCTTTGTTAGCCAATCCTGCAAGCAATATCGTCGCTAAAGTAACAGTCATAATAGCTGTAGCCGCAACACTCAACCAAGCATTTCGCAGTAAGTTGACCAAGCCATTTTTTATAACTCTGCCAAATGTCAAAATAGGATGGTGTTTAAGGTGATGACGTTGCTTTTTTACATGAGTGTTTAGTTTTGGTTTTTCCATATTATTCCTTGTATCTGCCCTTCGCCTGGTCGTCAATTACTTCGCCATCTCTTAGAGTGATCACTCTCTTGCGTAATTTATTAACAATCTGCTTATTGTGCGTTGTTAAAAGCACGGTAGTCCCAAATGAGTTTATCTTTTTAAGGACTTCAATAATCTCCCATGCATTATCAGGATCTAAGTTACCGGTCGGCTCATCGGCAACAAGTATTTTGGGTTGTCGCACTATCGAGCGCGCAATCGCAACTCGTTGGCGTTCACCGCCTGACAACTGATGCGGGAACATGTGCTCTTTATCATCAATACCGACTAAATCTAGAACCTTAGGGACGACAGCCTTGATATGCTTATTGGCTACCCCGCTAACTTCTAGTGCAAAGGCAACATTTTCGAATACAGTTTTATTAGGCAATAACTTAAAGTCTTGAAAAACTACTCCGATATTACGGCGCAGTAGCGGTATGTTGCGATGCTTTAGTTCATCATAGTCTAAGCCACCAACAATAATCTTGCCTTCAGTCTGCTTCTCTTCTCTGGTTAATAACCGCAAGAAAGTCGATTTACCTGCACCAGAAGAACCTACCAAAATAGCAAACTCTTTGGGTTCGATATGCACATTTATGTCGTTTAAGGCCACAATATCCTTGCCGTAAACTTTGGACACTCTGTCAAATATAATCATATGCGTAATAGTATAGCGTCTATGACCTAAATTGTGAATAAAAAGTTTTAGACCCCGACTGTAATGTCGAGGTCTTAATGGCGGAATATTGTGCCTTGGACTCTCCAAGACAATTCCTGTCGAATCAGGGTCCGGGCGCACTGGGGGGGGGAGCGCAACCCGGACCCACGAGGAGAGACCAGTCTTTGCCAAAAGGGATGACGCAACCGATCAGTGTCTGATAGCATCGGGGGTAATGCATCTGCACGTATATCTCCGTCGGGTTTGTGAGTTAATATATACTCACTCCAATCCTCAGCGTTGCCGAGAATTAGTTTTTCGAATTTGGGCGGAAAGCCAGTCAATTTGACCGGTTGCATGCTTTCCGCCCATTCGAGGCTGTTCAACACATGGTGCTCAATCATGCCTGACTAACCAGGGGTGCCTTACTTCCCCTTGTGCCTCGAGTTTTTCCAGACTATCTGGGGCGAGCGAACAAATACCTCCAAGTGCAGTGTCGGCTACATCAAGCAGAATCTCAAGTCCCATTAAGATCCAGCTGATGAAGGTATTTGCTATTGAGAGAATCACGGAGCGCCTGCAAGCACCTTCATACCGATCATAGTCGCTAGTGAACGACCTTTCTTCTCTCGTAGTCTTTTACTCCTCTCCTAGACTGTAGGTTGCGCGGCTGCTGACTACAGACAAGAGAGGAGCATGGCGACGTCTTAGATTCATGTGTCAGACCACATAGCCCAAAAGGCCGTGATGTGAGACATAAATCTTGATGGTCCAGCGTTGCTGATCCGATACCTATCATTGACGTTACCATAGAAGTGCAGGTCTTAAGCTCAAGCAACCCTGTACGGAGTTAGCGCTTGTTGGACTATGCTCCCAGATTACTGGTAGTTGGTGAATGCACCGCATAGCTATCCAATGTAGCAAGACCGTATGATTATATTACATTATTACTGGGGGCTTGACAACAGATACAGCCAAAGTAAAACAAAATCAACATTTTACTACTGTATTTTTTGGGCCATAAGACACTTTTTTTATCAAACCTTAGCTACGGCTAAGGTGTTAATAAAAGAAAGATATCTTCTAGCCTCAAAAAGCTACCACTATTAAAAGTTGATTTTGTTTTACTTTGGCTGTAGACCCTGTCGGGCTCTAGGATTCTATTAGCGGATTTAACTCACCATCTAGCACACCTTCTACGTCACTAGATTCGAACGAACCATCAGCATTTTTGACCATTTTATAGGGGTGCAAGACATAGTTGCGTATTTGGTTACCCCAAGCTGCCTCTTTATTAGGTCCTTTAAGCTCTGAAAGCTTATCCTTGTGCTGCTCTTCTTTGAGTTGAGCTAAGCGCGAGCTTAGAATTTTCATTGCTGCAGCCTTATTCTGGATCTGTGATTTTTCGTTTTGCATAGAAACGCTGATCGCTGTTGGAATGTGCGTGATACGGACAGCCGAATCGGTAGTGTTGACTGATTGCCCTCCATTTCCCCCTGCTCTAAAAGTATCAATCTTAAGTTCACTTGGGTCTAAATCAATCTGACCTGGCTCGTCGATACTAGGCATGACCTCAACCATCGCAAAAGATGTTTCTCTGGTACCCCCTGAGTTAAACGGACTCATTCTCACAAGTCTGTGTACACCATGCTCTTTGCGTAATTTTCCATAGGTGTATGTGTCGCCGGATATTGTCATGGTGGCATTTTTAATACCGGCTTCTTCGCCCTGAGTTTCTGATAAAATCTGTACCTTTAGTTTTTGTTTTTCTGCCCAACGCAAATACATACGTTGCAACATCTGAGCCCAGTCTTGGGCGTCAGTGCCACCTGCTCCTGACTGGATCGTTATAATGGCGTCGTTAGTGTCGTACTGTCCATCAAACCGCAAGTTTATTTCTAATTTTTTATAAGCTTCCTCTAGTTGCTGTAGCTGCCTGGAAATGTCTTCACCTAAATCTTGCAACTCAATCAAATCATTAAGGTCAGAATCTAAAATAATCCACGGCTCAACTTTGTTCTTTAGCACTGAATGCCGCTTGGTAGTAACTTGAGCTTGGTCCGAATTACCCCAGAAATCTGGACTAGCCATTTGCTCTTCTAGCTCTAACAGCTGCTTTTTAGCAGTATCAATATCAAGCTTATCTAAAGCGCCATCTACTTTGGTTTTTAATTCGTTAATATTCATTACTATCTAGTATATACTACCATCATGAATATTAAGATCATGATCTTTGATACTGGCAAGGGAGGGCAATTTGTATACGATGCGTTCATTGAAAGATTCCCTGTCTTAGATGCTGAGCTAGTGCTTGATTCTTCTGGGCTACCCTACAGTACCAAAACCGATCAAGAAATAACTGACAGCGCCCTTAAGATCTTTTCGTCAAGAGCAATCAACTACACGCATATAATTATTGCTTGCCACACTCTTACTCAAATCGCCATAGACAAGCTACGAGACAAATTTCCCGCCCAAACAATAATCGGTTTTGACCCCGGAATCAAAAAGGCTTATGATCAAGGGCATAAAAGCATATGCGTACTGGCAACACCAGCGACCCTGCGGAGCAACAACTATAAAAAACTTAAAGCACTAGCGCCCGAAGCCGAAGTCTCTGAACCAGACTGTACCGCTTGGGCAGCAAACATCGAAAATAATAAATTCAAGAAGAGCTACATGCTGAAAACCGTAAAAGATACCGGTGCCACCTGCACTGTCTTGGGCTGTACTCATTATTTTTGGTATGAAGAGTTTCTTAATCAAGAATTGCCAGACGATCACCTAGTCATTAACCCCACTCAAGCTGTACTAAACCAATTCGAAAAGCAGCTAGCTTCTTAAGTTAAGTCCTTAACTGCAAATTTAAATAAATCGCCACGAACCTTGTAACTTTCAAACATTCCAAAGCTTGCGTGCCCTGGACTCAAAAGCACAACGCTATTGTTATTAGCTAGATCAGCACATTTCTTCACAATCTCAGACATCTTCAAGTCGGATCCTAGATTAACAAAATTCAAATTTCTTTTAGCTGCCTCTGCCTCCAGATTATCGGCACTCTGCCCGATCAAAATTAGCGTATCCTTATCATTAAGCTCATTTAAAACATCTGTAACATCAATTTTTTTATCATATCCACCGAATATCAAGATCTTATTCTTTGACGGGAAGGATTTGACCGCGGCAACCGAAGAAGCTACTCCAGTTGCGAAAGAGTCATCATAATACTCGACTCGATCTACAACTCCAGCTAATTCTAGGCGATGAGGCAAGCCCTTAAACTCAACGCAAGCTTTTGCAATCGCATCGGTGTCTTGAGTGTACGCCCAAGCTGCGGTTACGGCAGCACAGACATTCTCTAAGTTATGTTCGCCAACTAAACCAATATCGCCGATTGAACAAATTTTTTGTCCGTCTATTATTACCTCGCCTGAATCAACATGTGCACCTTGCAGTGTTTGGTAGGCCTTCTTGTCAGCCATGCAACCCTTGACTACTTCTAAAGTTAGAGGATTGCTGGGATGATGAACCAGCAAATTATCCTTGGTCTGGTTTTTTAATAAATTAGCTTTTGCCCCTAGATACTCTTGCATGTCTTTATGAATATCCAGATGGTCTGGTTCTATCATCAGAACTACTGCTGTATCTGGCGCCGCCCACGGTGTTTTATGAGTTGGACTATTGTTGTAGCCGCCTAAATCCCAAGACTGAAAGCTAGACATTTCGTAAACAGCAATGTCGTCTTTGCCTATCTCTTCTATACTATCCAAAGCTGGCGAGCCAATGTTGCCCAATAAATGTGCTTTGATGCCTGCTTCGTTTAATATATTGGCAATAAGAGTTGATGTAGTGCCCTTTCCTTTCGTACCAGTGACGGCAATTATTCTACTGGGGCACTTCTTAAAAAACTCATTAGTCGAGCTCCAAATCAAACCATCTGTTTTTATATCCTCATGACGAATTGGTGGTGACCGAAAAACTACATCAAAGTCTGACAATTGAGTAAAAGCATCTTTGCCAAAAATAGTAGCCACCCCTTCTGGAGTGTCTTCGAGCTCTTCGTTATCAGCAATAGTAATTTGCGATTTATCCATCCCGTTTCGGATCAAATATTTATATACCGAACGATTTTCCAGACCGAAAGCAGCAAGTGCTATCTTTATCGTAGCTGGTGTTTCGGAGCTCGTAGCTCGTATATGGGAAGTCATGGTATTAGTATAAAGGATTACTCTGTAGCTATAAAGTATTAGTGTTAAACTTTAATTATGCTAATGCCCGCTTTTTTAAAGCCGCTCATTCTATTTCTAGAGCTATTGTGATAATGAGCAGTTTGCGATTAATCGAATTATTTATAACTCTTCTGGCAGAGCTAGTTCAATTAGATGCCTGTAGAAATCATCCACCAACACAGGATCTGATGACCGCTGTACATCAAGCGCTTCTTTCAAAGCCCCGTTCCCCTTAGTTATTCTTGCCACCCGGAGGGGGTTATGTTGTTTGATGTCTTTGACCCATTCAGGCTCACTGGACATACTTATAACCGTAAGATCGTCTTCCCCTTTCATCGAAGCTCCATAGCATCTTAGCATGGTGTTGCTATAGCGAACTATCACTGGATCAAAGTTGATCTTGGCTTCCAGTCCAATATTGTAAAGAGGGTGTGGCATGCTGCCGTCACTATTTATTCCTGAAATATTTTGCCTAATTCCAAGACTAAAGGGTGATTCAGCTGCTTTTCCTATAGCCAACACTGCTCCTTGTCCGCCCAGCACCACGGCAGTCTCTCCATGGTTGACATCTGTTAGTGATTCGACAACTTCGCGTACCTGTCTAAAATTACTAGCCATCCGACCCATAGTTGCTATAAACGTAAAAACATCAGGGGTAAGTTCTTCGCCCTGTGAAGTCCTCTTGATTGCTTCGCGTACCATTGCCAGCGTATCTCGATTTGTATCGGCAATTTCTTCATTTCTGTCTCCCATAAAATCTACTATATCACTCTCAAGAGGGCTGTGAGTTGTTTCTTCAGCTACTTCACGCATAAATATCTCCTTCTCATAAATTGGTTTACAGACACCACCTTTATACTTATTCTACTCTCTGCAACAGCTTTTGCAAGCATGAGCATAATAGAAGACAAATTACGAGCTCCGAACGACCAACTACGAGCTACGACCCCTGTCCCACAACGGAGCAATCTCCGCATGTAGCTCTTCGGCAAATTCTTTACCGCAATTACCAAGTACTGCCATACCCCAAATATCTTCAGCGAACATTTTTCGAGCTACATCTACAACTTTTTTCTTGTCGAGCGCCTTGATGCGGTCTGGTATTGCGCTGTAGTTGCTATAGCGATCAAAAGTAAAGTAGCGCTTGGCGTAACCACCTGTTAAGCCTCCAATCGTCTGAGTACCGCGTTGAAACTCGCCTAGACGATACTGTTTTGCTGCTTCGATTTCTTTTACCGTTATCTGGCCTGATAGCAATCTCTCTAATTCTTGGTGAATAATCTTGAACAGTTTCTTAGAGTTCTCTGGCATTATCTGAGCACCCATCCACCAGCCCGTAGTTTTATAATGTATGGCTAGCCCAGAACTAACACTATAAGCTAGACCTTTTTCGCGAGCCTTGCCGAAGATATTCGAATCTAACGTTTCGGTTAGCATAGTATTGATCAAGGCAAGCGCATCAACCTCTACGTGGCTCAATGCTCGGTCGGTATATGTGTCGAAAATAAAATACAAGTTGTCGACATTCTTTCTTGGAACGTAGAGCACATTGTCCAACTTATTGGGCTCTTCGTCTGGCAATTCAATTCTCTCGCCTTTGGGTAATTTAAAGCTAGATTCTAGAATCTTGATCATCTGTGTCTTACGACCTCTTATTCTACCGCCAATAATAAAGTGTAGATTTTCGTTTTTATGAGTTTTCTTGTAGTGCTCGGCAATATCAGCCATCTTGACGTTCGGCATGTTTTGCAAGCGCTTAGTTTCGTTCTGGACGTAGAAACCCATTGCCTCACTCAAGCGCAAGCTAAGTTGCCTAAAGTGATTATTCAAATAGATATTAAGTTCTTCCTTGACATTGCCGTATTCAGCCTTAAATTCACTTTGCTTAAAAACTGGCTTAGTGATGGCAGTTCCGAGTAACGGCAGCACTCTGTCCCATTCAAAATCAGCACACTCCATAATGTAGTTAACTGAGTAAGCGTTGGTCGAGGCATTATACATTGCACCATTCTTCTCTAGTTCAGCTTGAAAGTCCCTGCCCTTGGCAAACTTCTGATTAGCCTGAAAAAGCATGTGCTCCATCAAATGGGCTGTCTCGACCTTTTCTATTGGACATAAAT